>Ga0114933_10006709_pt1 | contig 10147 bp, 11 predicted proteins | sample 4SBtaG_FD_89691 | JGI IMG/M metagenome (GOLD analysis project Ga0114933, IMG submission 89691) | Deep subsurface microbial communities from Kolumbo volcano to uncover new lineages of life (NeLLi) - 4SBTROV12_W25 metaG | ecosystem: Environmental > Aquatic > Marine > Volcanic | place: Kolumbo... | reverse complement strand
GTTGCTGTTGCTATTAATATGGAGATAGTTTCTAGAAATAAATATAATGAAACAATTTTAAATGATGAAGATGAAATCGAAATAGTACGTGCTGTAGGAGGTGGATAACTTTTTGAATTCAAATTTGGGAGAAATAAATGAGTGTATATGAAATTGCAGGAAGATCTTTCTCTTCCCGTTTGTGGGTTGGATCAGGCAAATATCCTAATTTTAGTATTATGAAAGATGCTCTTGATGCTAGTGGAGCAGAGATTGTTACTGTTGCTGTAAGAAGAGTAGACCTTAATGATGATAGCAAAGAAGGTTTTTGGGCTTTCTTTGATCGTGAAAAATATACAATTCTTCCAAATACTGCAGGTTGTTTTGATGTGAAAAGTACTGTCACGACCGCTAGACTTGCCAGAGAAGCAACGGGTTCAGATATGGTGAAGGTAGAAGTAATTGGAGATGAATCTACACTTTTTCCAGATAACGAGCGTCTTTTAGAAGCTTGTAAAATACTACTTGAAGATGGTTTTATTGTACTTCCATATTGTATTGATGATCCTGTTATATGTCAGAAGCTTGAGGATTTAGGTTGTCACGCTGTTATGCCTCTTGCTGCACCTATAGGTTCTGGTCTAGGAATACGTAACCCGTATAATTTAAAAATTATTCTTCAAAAAATATCTATTCCAGTCATTGTTGATGCTGGTGTTGGAACTGCATCAGATGCCGCAATTGCGATGGAACTTGGTTCAACAGCTGTGTTAATACAGACTGCAATTGCTGGAGCTAATGATCCTGTAAAAATGGCTCTAGCGATGAAAAAAGGAATTGAAGGTGGGAGACTTGCTTTTGAATCAGGGAGAATTCCAACTAAACTTTTTGGTGAAGCTTCGAGTCCCTTGGAAGGGATTATAGGTTCGTAAATTTTATAGAGGGTTAGAGAATAGAACGTCTTTTATTAATTACTGATAGGCACGTTACACAAGGGTCTGATCTTCTAACTGTTCTAGATGCTGCTTTCTCTGCAGGTGTGCGTTTTTTACAGTTCAGAGATAAAGATTTATCGAATAAAAAGAGATACTTACTTGGAAAAGATGTTAAAAAACTCTCGGATTCATACGGAGCTAAGTTTATAGTTAACGGTGATCCTTCTCTTGCTATTGCTCTAAATTCATTTGGAGTTCATCTTGGGAAGAGTACCTATCCGATTGAAGTTGTAAAGAATAAGTTGAAGTTTAGGGGTATTATCGGTTATTCTGCACACACGGTAGATGAAGTAAGAGAAGCTTTTAACTCTGGTGCTGATTACGTGACTTTAAGTCCAGTTTTTCAACCTATAAGTAAGACAAAATCAACGCAGAGTTTAGGTCTTAAAGTTTTTAGAGATGAAGTCTCTAAATTTTCTGGCCCTGTTTATGCTTTAGGTGGTATTTCTCCTTTTAATGCATTTGATTGTATAGATGCTGGAGCCTATGGAGTGGCGGTGGTAGGCTCTATTTTAGGTTCGAAGGATCCATTTTATTCTACCAAGGAAATTTTAAAAATTGTTTCTGGTTGAGATATTTTATAAAACTTTTTTTGTTCTATAACAAAGAGCTTTTTTGTAATGGAGGAAGTCATGGTTGAGGAAAAACAATTAGACACTTTACTTAAAGAAAATCGTATTTTTAAGCCTAAAAGTTCGTTTTCTAAAAAGGCTCATGTAAGTTCAATGTCTCAATATAGAAAAATGTACAACGAGTCGATAAAAACGCCGGGTAAATTTTGGTCAAAAGTTGCAAAAGAATTTGTCTGGTTTAAAAATTGGAAAAAAGTTCTTGAATGGAAAGAACCACATTCCAAATGGTTTGTTGGTGGAGAAACAAATATTGCCTACAATTGTCTTGATCGTCATTTAACAACATGGAGAAAAAATAAGGCAGCGATTATTTGGGAAGGAGAGCCAGGAGATTCAAGGATTCTAACTTATCAAGAATTGCATCGTGAAGTTTGTAAGTTTTCAAATTGTTTAAAAAAATTAGGGATAAAAAAACGAGATAGGATTGTTATTTATATGCCACAAACTCCCGAGGCCGCAATCGCAATGCTTGCGTGTGCGCGCATTGGTGCGCCACATAGTGTGGTGTTTGCAGGTTTTAGTGCTAATTCTTTAAGGGATCGGATACAAGACGCGAAGGCGACTGCAGTACTAACTGCTGATGGTGGATGGAGGAGAGGTAAAGTTGTACCTTTAAAAGGAAGTACGGATGAAGCTCTAAAAAAATGTCCATCTGTAAAAAATGTAATTGTTTTAAAGAGAACTGGAAATTCTGTCAAAATGAAGAAAGGAAGGGACCATTGGTGGCATGATTTGATGTCAAATGCTTCGGAGAAAAATGATGCTGCAAAACTAAATTCTGAGCATCCATTATATATTTTATATACCAGTGGAACTACAGGGAAGCCGAAGGGGATTGTTCACACAACGGGTGGTTATATGTGTGGCACATTTTTAACCACTAAATATGTTTTTGATCTAAAGGATGATGATACATATTGGTGTACGGCAGACATTGGTTGGGTAACTGGACATAGCTATATTGTATATGGACCGCTCCTTAATGGCGCTACTACTGTCATGTATGAGGGAGCACCGAATTATCCAGATTCTGGTCGTTTCTGGGATATAGTTCAGAAATATAAAGTTAATATTTTTTACACGGCACCTACTGCAATTCGGGCGTTTATGAAATGGGGTGATGAACATCCTGCTAGTAGAGATCTATCTTCCTTACGTCTCTTAGGTTCAGTAGGAGAACCAATTAATCCAGAAGCTTGGATCTGGTATCACGAAAAAATAGGCAAGAAAAAGTGTCCGATTGTTGATACATGGTGGCAGACCGAAACAGGTTCGATTATGATTTCACCTTTACCAGGGGCAACTCCACTTAAACCTGGTACCGCAACACTTCCATTATTTGGTGTTATTCCTGATGTTGTTAATAAGGACGGTGTGTCTGTAGGAACTAAAGGTGGTGGTCTTTTAGTAATTAGAAAACCATGGCCATCTATGCTTAGAACAATTTGGGGAGATGATAAGAGGTATAAAAAACAATATTGGAGTGATGTGAAAGGATGTTATTTCACTGGAGATGGGGCACGGAAAGATAAAGATGGCTACGTTTGGATTATGGGTCGTGTAGATGATGTCATCAATATATCTGGGCATCGTCTTGGAACTATGGAAGTTGAAAGTGCTCTAGTTGCGAATCCTCTTGTTGCAGAGGCTGCATGTGTGGGAATCCCTCATGAAATAAAAGGGGAATCTATAGGTGCATTTGTAACACTCAAAGGAAAAAATAAAAAGAATCTGAAATTAGAAAAAGAACTCTCGAATTGGGTTGTTAAAGAAATTGGTGCAATTGCAAGGCCTGATTATATGAGATTTACAGATGCTCTTCCTAAAACTAGAAGTGGTAAAATAATGCGTAGACTACTTCGTGATATTGCGAGCGGGTCTGATAAAATAGGAGATACTTCGACATTAGAGGACGTGTCTGTATTGCAAAGTCTGCAGGAATATCAAGATGAATAATAAAATTTTGAGTTTAACGTTGGCTATTTTTTCTTGGATGGGTCTCCCAGTTTAGCTTGTCTCGGAGAGTATTGAAAAAATTTGCTCCTTTTGGTCTCACCATTTTAATGCCATGAGGGCTTTTAATTATTCGAATTTTACTTTCAGATTCTAGTTCAATGGCTTGAAATCCATCTAATGATACCATTGCGTTTTCGTTTGATTCGTCATCTTTAGATAATTTTATTTCAATTATAGACTCTGCAGACACAACTATAGGCCTATTACTTAAAGTATGTGGACAAATATGGTTGATCAATATCACATTCATATCAGGAATTACCAAAGGGCCGCCAGCGGATAAGGAGTATGCAGTTGAGCCTGTAGGAGTAGCTATGATTAATCCGTCAGACCTAAAATTCCCCATTTGATTTCCATTAACGCTAATTTGAGTCTCAATCATATGTGCAATAGGACCAGCAGTCAGAACTAGATCATTAAGTGCATCATGAATTTTTTCTTCCTTGGAATTCTTAATAATACTTGCACTAAGTCTCATTCTTGATTCAATAACATATTCATCTTTTAAAAGAATTCTTTCTAATGCAGGAAGTAATTCAGAAATTGGTATATCTGCTAAAAACCCAAGATGCCCAGTATTCACTCCTAGAATAAGGGGTTCCTGATTGGAAAGTTCATGAACTGCTCGTAATATTGAGCCATCACCTCCAAAGACTATCAATAAATCCGTTTTTTTACCTATTTCTTCTCTCGGAACTGTAGTGAATGAACTAGATACATTAGAGAAAGTTTCATCAAGAATGACATCAATATCTCTTTCACAGAGCCAATTAATTATTTTACTGAAATCAAAAGTTGACCTTTGTCCTGACGACCAGCTTGATAATCCTACTCGTTTAAATGTCATAAAATTATTCCTTTTGAATAATTAAGTCAGAAAGGTTATCTTAAAAATATCATATTTTGCAACTGTCACTTAAGCAGGAAGTTGAATTGTTAGTCTTTGTTTTTTTGAATCTTATTGGACTTTTGATTATTCTTCCAGTTGACACAGAGTTCCTTTATAGGACATTTACAACAAATTTCTATTATACATTTCTTAGGGCAATGTTTTAAAATACCGAGACGAGAGATTGCGAAATCAAAGCGAGTTGGATCGATAGGGTCAATTTTTTTTAGTGATTTCGTTATCTCTTCTGCCATTAAATAATTAGTTACTTTTCTTTTTGTAAGTCCAATTTGCACACAAATCTTCGCCATATGTGTATCTAACGGAATAGTTAATTGTTTTGTATGAAATGAATCCCAAAGTCCTAAATCTATTCCATCAGCCGGACGTACAACCCAACGTAGGAAAAGATTAAAACGTTTGCATGGACTAGATTTAGAAGGATCAGGGAGTAAGTAATAAAGGCCTCTTCTTGCTTTTTCGTCAATTTTTATTTTTTCGCCTTCTTTTATTAGTCTATTTCTAAAAAGTATAAGTGAATCTCTTAAGGTATCATCATTTTTTTTATAATTTTCAAGAAAACAGTTTTCTAGTGAACCGTATTTTTTGTATATAGACGATAAAATAGCAATAAAGGCTCTTATTGCATCACGATTTATCCATCTGTAGTTAAAGTTACTAAACAGGGTATCATCCATTGGAAAGTTCATATTAAGTAGAGTATTTGAAGGGTTTTTTCCCAATTCAAAAAAAATTCTTCTAAGTGTTTTTCGAATATACATTACATTTCCAAATGAAAAAGCTGATGAAATGAATGCGACTAACTCTTTGTCCCTGGGGGATTCATATTGATGTACTATCCCAATTGGGTCACTGTCTACAAAACAATTTCTATTATATTTTTTGAAGACGATTTCAAGTTTGTTCTTAATTAACTTTAGATTTTTGTCTGAATTTTTAATTATACTCATTATCAGTATCAATTATTAGAGTAAAAGGTCCATCGTTTGTTAGGGAAATTTCCATTTCTTTACCAAAACATCCTGTTTTGGTTCTTATTTTATTTTTTGATAATTCTAACACGAAAGCATCATAAATTATTTTTGCTTCTTCTTTCTTTGCGGACAGATTGAAAGATGGTCGTCTTCCTTTATCAGTTTTTGCATAAAGTGTGAATTGACTTACGATCATCAACTCGCCGTCAATTTCTTTTATGGAAACTTCCTTTTTGTTTGACATAAAAATTCTTAAGTTAGAAATTCTTTTTGTAATTTTTGCAATATCATTTAATGTATCTTTCTTTGAAATTCCTAGCAAAATAAGTGCACCGTTGCCTATTTTATTTATTAATTTTCCCTCTGAAAAAACAGAACAATTTTTAATTCTTTGCAAAACAATTTTCATTTCAAATCCTATAAAAATAATTTGATTTTTTATAAATAAATAGACATTTTACTTAAAATTAAAAAACATTTAACCTATTTTTTATCTTATTCCATTTTTAGGTATTTTTTATTTGAAAAAAAGAGCTCTTACTACTTTTGAGGCAGCTAAAATAAGTGATGTCACTCATGTTACTATCCAGAACTGGATCAAGAAAGGCTGGTTGGAGTCCTATAGAACTGCAGGAGGTCACAGAAGAATTGAAAGAGAAAATCTATCTGCATTTTTAAACTCAAAAAGAATGCCTATAAATAGTGGAAGTAAAGATGGATTTCTCCAAGTATTAATTTTAGAAGATGATAAGAATATATCTGATCTGATTCGTCTTCATCTTGTTTCCCGTTCAAAAATGTATGATGTCAAAGTTGTAGAAGATCTTTTTAGTGCAGGTCTCTTTTTTTCTTCATATAAACCTAGTTTGATTATTATTGATATCTCGTTTCCCGATATAGATTTCATAAAGGTTTATGAAGAAATTAGAAAAAATAGCATTTCAGAAAATATTAAAATTATGATTATAAATTCTGGTAGGACTCAAAAATCACTTTCTGCTATTTCTAATTTTACTTCTTTGAGAGTGTATAGTGTTCCTGAAGAAATTAGTGATTTGATGGAAAATCTATCGAATTTCACAAATGATATTAATGAATAAACGAATTGATTTAGCTTCTATTCCTTATCTTTTTTCTTGTTTTCTTGATCTTTTTGTCTTAGGAACATTTCTACTTCGTCTGCCAAATTTTCTCCTGAAGGAAGTTCTTCATCCGTTAGAGAATTTCTATTTTCAATTAGTCGATCTACATACTCTCTAACAGGTTTATTTTTACTAATTGCAATTTCAACTTTTTCTTCAAATTCTAAGATATTTTTCTCTAATTCGGAGGTTTTAAATTCTAATGAAAGGATTTTTGAAATTTTTGTAATTAGAGCAAGCATAGCTTTTGGATTTGGTGAAAAATTTACATAATGGGGTACATTTGCCCAAATACTAACAGTAGGAATAGACTTTTTCTTTAATTTATCGTTTAGGATCCCTAAAATTCCAGTTGGTCCTTCATAACGAGACTTACTAATTCCAAGAAATGAAGCAAAACTAGGATCTGACGTGCTTCCACTCACAGAAATCGGATCTCCATGAAATACATCTGCAATAAGACCTCCCATGCTGATTACTTTGCTTACAGATTGATCTTCTATTAGTGTTAGAATTGTTTCGCAAAAATCTCGCCAATGGTTATTTGGTTCAACTCCTTGAAGCACTATCAGGTCATGGTCAAGTTGAGGGGTTAAACATGCATGAAATGTATTCTCTGGCCATGAAATTTCTCTCTCATTTTTTTTATTCATATAGACCATTGGTCTTACTTGTTGGAAGTTATAAAATGAGTCAGCTTCTATCTCGGCGAAGGTTTCTCCTCCTATTTGATCTACAATGTAATCACTTGTTGAGGTTGCGGAACTACTAGCATCATTCCACCCTGAAAAAGACATAATCAAAACAGGATTTCTTAGATTTAATTTTTTGTTATAAGAGAGAAATTGCAAAAGTGTTCCTTTTTTATTTATTTCAAGTAAGTGAAAAGATGATTTCTTACATAAATAAATGGCTTTAACATAAATCAACTAGTATTATATATTATTGTTTAATTTTTGAAAGTTCTTTTTGAAAGGTCTTTTAGTAAATAAAAGAAATTAAGAGGTTGAAAAAATGGAAATAAATTTAAATGGTGAAATTGCGCTTGTGACAGGAGGTAGTAAAGGTATTGGTAGGGCTTCTTGTCTAGCGTTAGCAAAAGCAGGTGCTTTTGTTGCAGTAAACTATAACAGTTCAATTGACGAGGCAAAAAAAACTGTAGATGAGATTAACTCACTAGGCGGTAAATCAGATATTTATAAAGCTGATGTATCTTCTGAAGAGGAAGTAAGTAATATGTTTAAAAAAATAAAAGATAAATTTGGTGCCATAGATATTTTAGTTAATAATGGCGGAGTTATTGAAGATTCTTTGCTAATTTCAATGACTTCAAATGCTTGGAAAAAGGTTGTCGATATAAACTTAGGTGGAGTATATAACTGTACCAGAGAAGCTACTAAAATGATGATTCGAAAGAAGAAAGGCAAAGTTATTAATATCTCATCAGTCGTTGCATTATCTGGTGGTGCTGGACAAGCTAATTATGCAGCTGCCAAAGCTGGAATTGTTTCTTTTACAAGAGCATGCGCAGTTGAGATGGGAAAGCGTGGAATCCAGTTCAATACAATTTTACCTGGAATGATTGTTACTGATATGAGTAGTAAAGTACGAGAAATAGCAGGAGAAGATATTTTGAAGAAAATTCCTGCCGGAAGATTTGGAGAACCATCTGAGATTGGTGATTTAGTCCTTTTTCTAGCATCGTCTTACTCTGATTATATTAATGGTACTGCCATCCCTATTGATGGCGGATTATTGACGATGTAAATGGAGGTATCCTAAATGCTTATTTCTCAAGGTGTCGATATCGTAGATATTTTAAGAATTAAACATGTGATGGAAAGAAGGAAATTATTTAAAAAGAAGGTTTTTACAAGTTATGAAACATCTTTCTGCTCTGCTCGTTCCAATCCATTTCCTCATTTTGCTGCACGTTTTGCTGCAAAAGAAGCGTGTCTCAAAGCACTAGGCATAGGATTAGGAGGATTTGGTGGTGTGAACAGACTGAAAGAAATTGAAGTAAAGTCGGAACAAACAGGACAACCGATTATATTTTTATCTGGGTCAGTCAAAAAATTAACAATCGAAAAATCTATAACTCAAATCACAGTATCATTAAGTCATACACTCGAATTAGCAGTAGCTACCGTTTTTTTAATGAGTAGCAATTAGTTATATTCGTTTCTATAAGGTCAATTTTTTTATTTTTAGACTCTTCAAATTATGTCAAAAAAAAAGAAAAGAACTAAGGATAGGAACAAGTTACTACAAGCACTAGAATTTCTTCTTTTTATCCCTTTTTTAAAACTTATTCCATGGGTTCCTTTTTTTATATGTAAAACTTTATCTATTTCTGTGAGTTTTATAATTTTCAAATTTGCAGTCAAAAGAAAAAAGATAACTTTAGATAATTTGTCAGTTGTTTTTCCAAAATGGGATAGAAAAAAAATAATTTATACGGGAAAACAGAGTACATATTCTTTTGTTATGACAGCAGTTGAGTCTCTAAAATATAATAAAGTCTTGAACAGTTCAAAAGCATTATCTTTTATTGAAAATAAATTTTACAATTTTGATATTTTTAATGAACGTGTAAATTTTTTCCATCGAGAAAGTCGAGGATGTATCTTTATAGTTCCACATTTAGGAAATTGGGAATTCTTACTTCATGCTGGAACAATTTCCGGCATTCCATTAACAGTCCCAGTTAGGTATTTAGATAATCCATTTCTACAGAAGAGTCTCCATAAAATTCGTTCAAGATCTGGGCAAGAAATAATTTCAAAAAGAGGAGTTTTGTTAAATATACGTTCTTCCCTCAAGAGAGGTCGTTCAGTTGCTATACTTGCAGATCAGAATGTAGGTTCACTGGGCGAGAATGTACCTTTTTTTGGGAAAAATGCTAGTACTACAATTACTCCTGCATTTTTTGCTTTAAACTTAAATCGAGTAATGGTCCCACTAGCGTGTTGTAGATCAGTAGATGATGGAAAATTTATGCTGATGATTGGGAACCCTATCTATCCAGATAATGAGTTTAGTTCTCGAAAGGAAAAAATCTTAGAAATGACAAGAAAAATGAACGAAGAATTAGAAAAATTGATTCTTCGATTTCCAGAACAATATTTATGGTCACATGATCGTTGGAAAATTAAATAAATTTAACATTAAGAGATGTTTCTCAAATTAGATAGGAAATGATTCCCTTTAGTACTCATTTTTTTTTCCAATTTTTCCGTACAGTCACAATTTCCGCAAACTGGGTATCCTTCGCATTTTTTTGGATCTCTTGCGAATATGATTTTAATACCCTTGAAAAATTCCTTCCAATATGGAAGTTCTTCTATTAATTCGTTTCCAGGTCCAAAAGCCTCCCTACAATAACAAACTTCAATCCAAATAATTTCTCCATCATCAAGTAGTCTTGCGTTCTTCATACATTTTATATAAGTAGGATATGCTATTGAACCGTAACCCAGACTTTTTTTGTTAATTGCTT
>Ga0114933_10006707_pt1 | contig 10147 bp, 6 predicted proteins | sample 4SBtaG_FD_89691 | JGI IMG/M metagenome (GOLD analysis project Ga0114933, IMG submission 89691) | Deep subsurface microbial communities from Kolumbo volcano to uncover new lineages of life (NeLLi) - 4SBTROV12_W25 metaG | ecosystem: Environmental > Aquatic > Marine > Volcanic | place: Kolumbo... | reverse complement strand
GTCGACCACGACGTCGAAGGCGTCGACGTCCACCCAGCTCGCCGCCTGGACCCGAACGCGCACGTCTGCGCGGTCCCCGAGACCGGTCGCGTCGTCGCCGGGCTCCACGGTCCCCACCCAGGCATCGACGTAGATGCCGCCGCTGACCGTCCCGTGCCCCGCCGAGAGCGCGTCTCGGACGATCGCCGCGCTCAGCTCTCGAGGGTCATCCGTGCCTACGCGCATGCAGGTCCGCGGGTACCCGACCGGTGAGCGGCTGATGCCGTGCGAGTCAGAGCTGCCCACCGCGAAGACGCGGCGCCCCATGCGAAGGAACGAGAGCCAGTCCGCGACGACCCCGTCGAGGCCTCTTCGCCAATCGCTGCTGTTGAACACCTCGACCAGTCCGAAGCTCTCGTCCCACGCCTCCGGGTTCGCCACCGATCCCGTCACCGGGTCATAGCCGGCGTAGCCAAAGTAGTTCGTGCTGCCGCGCGGGTGGTTGATGATCACCACCGGCGCCTCGGGCCGGGCACGCACCATCTCGAAGACCTCTGGCGGCTCGAGCGTCACGATCGGGGCGTCGGGATCGTCCAGCGAGGGGAACCGCTGCCAGCGCGGCGCGCCGTGGTTCACCTCATCCAGCCGGGGCTCGATCGGCACGACACCCATGTGGCCCCACGCCTGGAAGCTGGTCATCTCGATCGACGCGATACCGAACGCCCACGCCTCGACGCCCAGCTCCGCGATCTCGGCGTCGAACGAGAGCGGGTACTCGTGCTCGGACCGGACGGGCAGCTCCACGCCGTCGGCGAGGGCCGAGCGAAGCTTGATCAAGCCAGGATCGCCAGAGTCGTTGCTGCGGTGGGTGTGAATGTGAAAGTCGCCACACTGTACGCCCGTTGTGTCCACCACCCGCTCGAGCATCACCGGCACCTCGACTGTGCCTCCTTCGACGACCGTCACCTCCTGGTCGATGAGCTCGTACTCGAACCCTCGAGAGACGACGACGCGCACCGCGCCGGCGGGCGCGCGGAGCGTCACGTCGCCGGTCTCCGGGTAGGCAACCGCCAGTCGTTCCCGGGGGATGCTGGGGATGCCGAAGATGCCGTCCGGCTGGTCGACCGAACCGCTGACCGGCATGAGCTGGACGCGCACCGGCAACGGGGTCCCGTCCGGAGCGGTGGCGACCACGTGGATCAGCCCGCCCTCACCAAAGGTGAGATCAGCCGCGCTTCCCGCTGCCGCGACAGCCGGGGTGGGCCGGTCGCCGCGCCGAAAGGCGAACACCTCCACGCCGGTTGCGTCGGCGGCGAAGCCGAGCGAATAGCTGCCGTCGGCGGCGCTTCGCGTTCTGGAAACGAAGCCGTCGGCGTCCCGTGCCATCACCCAGGCTCCCTCGACCGCCGCGCCCGAGGCATCGCGCACCGTGCCCGACACCTCCTGCGTGGCGACGCCCTCGGTCTCGAGCACCGCGCGCACCAGCCCGTCGACGCCGCGCCCGCCGATGACCACGCGCGCGTGATGCACGCGGTTCTCGGTGCAGGCGCGCGCCACGACCCCGCGGCTGAAGTTGCTGAAGAAGCCGCTCACCTCGAGCCCGCCGCCGAGGTCTCGCAGCGGATGTCGATACGCAAAGCTCGTAGCCTTTGAATCGGCGAACCCGACGTAAGGCACCGTGACGCCCTGCACGTCGAAGCCGACGCCCGGAGCGAAGGGCGGCATGCGTGGCGTGTGCATGAAACCGTGGAGGGTGGTCGTCGAGCGCTCGGTGGTGTCGGGCGAGCGAAGCTCGATGAAGATGTCTACGTGGCGGGCTCCGGGCTCCAGCACGTAGTCGATGACGCCCTCGAACGCTGAGAAGTCACCGGTGAGCAGTCCGCCCGTGATGCTCTCGAAGAAGGGCAGCGGGCGCATCGGCCCGCGGGCCCGAACGACGGCGGCCGCCCCGTCACTTCCGTCGTTGAGAACGGTGACGCTCTGGGTGAGCACCGTCATGCGCCCGACGAGGAGGAGAATCTCTCCGAAGTCCGCGGGCTCGACGAGTGCGCCGCCTTCGACCCTGCCAACGCCGACCGGGCGTCCGCCCCACGGGTCGTAGAGCTCGGAGTTGCCGACGTCCTCGATCACCATCGCCACGTGCTCGTTGGCGAGCACGAAGTCGCCTCCCTCCCAGACCTGAAGCCCGCTGGGAAAGTCCGGAAGCTGGTCGGCGGTCACTCGACCGGCGCGCGCCTGACCGGCCCCCACCGCGAGAGGATCGGCGTGTCCGTCGTCGCCGACTTCAAACGCCTCCAGAGCACACACCGTTGACGCGTCTGCCCCACCGTCGGCGCCAGACTCGGCCGGTCCGCAGGCGCAGAAGAGCGCGGAGACCGCAACAAGGATGCAAACACGCATGCCCGCAGCCTATCAGCTCGTCCCTACCCGTTCTTCGAGTGAACCACGTTCTAGGAGGACGACCGGATCGTCGCCGACTCAGCGCGCCGCGGCTCTGACGCTCTCTTCGAGGCCCTCGGGCAACTCACGGGCGTAGGCCGACTGGTCGGAGAAGCCGTAGTACCGGTGGGCGCCGCGCGCCGGACGTTCGATCACGAGGCAGAGGTCGAAGGGCGGCCGCTCGTCGCAGGCGGAGACCTGGAAGCGTGTGCTCGAGTTCTCTTCGTCCTGCAGGAACGTCATCTCGAGGCTCTCACCATCACGCTCGAACGCAAACACGTCGAACGAAGCCCGGTACGCCGAGCCGCGCTGGTACACCCCAACACCGTTCGAGAGCCAGACCCAGACAGAGATCTCACTACGCTCGTCTTCCGGGTAGGCGTCGAGCCAGAGGCGATCGAGGATCGCGTGGGAGCCCGCGGCTGAAGGCGCCGGGTCGGGTCCGCCGAAGGCCAGCGGCGCAGCGATCGCCAAGCTCGCCGCCGCCAGAGCGGCGAGGCAGGCGCGGGGGTAGGTCCGATAGATCGCTCGCAGAAGCCTGAGTGCCATGCGTGCGAGGGTAAGGGATCCACGGGCCGAGTGCCCATGTGGGTTGCCGGTTCGCGAGTCGGAGAGCGGATCCAGTCCGTACGGCGCTGCGTTGGTGCTCTGAGCGGGCCTCAGTGATCGCCGCGGATCACGACTTCGCAGCTCTCCTCGAGCTTCCGCTCGGCGTGCAAGACCACGAGCTGCGAGGCGTCGAGGTCGCCGGCGACTTCGGCCGACGTCTCGTCGCCACCGACCACACGAACGGACCGAATGCGCGCCACGGAATGCTCCACGAGGTGCAGCTTGGTGGCCTTCTTTTCCCGGACCAAGGCGACGCGCGGCGCGAAGAAGGCGGTGCGCTCGCCGACGTCGATGGTCGCCACGCCGCGCTCGCCGGCTGCGAGGGTGCCGTCCGGGTTTGGGATGTCGATCAGCAGACGCCGGAAGCCGTCGTTGGCGGTCGGCGCCCAGCGCGCGACCCGAGCCTCGAGCGGCTCCCGATGAGAGTCGGTCGTGACGGACACCGCCATGCCGATCTTGCAACGGCTGGCCACCCACGTCGGGAGCTCGAGCACGAGGATTGCGGGATCGATCTCCACCAGCTCGATGAGCAAGTGTCCGCTCACGATGCTCGCGCCCGGCCCCGAGCTCACCGCGGCGACGCGCGCGTCAAAGGGGGCCCGGACCTTGACCAGGTCGGCCGCCAGCGCGTGCCGCTTCACGTTGGTCGTTTCCTGCTCGACCCGGTTCTGCCCGGCCCGGACCTTGGCCTCGAACGAAGCGATGCGCTCCTCCGACTCACCGCGACCCCGGACCTGCGCGAGCCCGTCCATGCGCTCTTCGAGCTGCGCCTTCACGAGGTGCAGTTGAGACTGCGTGGCCAGCGCTCGCTGGCGCTGCGCCTCCGCCCCGATCGTGCAGATCACCTCACCCTTTTGGATCTTCGACCCGAGCTGAACCTCCAGGTCCCGCACGATGCCGGACGTCGGTGCTTTCATCTGCACCGCCCGAGACGCCGCGACCCGTCCCTCGATGCGCAGCGGCTCCGTGGTCAGACGTCGCTCGATGGGAACGACGCGCACCCCCACGGGCAAAAGGCGCGGCTCGTAATCCTGGCCATCCACGGCCGTGAGAGTAGCAGGCCGCCGCGCCCGAGATGTCAGTCGGCGTCGGAGTGTTGGCGCAGGTGCTCCTCGAGGAAGGTCACCGTCAGCTGAAGAAAGAGGTCACGGTTCTCCTTCTTTCGGAAGCCGTGCCCCTCGTTCCTCGCGAGCATGTACCAGACGTCTTGACCGGCTCCCCGGACCGCCTGAACGACCTGTTCCGCCTCGCTCGCGGGCACCCTCGGGTCGTTGGCGCCGTGGGCCACGAAGAGTGCGCTCCGGATCTCGGCCGCTCGTGTGACCGGCGAGATCTGCGTCAGGTGAGCGCGCATCTCGGGGTCGCGCTCATCTCCGTACTCCGCCCGGCGGAGGTCTCGACGATAGGCGCGCGTGTTCTCGAGGAACGTCACGAAGTTGCTGATCCCGACGACGTCGACGCCAGCGCGAAGTCGATCGCCGAAGTGCACGAGTGAGGCGAGCACCATGTAGCCACCGTAGCTACCGCCGTAGACCGCCATGCGATCGCCGTCGATGTCCTCCCGGGCCTCGAGCCAGTCGAGAAGCGAACCGATGTCACGCACCGAGTCCTCGCGGCGCGCACCGTTGTCGAGCAGCAGGTAACTCTTTCCATAGCCGTCCGAGCCGCGCACGTTCGGGACGACGACGGCGATCCCGCTCTCTCGGGCGAGGTACTGCGTCAGCGGAGAGAACCACGGGCGGGCCTGCGACTCCGGACCGCCGTGGATGTAGACCATCACGGGATGAGGACCTTCGCCCGGGGGCGAGTAGAGAAAGGCTGGGATCTGCCTCCCGTCGAAGCTCTCGTACCGGATCAGCTCTGGCTCGATGAAACCGTCCGGATCGAGGCCACCGATCTCGCTCTGCGTCCAGCGCACCAGCCGCCGACGCCGGAGATCATACGTGTACGCGTCGCCGGTTTGGGTGGGACCGAGCAGGGTCATGCCCAGCACGTCGGCTTCGCGTGCGAAGCGTAGATCGCGAATCAGTCCGGCGGGAAAGCCGGCCGGCTGCCTCATGCGACGGCTGCGCGTGTCGAGCAGGCGGAGGACCGAGAAGCCCTCCTCGTTGGTGCTGATCGCCAAGGTGCGCCCGTCGCTCGAGAGCGCCAACGCTTCGACGTTCCAGGCGATGTCGCGGGTCAAGGGACGCCACGTCGCGGACGGATCAGCCGGGTTCGCTTCGTAGAGCTCTACGTGCTCGCCTTCACGGTCGGTGGTGATGTAGACGCGCTCGCCATCGCGCGAAAAGAGCGCATCACGGTAGGAGGCCGCCGGCGTCTCAGGAGTCAGCCGGGTCATCTCGCCCGAGGCGAGGTCGACGACATGCACGCTCGACTCGTTGATCGAGACGTAGTGCCCCACCAAGAGTCGGCCGCCGTCGTGCGAAAAGTCGATCGGGTACCAATGCCCCCCGGCGGTGGTGACCGGCGCCGCCTCGATCAGCGAGAGCCCGGTGGCGACGCGCACGTCGACGTCGGTCCCATTCCGCGCATTGTTGTTGAAGGCGACCTGCGACCCGTCGTGGCTGAAGACCCAGCCGTTGTGCCGGCTGACCCCGTCGGTGAGCAGCGACACCCGCCCCGAGGCGCCATCGAGCTTGAAGATCTGGTAGTCCTCGGCGCCGCCAACATCGGCGATGAAGAGGTGAGATCGCTCGTCGCCGGGGATGGGCTCGGCACCCCGAACCGGCTCACTCGTGAAGGTCAGCTGCTGTCGTGAGCCGAGCGCGGTCTGCACGCGGTGGAGCTGAGAGGTCTCGGCGAAGCGGGTGAGCACGCTGACGGAGCTGCCGTCCGGCGCGAGGCCCACGAGGTTCGCGCGGCGCGTGTTCAAGTATTGATTCAGCCGGCCACGCAGCGCCTCACCCACCTCCGGCGTCCCGTCGAGGACCACCGTCGGGCCGTCGGCCCCTTCATCATCGGGGGCGGGCTCGGGCTCCGGGGCGGGCTCGTTCTCACCGCCCTGAGCCGAGTCCTCCACGCAGACTTCGGCCTCCTCGGCCGGCGGTCGCATCGCCTCGGGCGAACCGCACGCCACCGAGCCCAGCAAAATCAGGATCCATATCGCACGCATCGCGCCTCCGAGGCCCGCAGCATACGCGTCACTTATTTGCCTCTCCAGCCACAAGCCGTGTACCCGCCTTGTTGGGTGATGCGAAGGGAGAACCGATGAAGCTGTTCCAGATGATGGGTGCGCTCTTGTTGCTCGTGGGCTGTAGTCAGAACCACGTCACAGATTCGATCACGGCCGGGATCTACGAGCTCACGGTCGAGCGTGAGGTCGACGGCTGCTCGCCCACCCGGGCGGTGGGTTCCATGGGCCCGGTGGCGGTGCTCGTACGGGACGGCTCGATCGACGCCCCCGTGCCGGAGCTCGCCGACACGTTCCTCACGGCGCCGCGCGTGACGCTCGACTCGAACTACCTGCACGCCGAGACCAACCGACGCGTCGCGGGCTGTGAGAGCGCCTGGGTGCACGAGGAGTGGACGGTCATCGAGTCCGCGAACGCCAGCTTTGAGCTGCTCCACACGCAGCGCTGGCAGGGGCTGGACGCGTGCGAGCTGAGCGGGGACCGCCTCGAGAGCGCCCCCGCGTCGGACTGCATGTCGGAGCGGCGGCTCCGCTACGACCTCAACGAGGTTTGCGCAGAACCCTGTCGGCTCCGGCTGGCGAGTGAGGGCGGCGTCGCCTGCTCCTGCTGAAAACTCGGCCGACAAACAAATCGAGCGCGAGGAAGCCTGGCTTCCCCGCGCTCGTTCTCGTTTCGTCCTCTGCGGCTACTTCGGCGCCATGCGCAGGGAGCCGTCGATGCGGATGACCTCGCCGTTGAGGTAGTGGTTCGACGCGATGTGGGCGACGAGGCTGGCGTACTCCTTGGGGTCGCCCAGACGCGTCGGGTTCGGGATCGCGGCAGCCAAAGAGATCCGCGCCTTCTCGGGGAGCCCGGCAAGCATCGGGGTATCGAAGGTGCCCGGCGCGACCGTCATGACGCGGATTCCAGGTCGCATGAGATCACGAGCCGCGGGCAGCGTCATCGCCGCAACGGCGCCCTTGCTGGCGGCGTAGGCAACCTGTCCGACCTGGCCGTCGAAGGCCGCGACCGAAGCGGTGTTGATGATCACGCCTCGCTGATTGTCGGCATCCGGCTCGTTCTTCGTCATCGCCGCCGCCGCGAGGCGCAGCACGTTGAAGGTGCCGAAGAGGTTCACCGCGATGATCTTCTGGAAGAGATCAAACGCGTGGGGCTCTCCATCCCGGTTGACCGTGCGCGAGGCCCAACCCACGCCAGCGCAGCTCACCGCCACCCGCAAGGTGCCCAGCTCGGTGGCCGCTTTTACGGCGGCTGCGACCTGAGCCTCGTCGGTGACGTCGGTCTCGACAAAGATGGCCGCGTCACCAAGCTCCTTGGCCAGAGCCTCGCCGCGTTCGGCGTCCCGGTCCACGATGACAGCCTTGCCGCCATCGGCGACAAATCGCTCGACTGTGGCCCTGCCGAGCCCCGAGGCTCCGCCTGTGACCAGTGCTACGTCTTTCATCTGACTACCTCCAGGTGTGCCGATAGCACATGCGGGCAGCGTAGACGGCGGACGGTCTGAGCGAACTCAGTAGGGGTTCTCGGTGTAGCCCGGGATGACCCGGTCACCGCGGTTGGTGTCCGAGTTGTTGCCGGACGGCGGACGCCACGCGCGTCGCATGTGGCCGCTGATCTCGAGCGTGCCCTGAGCGGGCACGTTGCGCGTGACCGTGAGCTCTCGGTAGTTGTTCAGCGTGAAGACAAACGTCAGCTCTGCGCCCGGCGCGGCCTGCTCGCCGCTCAGCTCGACCTGAGCCGGGGTCCGGTAGGTCTGGTCGCCGATCGTAACGGTGGCTCCGGAAGGGCGCGACTCCAGCTCGACGATCACCGTGTGGATCACCTCGGGCGGCTCCTCCACGACAGGAGGCTCCTCGATGACCTCGGGAGGCTCCTCGATGACGTCGGGGGGATCTTCGACCACCGGATCCGTGGCCACCACAGGCGTCGGCTCGGGCGGTGGATCTTCCGCTAGGGGATCCAGCACAAAGAAGAGAATCGCGGCCGCGGCCAAGAGCGCGAGGGCCCCGAAGACCATGACCATCTTGTTGCCGGGGGTCTCGTCCGCCAGCATCTGCGAAGTCGACTGCGTGAGCGGCGGCATGCTGGTGCCAGGAATCGGCCCACTCACCGACGTCGAGAGCAGTGGCGCGGAGATCGAGCCGTTCGAGCTCGAACGCATCGGGTCCGACTGGAGCGAATGAATCCCGCTGACCGGCGTGCCACCGGTGATGTGGAACTCTCCCGTGAGGCCCATCTCGCCGCTCGGCGGCAGCCCCATCGCGAGCTCGCCCGCGACCATCTTCAGCGCGATGAGGAACTGCTCCATGTCGGCGAAACGGTCCTCGCGCTTCTTGGCGAGGCTCTTGAGCACGACGTTCTGGAGCTCGGGCGGAATCGGCGCCGTGCCCTCGGGCACGTCCATCGGAGGCACAGGGGCGTTGATGTGATCCATCAGCACCTGGACCTGCTTGTCCCGCGCAAACGGGGGCCGGCCACAGAGCATCTCGTAGAGCAGCACGCCGAGCGAGTAGATGTCGCTGCGACCGTCGACCAGGTCTCCCTGAATCTGCTCCGGCGACATGTACTTGGGCGAACCCATGAACACGCCGGCCTGCGTGAGATCCTCTTCCTCTTCCTCTTTGTCGATGTCCTTGACGAGTCCGAAGTCGAGGACCTTGACGTAGTCTTTTTCGTCGCCCTGCTCGAGGATCATCACGTTGCCGGGCTTCATGTCCCGGTGGATGACGCCGAGGCGATGCGCCTCTCGGAGAGAGCGACAGATCTGCTTGGTGATGTGAATCGCCCGCTCGGGGCTCAGCGGGCACTCCCGCTTCATCGTCTTCTTGAGGGTCTCGCCCTCGATGAGCTCCATGACGATGAAGAAGAGGCCTTCGCTCTGACCGTAGTCGAAGACGGTGACCGTATTCGGGTGGCTCAGCCTCGCGACCGTCGCAGCCTCGAGGAAGAAGCGCTTGCGGAACTCCGGATCCTTGTCCGGGTCGTGCTTGGGGCTGAGGACCTTGATGGCGACGAGCCGACCAAGGGGCGCTTGCTCGGCCCGGTAGACGGCGCCCATGCCTCCTCGGGCGATGGGGGCGATGATGCGGAAGCGGTCGTGGATGACCTTGCCCACGAGGGGATCAGTGGCCCCTGACTTCTTCAACTTCTCCTTCTTCTTGGGAGGAGGAGTCGAGGGCACTTCTTCTTTGGCATCGACCTGCACAGGTTCTTCCGTCTCGCTTTGACCTTCTACCATGTCCCACCGTTGGGTAGGAAATCTGATGTTCCCGCTGCAGCGGAAACCGCGCACCCGAAGCATACTCGATCCATCGAGCGTCTCAAACCCGGTGCTGCTTTGTTCAACCGTTTTTCCATGTCACCAAACGGCAACGCAAGGGCCCATTGAAGAGCTTGTGAACGGTTGGCCGGGCACCCTTTGTCGTCGGAATCTGCGCATCTTCGGGCAGAAATAGGCTGACATGGTTTGTGCGTCTCCAGCGAGAAATCTTCTCATCGAGCACTTCCCAGAGGCCCGTATCGTCCAAACGCTCACCATACGGAGGGTTTGTGATGATGTGTGAGGGCACCTTCGGGTGCAGTTCGACCAGATCTGCCGTCGCGAACGTCGCCCGCGATCCGGCCCGCATCGCGTTGGACTTGGCGGCCTGCACTGCCGCCGGGTCGCGATCGGACCCGCGACACGAAGGTCCGTCGTCGTGCACGCGGGCGGCGCCGTTCGACCGCTCCTTCAGCGCGCGAGCCGCCGCCGCCTCGTCGTGATCCGCCCATCGCTCGAAGCCAAACCTGCGTTTTGCGTCCTGAGCCGGCACGTTGCGGCCCCACAGCTCCGCCTCGATCGCGATCGTGCCAGCGCCACACATGGGGTCGAAGAGCGGCCGCTCCCGGTCCCAGCCCGAGAGCCGCAGAATGGCCGCGGCCAGGTTCTCCTTCAGCGGCGCCTCGCCGTCTTCGGTGCGCCAGCCGCGCTTGTGCAGCGATGATCC
>Ga0114933_10006706_pt1 | contig 10147 bp, 6 predicted proteins | sample 4SBtaG_FD_89691 | JGI IMG/M metagenome (GOLD analysis project Ga0114933, IMG submission 89691) | Deep subsurface microbial communities from Kolumbo volcano to uncover new lineages of life (NeLLi) - 4SBTROV12_W25 metaG | ecosystem: Environmental > Aquatic > Marine > Volcanic | place: Kolumbo... | reverse complement strand
TCGCCGCGGATGACGCTGCGCATGTTCTTCTTGAGCGTCTTCTTGCGCAGGCGGATGGCCGAGGGGGTGACCTCGATCAGCTCGTCGTCGGCGATGTACTCGAGCGCCTTGTCGAGCGTCATGATCACCGGCGGTGCCAGCACGGTCTTCTCGTCCGCGCCGGAGCTTCGGAAGTTCGTCAGCTGCTTGGCCTTGGTGGCGTCGACGTTGATGTCGTTTTCGCGGGCGTTCTCACCGACGATCATGCCCTCGTAGACCTCGATGCCGGCGCCCAGGAAGAGCTTGCCGCGGGGCTGCAGGTGGAAGAGCGCATAGGCCGTGGTCTTGCCCGTGCGGTCGGCCACGAGGCTGCCGTTGACGCGCTGGGGCACGTAGCCGGCGTACTTGTCCCAGCCGTCGAAGAGCGTGTTCAGGATGCCCTGGCCGCGGGTGTCGTTCAGGAACTCGCCGCGGAAGCCGATCAGGCCGCGGGCCGGGATGCGGTACTCGACGCGGACCCGGTTGGAGCCGGCGATTTTCATCTCGTTCATGCGGCCCTTGCGCAGGGCCATCTTCTCGCTGACCACGCCCATGAACTCCTCGGGGAAGTCCAGCTGGGCGCGCTCGTAAGGCTCCAGGATCGTTCCGTCTTCCTGCTCGCGGTAGCGGACCTCGGGCTTGCCGATGCCGATCTCGAAGCCCTCGCGACGCATCTGCTCGATCAGGATGGCCAGCTGGAGCTCGCCGCGACCGAAGACCTTGTAGGCCTCCTCGCCCTCGACCTGCTCCATCTTCAGCGCGACGTTGTGCAGGAGCTCCTTGTCGAGGCGCTCCTTGATCTGCCGGGCGGTGACCTTCTTGCCCTCGCGACCGGCGAAGGGCGAGGCGCAGGCCCGGAAGGTCATGCCGATGTTCGGCTCGTCGATGGTGACTCGCGGCAGCGGCTTGGGGTCCTCGATCGAGGTCAGCGTGTCCCCGATGTTCAGCTCGGCGATGCCCGCGATCGCGACCAGGTCACCGGCGTAGGCCTCGTCGACCTCGTCCCGGGCCAGGCCCTTGTAGGTGTAGAGCTGGTTGACCTTGACCTTGGTGTCGCCGTCCTCGCCGCAGAGGAGGAGCTCCTGGCGGCGCTGGATCGTGCCGGCGTGGATGCGGCCGATGGCCAGCCGCCCGACGTAGGTGTCGTAGTCGAGCTGGGTCACGAGCATCTGGGGGGTCGCGGTCGCGTCCTTGGCGCCCTCGGGCACGGCCTCGATCAGGAGCTTGAACAGGGGCGTGAAGTCGGGTCCCTTCTCGTGGGGCTCGTTCGTGCACCAGCCTTCCTTGGCGCAGGCGTAGACGATCGGGAAGTCGATCTGCTCGTCGCTGGCGCCCAGGTCGATGAAGAGGTCGTAGACCTCGTCCACCACCTCTTCGATGCGGGCGTCGGGGCGGTCGACCTTGTTGATGCAGACCAGGACCTCGAGGCCGGCCTCGAGGGCCTTGCGCAGGACGAACCGGGTCTGGGGCAGCGGGCCCTCCGAGGCGTCCACCAGCAGCAAGGCGGCGTCGACCATCTTCATGACGCGCTCGACCTCGCCGCCGAAGTCGGCGTGGCCCGGGGTGTCGACGATGTTGATCTTGACGTCGCCGACCTGGACCGCGGTGTTCTTCGACAGGATCGTGATGCCACGCTCCCGCTCGAGGTCCATCGAGTCCATGACGCGATCGACGCGCTCTTCGTGCGCGGCGAAGGTCCCCGCCTGGTGGAGGAGACCGTCGACCAGCGTGGTCTTGCCGTGGTCGACGTGGGCGATGATTGCGACGTTGCGGAGCTTCATGGCGCGCGGTTCACACGGCCTGCCTGGCTTGTCGAGGTTTCCACCGCGCCCGCCGGTGGTGGTCTCGGGACGAGGCGTGCCTGAACGTTGGATTGGGCTCACCAATCGTCGCCGGCCGGGCCCCCCAACGCGCCGATGTCCGACCGGGTCCCATCAGTGTCTTGTCGGTCGGGGGCGCCTGCATCGATCAGGGCCGAGCCGTCGAGTAGCGTCAGGTCCCATGTGGTTGCCTGTGCGCTGGAGGTGTTGGTGTGCATCGGGTCTTCGCTGATGTTGCCCTCTTCGCCGACCCTCGGCTCCAGGCCGAACCACAGCTCTGCGCCGTCTTCGTCATGGAAGTTGGAGTATTCCGCAGTGAGGAAGCTGCCGTCGTCGGTCGACACCAGGCCGCCGGTGAGTGCCCCAGGGGCGACCTGACCCGCGCTGATGTTTGCGTTGAGGAGATGCACGGTGCTTCGGTAGTCAACGGATAGCCCGTGGCACGTCACGTCGTCGCTCCCGAAGTCGTTCCCGACGACCGTGATGTTCCGGTATTGGGCTTCGGTGTATTCGGAGTGCCAGAGGGCGCCATCTGCCGCGTCGCCGTGCGTCTGCCTGTTCCCGGCGACGATCAGGTTCTCGGCGTCGATCGCCGAGTCGTTGAACCCTGCCCCGAGACCGTAGGTCGCTGCACGGTTCGCTTCGTTGTCAGCGACGAGCACATGCTCGAGCGTCGCGATCGAGGCGACCACGTAGAGTCCGGTGCCGCGGGAGTCGGCCGGGCCGTCTGAGCGGTTCCTGTCGATGGTCACGTGGTCGAGTTGGTACGTGCCCGTGAGGAGCGCGATGCCGACGCCGTTCGAATAGTCATCGCCGGTGGCCTCGTTAGCGAACACCCGCGAGTCGCGAAGCTGGCCCGTGGAGTTCTTCATGTAAATGCCGGAGCCCCAGCAGACAGGCTCTGCGCAGGTGTTCTGTGTGATGAGCACGTCGCTGAGTTCGACCGCTGAATCTTCGACGTAGACCCCTGCTCCACGCTCGGCGCTGCCGCCTTGGATGGTGACGCCCTCAATACGGACCACCCCGTCCGAGCCCGTTGCGATGTGAACCGCGGAGCCAACACCGCTGCCGTCGAGGATGGTGGACCCGGCCCCCTCGATCGATTGGACCAGGACGTTCGGCCGAGCGATGGTCAGGTCGCCACTGTGCGTTCCCGAGTGAAGGCAAACCCAGCTCTCGGTCTCCAAAGCATCCTGAATCGTGCGCAAGTCCGTTGGAGCCATGCTCTCCTGGATGGTGCCGTCGCAGTCGGTATCCACGCCGTCGCAGAGTTCAGGGGCGCCGGGATGCACGTTCGCGCTCTCGTCGTCGCAGTCGTCGAAGTTAGTCACCGCTCCAGGTTCGGCCGCGCATGCAAGCACCCGCGCCGCGGCGTCGCCGTGCCCGTCCCCGTCTGCATCCGCCCACAGTTCGATGGCGTCCACCGCAGACTCGTCCACTGCACCGTCACAGTCGTCGTCAACGCCGTCGCAAGTCTCGTCCGCTTCAGGGAACCGGCCGGCGTCCGAGTCGTCACAGTCTTCGCATGCCGGCCACCCGTCGCCATCGAAGTCGACATAGCCGACCGACCCGTCGCAGTTGTAGTCCGTAGGATCTCTGCAGTCGTCTTCCGGTGCGCCGGGGTACCGAGCTGGGTCTGCGTCATCGCAGTCGCCGGCCGCGCGAGCCCAACCAGGTGGCTCGGCACAGGCTCGCTCCATCCGCGAGGGGTCACCAAACCCGTCACCGTCCGCGTCTGCGTACGCGGGCTCGCAGTCTGCAGGCGCCGTCGGACATCCCAGCAGAATGGCGCTCAGGAGCACGAAATCGGACAGGAGTAGATTTCGTCGTCACATGAGTTCGCCGGGATCTCTGTCTCATGTGCGCCGCACTCGTCGTCGTCTGACGCAGGGCCGGGAATCGCCTTGTCACCGGCGCCTCCGTCATCGGACCCGCCGTACAGGCTGTCGTTCCCGGCTTGGCCTTCCATGGTGTCGTTCCCGCTGCCGCCGCAGATCTCGTCAGCGCCCAGACCGCCCCACAACATGTCGGCGCCTGCGCTTCCGCAGATGGCGTCAGCGCCGTCTCCTCCCTTGATGGTGTCGATCCCGTCGCCGCCGTTCAGGGTGTCCGTGCCATCGCCACCGAGGATCAGGTCGTCGCCGTCCCCCCCGTTGATCGTGTCGTTTCCGGCGCCGCCCGACAACGCCGGGTCGTCGCCGTCCGCTCCGGTGATGGTGTCGTCGTCATCGCCCCCGTGGAGGTTGCACTGCGTCGAGTTGGAGGCAGGCGAATTGCACGTGATGATGTCGTTTCCATCGTTCCCGTACACGTACCAGGTGACGTCGGGCGACGTGATTCCCGAGGTCTCGATTGTGTCGGCGCCCTCGCGTCCATAGATCTTGATGTTGCAGTACTCCCCTTCCACTTCGTCGCACTGGAAGTCCTTGCTCGCCGTCCCGTCGTGGACAAAGAGATCATCGTCGTTGGAAGTACCGAAGATGCGCATCTCAACGGTGAGGTTGGGCCCCTGATGGCAGCAGAACTCACTACCGTTGCCGGCCGTACCGTAGATCTCCATTCCGCCCGAATCGTCGGTGACATTGATGGAGGCTTCGTCGGAATCCCCCGGAACCGCCAGGTCGCAGACCCACAGGTCCCCGTCAGGTGAGTAGGTCGAGTCCACCTCGCAAAGGTCGTCGCCCCCGGAGTCGGCGTCGCAGTCGGTGAGGGAGTCAAGGCCATTGGCGCAGGTGGCCGCAAGGGCCTGATTCATGCAGAGAGAGAGAGAGTGAGCATGGAACCTCCTCTTTGTACAGTACTGCTCAAGGGACTCAGGGTACAAGAGCCCAGCGAAGTCGCACGCCCAGCTCTCCCCCTGCCCAGTCGGTGTCGAGCGGGCCCGTCTCCCGGAGCAGGTGCCCCGTGGCCCGAAGCGACAGGCCCAGCCCCGAGGAGTGCGTCCACCCGAGCTCGCCGGAGACCCCGGGCCCGCGGTCCAGGTCGATGTGGAAGCTGTCCGAGGTGCGGAAGCGCATTCCGCACAGGCCGAGGCCGAGGCCGGCGTGCAGCTCGGGCCCGAAGTGGAAGCGGCTCCAGCCTCCGGCGTACCAGGCGGCCATGCGCACGTGGCCGAGAGGAGCGAGGTGCCCGTTGCGGTACTCGCGAGGTCGAGGCGTCCAGAAGGCCTGGCCGTACAGCCCGACCGAGGCGGCCCCGAAGCGCCAGCCCAGCGCCAGCCCGCCGATGGGCGAGCTGCCGACGATGGTCTGGAGGCCCGACCAGTTCGGGGGGTCCGCGACGATGGGGATCTCCGAGCCGGTTCGCGCCCAGGTCAGACCCGCGTCGACCTCGACCACCGGCGCGGCGAGGGCCGCGCCAAGCCAGATCATCGCGGCGTGATCACGCCTTCCCAGAGGCGCTTGGTGAAGAAGAGATCGACCGCGGGGGATTCGACGTGGCCCATGTCCGCTTCTTCCTTGAGGATGGCGTGGGCGCGGTCGATGGTCATCGCCGACTTGTACGGACGGTCGCCCGCGCAGAGCGCGTCGAAGATGTCCGCGATGGTCATCATGCGGGCGCCGTAGGGGATCTGGGCGCCCTTCAGACCCAGCGGGTAGCCGGTGCCGTCGAGCTTCTCGTGGTGGGCGTGGGCGAGCTCCGGCACGTTCTTGAGGTGCCGGGTCCAGGGGATGATCTTCAGGAAGTTGTAGGTGTGGGTGACGTGCTGCTCGATGGCGCGCCGCTCGTCGTCGTCGAGGCTGCCTCGCGGGATGCAGAGCCGCGTGATGTCCCGCGAGGTCAGCACGGGCTCGTCCAGCGCCTCGATGTACCAGCGGTCGGCGATGTTCATCAGCGAGTCGACGTCGAGGTCCTTGAACTTGAACCCCGGCTTGTTCATGCGCTGGATGTGGATGAGGTCGTCGTCGAGCTGGTGGAGGTGCTCCGTCAGCACGCCCTCGTCGAGGGCCTTCTGGCGACGGATCAGCTCCAGCCGGGCTTGCATGGCGGCCAGGCGGAAGCGCCCCTCGATGCGCTCGAGCTCCCAGGGGTAGAGCTTGTCCGCCTTGAGGAGGACCTGCTCGGGCACCCCGACCTTGCCAAAGTCGTGAAGCACCGAGGCGTAGTGGAGCTCCTCGAGCTCGTTGTTGTCGAAGCGGATCTCGCGGAAGGGCTTCTCGTCGCTGTCGCTGACCGCCTGGGCCAACGCGGTGGTCAGCCGCGCCACGCGGTTGCTGTGACCGGCGGTGGAAGGGTCTCGGGCTTCGATGACGGTCACCGCCGCGGTGACGAAGCTGTCGAAGAGGTTCCGGATGTCGGAGTACAGCCGGTGGTTCTCCATCGCGACCGCCGCCTGGGAGGCGATGGAGCGGGCCAGCGCGGCGTCCCGGTCGGTGAAGGGCAGGACCCGGTCGAAGCTCGCCAGCGGGATGCCCGGAACCGTCTTGCGGTTGTAGACCGCCAGGACCCCGATGACCGCGCCGTCGCGATCGAGCATCGGGACCAACAGGGCCGAGCGCGTCTTGTAGCCCAGCGCCTTGTCGTTCTGGTGGTTCGGCCGGTAGGGCGCGTTCGCCGGGACCCGGTCGAGGTCGTCGATCTTGAGCAGCTGGCCGCGGTTGGCGACGAAGCCCGCGAGCGAGCTGTCGTCGATCGGCATCGTCTCGCGGTTGGGCTTGAAGTCGACGGTGTCGTTCTGGGCCGCGGCGAAGACCAGGCCGTCGCCCTCCATGAGGTAGATGCTGCCGCCGTCGGCCCGCAGCGCACGCCGCGCGTGGGTCAGGATCCGGTGGAGCAGGTCCTGGCTGTCCGTGATCGCCGAGAGCGCGAAGCCGATCTCGTTGAGGATCTGGACCGTCTCGCGCTCCTCCTGCATCCGACTGCGAAGGCGCTCGATCTCGACCAGGTTGCGGAGCGCCCGCGACATGCGCAGGTCGACCTCGTCGGGCTTGACGATGTCGTAGCAGTCGAGGTCGTTGCGCGGGCTGATCGCGATGACGCGTCGGCCGAGGCGCTGGGCGACCATGACGCGGGTCAGGTCGACGACGAGCAGGCGTCCGGCGACATCTGCGGGGCTCGCCAGATCCACGGGCACGAACTGCGCGCCGGCCCGCTGGGCGCAACCCTTCACGATGTTCGCGAAGGGCGAGGTGGCGGGCACCATCGCGACCTCGACGCGGAGCGCCTCGCGTGGAGCAAGCGTGTTGACGGTGACTGCGGGGCCGCTCACGAGGAGGGAAGGGTACCGCGCGTCCGCGGGCTAGGACAGCCTGACGCGGACCTCGAGCCCGCCGTCGGGGTGGTTTCTCCATGCCAGGGATCCGCCCATGCGCTCCACGAGCGACGCCGTCAGCGCCATGCCGATCCCGGTCCCGCGGGTCTCGCGCACCAGCTCCCGCTCCCCTCGGAAGAAGGGCTCGGCCAGCCTGGCAAGCTGGCTCGTGGGCACTCCGGGGCCCTGGTCGCGCACGATCAGCACCCCCGGCTCGGCCGTGATGCTCACCGCGGACCCCGGGGCGAACTTGGCGGCGTTGTCGACCAGGTTCACCAGGACCTGGGTCAGGGCGTCCCCGTCGACCTCGACCTCGGCCAGCGGGCCGACCGCGATCTCCAGCGCGACCCGAGGCGCGAAGAGGCGCTCGACGTCGGCTACGACCTCGCCCAGGGGCCGTCGAGGTCCGCTCAGCGCCTGCTCTCGGCGGCCGTACTCGAGGAGATCGTCGACGAGGCGATTGAGCCGCTCGGCCTCGACCCGGATGGTCTTGGCGTAGTCCTCGCCGGCCATGCCCTGCTCGAGCATCTCCGCGTACATGCGGATCGAGGTCAGGGGGCTGCGCAGCTCGTGGGAGACGGCGGCGACGAAGCCCTCGCTCTCCTCGGCCACCTGGATGCGCACGCGCACCATGCGGTCGACGCTCCACAGCGCCGCTCCGAGCAGGACGAGCAGCAGGGCGGAGAGCCCGGCGACGAAGCCCTTCGGCGAGGCGGGGCCTGGCAGATCGCCCAGTCGGGCGGTGGCGTGGAGTGTCTCGAAGGGCGGCGCGAAGACGTGCGCGGTTCCTTCCCAGTCGACCTCGAAGTCGCCCACCAGCCGCTCCTCGAGGTCGGACTGGAGCGCGGCGACGTCGACCTCGACGCCCTGGACGAGGTCCCCGACGGTGCGCTCGAGCACCAGGACGTCCTCGGCTCGGGCGACGACGAAGTTGTGCACGACGACCTCGGCGCCGTCGACGAAGATGTTGCCCGGCATGCGCTCCTGGCGCTCCTGGAAGCCGGTGTTCATCGACTGGGCGACGGCCTGGACCTGGATGGCGTCGTTGTTGGTGGACTGGACGGGCTCGATGTCGATGGGGTCGACGCTCGCGGTGTCGGCGTCGTAGCGGCGCAGGACGTAGGTGGGACCCTGGGCTTGGGCGAAGTCCTCGACGGCGCGGGCCTCCTCGGCCTTGAGGAACTCGGTGAGCCCTCGCTCGAGCTCGTCGTAGACCCGCTCGGCCACGATGCGGCGTCGGAGCTCCATCTCGCGCTCGGCGGCGGACAGGGCCTGCCAGGTCAACAGCGCCAGGGCAGCGGTCAGCGCCGCGCCGACGAGGCCCAGCCGGATGCGGAAGCGCTTCACTTCAACAGCCGGTAGCCGGCCCCGCGAACGGTCTCGATGAGCTCGACCCCGAGCGGCGCGAGCTTCTTGCGCAGCTTGGAGAGGTGCATGTCGATGCAGCGGGTCTCCACGGCGTCGACGCGCTCGTAGCCCCAGACCTCGCGCAGGAGCTCGGGCCGACGGGCCACGCCGCCGTGGCGGTGGAGGAAGACCAGGACCTCGACGTCGCGCAGGGTGAGGTCGACCGTGACCTCGCCGTGCCGGATGCGCAGGTCGGCCTCGTCCAGCTCGCAGCCGTTGATGACCAGCGCGGTCGAGGCGGTCGAGCGCCGCAGGAGCGCGGAGACCCGGGCCATGAGCTGGGCCACGCTGAAGGGCTTGGCCACGTAGTCGTCGCACCCCGCGGAGAAGCCCTCGAGGACGTCCTCTTCGCGGCCGCGGGCCGTGAGCATCAGGATCGCCCGCCCGGGGTGGCGGGCGCGCGCTTCGCGGCAGATCGTGAGGCCGTCGACGCCGGGCAGCATCACGTCGAGGAGCAGGAGGTCGAAGTCCTCGCACAGGGCCATCTCCAGGCCCTCGTCCCCGCGCTCCACCCCGACCGGCTCGTGGCCGTGAAAAGCCAGGAGATCACAGAGCCCACGGCGGATCGCGGCTTCGTCCTCGACCACCAGGATGCGGCTCATGAGCCCATCATCGCAGGCGCGCTCGCGGGGGCTGGTAAGCGCTCCGTAACCGCGCTATCCAGCCGGCCCTGGCACCCAAGGGGTTCTGAAATGGCGAAGCGCATCCTCGTCGCGGGCAGCGGTGGAATCGGTCGGGCGGTGGGGCTCCTGCTGCAGGAGCTCGGAGACCTCGACGTCGAGCTGATCTTCGGCGACGCCGACATGGCTCAGGTGAAGGCTGCGATCGCCTTCGCCGGCACCGGCGAGTCGGTCCAGATCCCCTTTCATGGCACCACCGATGCGCTGGAGGCCGCCCTGGCCGGGGCCGACCTGGTGCTCGACTGCCTGCCGGGCGGGCAGGCGCCTCGGGTCGCCGGGTGGGCGCTCGAGCACGGCTGCCACTACGCGAACCTGACCGAGTACGTCGCCCAGACCAACGAGATCCTGGCCATGACGAAGGGCGCGAAGACCGGCTTCGCGCTGCAGTGCGGGCTGGCGCCGGGCTTCGTCAACGTGCTCGGCAACAAGCTCTTCCAGGACTTCACGCGCCGCTTCGGCGTGGACAAGGTCGACGTGCTCAAGATGCGCGTCGGCGCGCTCACCCGGAACGCCGAGGCCCCCCACTTCTACGGCTTCACCTGGAGCCCGATCGGCGTGGCCACCGAGTACGTCAAGGACGCCGTCGTCGTGCGCGACTGGAACCAGACCGACGTGGACAGCCTGGCCGAGGTGCAGACGCTCCTGATCGACGGGGTGCCCTACGAGGAGGCCACCACCTCGGGTGGCGCCGCGGACATGCCCGACGCCCTGGCCGGGCGGGTGCGTCACCTCGACTACAAGACCCTGCGCTACCCGGGACACTGGGCCTGGGTCCGCCGCCAGCTCGAGGCCATCGGCGAGGTCCCCGATCGGGTCGCCCAGCTCCAGGACCGCATGCTCAGCGCGATCCCCCAGATGGAGGACGACGTGGTCGTCGTCTACGCCGCCGTCGAGGGCCGGACCCCGACCGGCCGCCGCCGCCTCGACGCCGCCTACAAGGTGCTGCCGATGGAGCTCGGTGGCCAGCGGCT
>Ga0114933_10006702_pt1 | contig 10152 bp, 10 predicted proteins | sample 4SBtaG_FD_89691 | JGI IMG/M metagenome (GOLD analysis project Ga0114933, IMG submission 89691) | Deep subsurface microbial communities from Kolumbo volcano to uncover new lineages of life (NeLLi) - 4SBTROV12_W25 metaG | ecosystem: Environmental > Aquatic > Marine > Volcanic | place: Kolumbo... | reverse complement strand
TTTTAGAAATAGAAGAATTAAAAGACGAATTAACTACTATTGTTATGACAAAAACTAGCACAGGACCAAATGCTAGAGACAGATGGGACACTCCGGAAGTTAAACTTCCAAATGGTAAAAAGGGTAGAATTCGTAAAGATAGATACAGTTCTTTAGTTATAGCTAATATGTTGGCTCGTCAGATTAAAAACAAGATCAAGCCAATTAGCTATGAGGTTGTTGGAGGAAATCGCAAGGATGTAGAAATGCATAAAGGAAATATGTACAAAGGACCAGCTTGGTTTACTAACGAAGCTAATGATGACATATATACTGGAATATATAGAGAATAGGTGTATTTAAAAATTAACTTTAATAACATTCCAATTACAATAGTAATGCAATACAAATGAATAAATATCCAAAAAGTGACTCTGACAATAACGAAGAATTTTTAGGTCAAGAAGCTTATGTATCGTGGGGAGATGATTTAGCAAGTAAAAAAGAAGCTTTAAAATTATCTTCCGAATCCTTAGAAGAATTTACAGGGATTCAAAATGCAAAGGGTAGTCGTAGATACAGTCTGGATTATTCAAACTTAGATACTAACACAAGTAGTCGTCCCGGTCTTACTAAGTCTGATTATTACTACTTTAGACCAGATGAAGAACCGCCTCGTAATTTAAAGAATATTCTGAAAAAAGCAGAGGATATTTACAATAGAGTAGGTTTAGTTAAAAATGTTATAGATTTAATGGGGGACTTTTCTAGCCAAGGAATAAGATTAGTACATCCTACAAGACGTATAGAGAAGTTTTATCAAACATGGTTTAAGAAGATTAACGGTAAAGAAAGAAGTGAAAGATTCTTAAATAATCTCTATAAAACTGGTAATGTAATTATTCATAAACAAAGTGCTAGATTGAATAGGAAATCTAGTCAACAAATGTTTAAAGCATCTGCCGTATCAGATATCAAAATAGGAGATTTAGAAGATAGAAGCATAGAGTCAAAAGAGATACCTTGGAAATATACTTTTATTGACCCTTATTACGTAGATGTTTATGGAGGTGCAATATCTTCTTTTTCCAATGCAAAAAGGTATCAATTAAGTTTACCAGCTAAATTAAGAAAAACTATTAATAATCCAAAAAATCCAGAAGAACAAGATCTGGTTAATAAATTACCTTCAGCGATAGTAGAAGCAGCAAAACACAGAAAAGCTTATCCTTTAGACCCAGACAAAACTTTCGTTTATCACTATAAAAAAGATGATTGGCAAAGCTGGGCTTTTCCTATGATTTATTCAATCATGGATGATATTACCATTATAGAGAAACTAAAATTAGCAGATATGGCTGCTCTTGATGGTGCTATTTCTAATATTAGAATATTTAAGCTAGGTAATTTGGAACATAAAATTGCTCCTACTAAAGCAGCTACTTCTAAGCTAGCTCAAATTTTAGGAAACAATGTTGGTGGTGGAACAATGGATTTGGTTTGGGGTCCAGATATTGAATTACTAGAAAGTAAAACGAATGTTCATCAATTTTTAGGAGAAGGCAAATACACTCCTCATTTAAATAGTGTTTATGCTGGACTAGGTATTCCTCCTACTCTTACAGGGACTTTTGGAGCAGCAGGAACCACAAACAATTTCATTAGTTTAAAGACATTAACACAAAGATTACAATATGGTAGAGACATGTTGGCCAGATTTTGGGAGCAAGAAATCATAGCTTTACAAAAAGCCATGGGTTTTAAGGCTCCAGCTTTTATTGAGTTTGACAGAATGGATCTTTCAAATGAAGAAGCAGAAAAGTCATTACTTATACAGTTAGCGGACAGGAATCTTATCTCGGATGAACTCATTCAAGCTAAATTTGATATCAATCCAAATATCGAAAAAGCAAGAATTACAAAAGAAAACAGAAGAAGGAAAAACGGGAAAATGTCATCAAAAGCCAGCCCTTATCACGACGCCAATTTAGAAGGCGGACTTAAAAAGATAGCCTTGCAATCTGGCACAGTAACGCCAAGTGAAGTAGGATTGGAACTAGAATCTAAAGGAGAAAATCAGAAAAGCAAGTTTGAAATGCAACAAGATTTGAAAGGCAAAAGCAACCCACCAACGAAGTTGGGTAAAGATGAGGATCAATCTTTGCCAGATAGACCTGGAAAAGGAAGACCTAAAAATTCAAGAGATACAGAAAAAAGGAAAACAAAGGAATTTGCCCCGCAGACAGGAGCAAAAATTATGTTATGGGCTTGTGGAGCTCAAGATAAAATAGATGAAATAATAAATCCAATTATATTGGAATATTTTAATAAGAAAAATTTAAGATCATTATCTAGCGAAGAATATAAACATTTAGAAAACTTAAAAACTCAAATATTATTTGAACTGCAACCTTTCGGTGTAATTAATTCGGAGAGTGTAGTATCTTTTATGAATACAACCAAAGGTAGTAAGTTAATTAACAACTATAATAATTGGCTTATTGGCTTAAAAAATGATTCCACAAAACCGTTGACAGTTGAAGAGCAAAGAAACGCAAAAGCTATTTACTATACAAACCAGCATGTGAGACAATAATATGAATATTTTTCAACAAGAATATGATGATGGGTTAGATAGATTATTAGATAATTCCAAATCACATATTACTTTTTCGTCTTTGGCATTCCCAGCAATTGAGCCAGAGGTAATCAGAAATAATTTTACTGCTTCTGCATCATATAATGATGATGATTTGTATTATGTGCAGTCTATTTTAGTAACGTCTAATTGGAATAAAAATGATGACGTTTTCAATTCTGCTGAGGTATGGGCAGCTAGAAAAACTCCAGAAGATAAGCCTACAAACTTAGAACATGATGAAAAAACAATAGTAGGTCATATTATTTCAAATTGGGCTGTAGATGAAAATGGTAAAATTTTAGATGAAACTATGGCTGCTGAAGATTTACCAGAAAAATTTCATATCATTACTGGTTCTGTAATTTATAAAGCTTATACTGATCCAGAATTAAAAATGAGATCTCAAAGCTTGATTAATGACATAGAATCTGGACAAAAATATGTTAGCATGGAATGCTATTTTAAAGGTTTTGACTATGGATTGTTAGATACCCAAGGTAAATTAAAAGTAGTAGCACGTAATGCTGATACTGCATTTTTAACAAAACACTTAAGAGCTTATGGTGGAACTGGTACACATGAAGATTATCAGATAGGTAGAGTCTTAAGAGATATCACTTTTAGTGGTAAAGGATTTGTAGATAAACCAGCAAATCCTGAATGTATTATATTCAATAAAGAAGACTTAACAAAAATTATGTATGCTAACGAACAAAAAAAACCGGTTTTAGAAAAAACAGGTGTATTAAAGAGTAATAAAATTTCTAACTCTCAAAACGATGGTGTACATATGAATTTAGAAACCGAAATTACCCAATTACAACAAACTATGGCTTCGATTAAGTCTGATTATGACGTTAATCTAGAAACCTCGAAGTCCGAAATCGAGCAACTGAAATCCTTAAACAGCGAACTAAAACAGGAGTTAGATAAAACTATGAGTAATCAAGAAGAAATTTCTAAAGCTAACGAAGAAAAAGTTTCAGAATTAGAAGCTCAGGTTGCTGAGCTTAAAAGCGTTAATGAGCAAGCAGAAGCTGCTAAGACAGAATTTGCAGCAGAAACTGAAGCTAAAGCAACAGAGTACGCAGAAACTCTTAAAGCTAAAGAAGAAGAGCTGAAAAGCAAGAGCGAAGAGCTCGAAGAAGTTGCTAAAGAATTAGCAATGTACAAAGAAGAAAAAGCTAAGCTCGAAAAAGAAATGAAGAAAAACAAAAGAATGGCTACTCTTGTAGAGGCTGGAATGTCTCAAGAAGAAGCTGAAAAAACAGAAAGTACTCTTGATTCTCTTACAGAAGAGCAATTCGAAACAATTGCAAACACATTCAAAGATTCTTTAGTTGCTAAGATGCATAAAGAAGAAGAAGAGAAAAAAGAAAAAGAAAAAGAAGCTAAAGCAGAAGACGAGACTGAAGCAGGAATGCCTCCAGCTCTTAAAGAAGCTCTTGAAAAGAAGAAAAAAGAAGAGCAGTCTGATGCTACAGAAAATACATCTGAAGAAGTTGATGCTTCCGCACTTGATGATGTAGAGTTGGAAGAAGATGCCGACCTAAGCGTTGGTAGTGAAGTTTCCGAAGAAGTTGAAAATACAAGAGCGGCTCTTGTAGAATTTGTATATAACAGGTTAGGCAAAACAAACACAAAGGGAGAGTAAACAATGGCATTAAAACCTGATCGTATCGAAACCGTTACAGACGTTTCATTTTTCTCTAGTTCAGCGACAGCTACTAGGGGCGGGGTTGTATCAGTCACCGGAGGCGGTAGCGGCGTAAGCATGGATAATGCAGCAGCTGTTGTATCGTATGCTTCGGTAGCGAGTGGTAACAAGCCTGTAGGTGTCTTATTAAACGATGTTGTTAGCCTTGACTTGACAAGACAACACATCAATTATCACAAAGACGAAGTTCAAAAGGGTGGCAAAGTCACTTTGCTACAAGTTGGTCAAGTTACAACGAATCTTGTTTCTGGAACTATTGCTGCTGGTGACGCTGCTTATGCAGGTCCTTCGGGATACATCACGAATGTATTACCAGTTGGTGATAACACAGAAGAATATTATCGTGTCGGTAGATTTTTGAGCAAAAAAGATACTGATGGGTACGCAAAAGTAGCAGTGAGCATTGCCTAATCTAAATTAAAGGGAGAAAAACAATATGTCAGTAAATAATTTTAATGCCACCCCAGAGCTTACTGATCTTTTAGTTCGTTCTGGTTCTCAAGATAAGAATGTCGCGTTAGCGGCTACGAGAGAGTTTGCAAAAGCTCTTGAGTTACCACTACGTAAAGGTATTCTTAGCGGAGATATCCTTAATGGTATCTTCGAACCTATTCAATTAGCTCCAGGAGCTACGCCAGAATTCCAATTGGACTTCTTGTCTCCTGGTACTGAAAAAGATTTCGTAGCATATACGTTACCAAATCACGGCTTAATTCCAGAACGTCATGTAGAAGGCGATTATGTCATGGTTCCAACTTATGACATTGGTTCTTCTATCGACTACTTACTCAAGTATGCTCGTGATGCTCGCTGGGATGTGGTTGGTCGTGCTATGGAAGTACTCGAGCAGTCATTCGTTAAAAAGATGAATGATGATGGTTGGCACACACTTATTGCGGCTGGTGTTGACCGTAATATCGTGGTGTTCGACAATGATGGTGTTGCTGGTCAATTCACCAAGAGACTAGTCAGCCTCATGAAAACTGTTATGCGAGGAAATGGTGGTGGTAACAGCGCCAGCAATAACAGAGGCCAGTTGACAGATCTTTATGTTTCTCCTGAAGCTATGGAAGATCTCAGAAACTGGAATGTTGATCAGGTAGATGAAGTTACTCGTAGAGAAATCTACACAGCCGAAGACGGTGCTATTAACCGAGTATTCGGTGTTAATCTTCATGATCTAGATGAGCTTGGTGTTAGTCAAGAATATAACACATTCTATGACGTCACAATGGCAGGTTCATTCCCAACAGCTGACACAGAACTTGTTGTCGGTTTAGATCTCAGAAGAAGAGATAGCTTCGTGATGCCAGTTCGTGAACCAGTTCAAATCTACGAGGATGATACTCTTCATCGTCAAAAGAGAGCTGGCTATTATGGCTGGGCAGAACAAGGTTTTGCTGTTCTTGACAACCGTAGAGTCCTTTTAGGTTCTCTATAATAGGTTGACACTCAAGTACTAAAAAGAAAAGGGGCTGGTTTTTCCAGCCCTTTTTTAGTATAGGTGTAATACTTAATAGGTATTTTATAAACCTTAAGGGTATTTTGATATGTCTACAGCCTGGAAAACTCCTGTACGTCTTATGGTGAGAGTTTTAATTAATGATCTAGAAGCTTCGCCAACTTATTCAGACGCTAGAATTGATCAAGTAGCAGTAGTTGCTGCTCAGTTTGTTAATAAAGACATTACGTTGGGTAATGAATATACTATAGATGTCGTGGGTGAAACAATATCACCAGACCCTTCCGTTACATCAACAAAAGATGAGCTTTTTATAAACAGTATAGTTTTAAAAGCTTCTTGCATTATAGATCAGAGTACCTTCAGAACTAAAGCAGCACTAGAAGGTTTAAGAGCTCAAATGGGACCAGCTTCTATGGCTGTTAAAGGAAATCTCGCTGGTTATCAAATCTTATTAAAAGAAGGCCCATGTGCTCTATATTATAAATTTGTAGAAGATTATGAAATAGCTAATGCTACGAATATATCTGCAATACTTAGTCCATTCGTAGGTAATAAATTTGATCCCTATATGTTACCATATAGTGATGATCGACATAGAAGCATGTATCATTAAGGACATAAAAAATGGCAGCTAATTATGATTTCAATATGGAAGTTGGTAATTTATTTGAAATTACATATAATTATACAGACAGTGATGGCGTTCCAATAAATTTAGAAAATCATTGTATATTTTTTAGATGGTTAACAGATACTGGTGTTGAATATAAATTTAGTAGTACAGAAAATACAACAGACTATTCTTTATCTGGAAACTCTGATGGTTCTATAGTTTTTCAAATTCCAGCTCGTACTAATCAAGCATACAGTTTCGTTACAGCTACTTATGACTTAGAAACAGTAGGACCTCTGAGACTTATACTGGTAGTGGAAAACCTGTCGAAAGATTAGTAAGTGGATCAATTAGTTTCATTGGTAAAAGTGTTAATGTAAATGTAGACACTCTTGTTTGTGATCCGTATTTTAATACGAAAACTGTATCTTCGACTAGAATTCCCGACATTAATGATATCGAATATAAAGGGTCTGGATTTTCTACGGTAGACAAAGGATCAAGTTCAGACACTATTACAATTACTGATTCTTATAATATTAATTATCTAGAAGTTTCGATTAATGATTTTAATTATAAATATCCCCAAGACTTAAGAATATTACTGTCTCCACCAAGTGGAAACAAAATACTTTTAGCAGGTCATGAAAAAATCATAAATAATGTTGAGAATTTTAATATAATATTTTCCAATACGGCTCCTTCTGATAAATTTCTATATAATGTAAAATCAAATGAACCTGCTAGGATTACAGATAAAACTAGTATTATTAAATATAATGATGAAACTTTATCTGCAGACCTTTCTGTATTTCAAAATACTAGTACATTAGGAGATTGGTCTTTAATAATTGTGGATGACGACGCTTCTCAAGCTGGAAGCATTGGTTCATGGGCTTTAACTTTTAATTATACTTAATATGATTTTAAAAACAATTATACAAACTAAAAATGAGATATCTAGCGTTTCTAACAACGTTATTACTATAGTTAAAACTACTTCGACAACTGACTATCAATGACTAATTTAATATCTAGCGAATTTAAAGCTTTGTTTAATACTACTATTAATGAATTATTACAAGAAAACACCTTAGCTCTTCCTTGTAAACTTAGTTTTGCGTCTAACAAAACAACCGACTTATGCAACAATTGCATTTATGATCCTATTACTAAAGCTTCTAGTTATAGATATAATGGGACAGGCCCAGTGTCATTTCTGGATGGTCAAATTTGTCCTGTGTGTAGTGGCTTTGGTAAAGTTAGAGGGTCTAAAACAGAAACTCTCCATTTAGGAGTTATATTAGATAGTAAATATTTTGTTAACTGGGACTCTAAAGACTTTAGTGTTCCTGATGGAGCGATGCAAACAATATGTTCTAATACATTAATGAGTAAATTGAAATCTGCATCTGACATAGAGCTTACGGTTAATAACGTTCTATATAATTATCAAAGAGCAGGAGATCCTCAACCTGTAGGTTTTGGTTCTATGGATTATATTATTACGAATTGGAAAAGACAATGAAATTAAATGTTTCTCTAAGAGATGGTAGTGAGAAAATTGTAGATGATATTCTTAAGTTTATGCTACCAGATTTGAACAAGGTCTTTGCAGCAGCAACGGAAAAAGCTGAAAGTAAAATAAAAGCGATTCTACATGATAAGATTACGTACGATCCAGTATATGGTTCTCTAATTAGTGGGAGATTAAGATACGAACTTGGTATTCCTAGAGTTAGTGCTATTAATAATATTGTGGAAGAAATAGTAGATACTGTACAAGTTAAAGCTATTAAACTTAAAAAAACAGCAAGAAAACTTACTGGAGGAATAGATATTACCCTGATAGATATTGGTAGTAATATTTTACAAGATAAAGATGCTGTTGTAAATGATGTTGAAAGAGGATATATGTTGCCGTGGCTTAAATGGTTGTTGTTTGACGGTAGTTCTCCCATAGTAATGGATTATCATGTAGAGTTTGGTAGTTTCCCTGGTAATCGTTCTAGAACAGGAGGAGCTGTTATGGTTCCTGGAGGCAAATGGAATATAGATACCAGATTCGCAGGAGTAGCTTCTAATAACTGGCTAACTAGATCTGTTGTTAGAGCTAGATCAGAAATCGTTAGCGTACTATCTTCTGAAATAAAGAGAAGCCTATGAGTATTCCAGACTATACCAAATTCGGATATGTAAATAAATTCGGTCAATACAATATTATTGGTCAATTGGAAGATAATTTAAAAAGTTTTTTTGATTATGCATTTCTTTCTATAGGGGCTTTTACTAATGTAAGTAGTGCCAACACAAGTTTGTATGGAGGTAGTTTTCATACTTTAAATAGTGTTAGCGATCCTAGTTACACAGACAATACAATTTATGAAACAGTTAGAAAAGATTGGGTGTGGGATAGTGGAGTAAGCTATAGTGGTGTTTCTCCTGTAAATATTTCAGGAGTTTATGTAAACGACACATTAATTCCTGCTCCTTCTGGAAATGTCACCTATCCATATCATTTAGACTATAATCAGGGAAGAGTAGTATTTAGCAATGCTCTTTCTAGCTCAGATACTGTTAAAATGAATTATTCTTACAGAAATGTTCAGGTATATAAAGGTAATGAGTCTGATTGGTTTAAAGAATTACAGTACAACTCATATGATCCTAGCAAGTTTACTAATGTAAAAAACATTATTAATACTCACAGAGTTCAAATGCCCTGTATTTTAATAGAACTAGCTCCTGGTACAGATCTTATTCCATACAGAATTGGCACCACAGAGAATATTATTAGACAAGATGTTATATTGCATATTTTGGCTGAAAAATATGTTGACAGAGCATATTTATTAGATATCCTTCTTTTACAGAAAGATAAAGCTATTAAATTATACAATATTCATAAAATAGTTGAAAACAGTGTATATCCAATTAACTATGATGGGAGCAGAAATAGCTCATATTTGAACTATGCACAAATATCTCAGAATAATACATACTTTTTGAGAACTTGCTTTTTTAGAGACATGAACGTAATAGATTTAGATTATTTAACCGGTTCAATACCAAGAGCATCTATACGTTTACAATTAGAAATTTATCCCTAAACCCAATAATGGTGTATTTAAAAATAATTCCACGACTATAAATTCGGAGATATAACTATGGCAAAACGCGTTTTTTACGGATCAACTCACTTAGCGATCCGCCCCACAACTTATGACACTGCTGGAACACCTACCACGGGTAGTTTTATGGCTCCTCAAGGTATTCAGAGCGTAGGATTTAATACCAGTGTTGCATTCGAGCCTATCTTTCAATTAGGTCAAACAGAACTCTATGGAAGAACAGAAAGTCAATCTCCTGAAGTAGAAGCTACTATTAGTAAAGCTTTTGATGGTACACAACCATTATACACAACAATTATGGGTGGAAATACTGCAGTTAATAACAAACAGCCAACAGAACTAACATTAAATCATTGTGAATTAGATATGGGTATTTATAGTGAGAATGTCCCTTATGCTAGTGGAACGGCAGAAAGTGCTGTTTATTGTAGTGGAATGTATCTTACCAATGTTAGTATGACTTTTCCTATTGATGGTATGGCTACAGAAGAAATTACTCTTCTTGGAGACACAAAGAAACACTTAGCTACTTCTAATATAAGTGCGTATGAAAATGTAAATGCTGGTACAGGAACAGCTCCTGCTCCTTATCAAAGATGGAGTATG
>Ga0114933_10006701_pt1 | contig 10152 bp, 9 predicted proteins | sample 4SBtaG_FD_89691 | JGI IMG/M metagenome (GOLD analysis project Ga0114933, IMG submission 89691) | Deep subsurface microbial communities from Kolumbo volcano to uncover new lineages of life (NeLLi) - 4SBTROV12_W25 metaG | ecosystem: Environmental > Aquatic > Marine > Volcanic | place: Kolumbo... | reverse complement strand
GATCCGAAGGATATAGCGTCAGCTCGGGTAACCATACCTGATTATTCTCAGAGCCTTAATAAACCAATCAGAGGTATGAAAGTTGGTATAGTCAAAGAGTTTTTTGATGCCCTTATAGATCCAGAAGTAGAGCTTGTAGTAAGAAATGCGATCTCACACCTTGAAAGTTTGGGAGCGGAGCTTCATGAAGTCTCTATGCCGATGTTTGAACAATCGCAGGCTATATCAGGGACGATACTAATGTGTGAAGCTGCTGCGTACCATAGAGAATTGTTGAAACTCCACGCAGAAGAGCTGTATCCGCCGGTTCGTCTGCGACTAGAATCCGGTCTCCTTATAACGGCGGCAGATTATTTAAAGGCACAGCAGGCACGGTCAATGTTCAACACTTCTGTCGATGAGTTGTATCGATCTGTGGACGTCTTGGTGGGTCCTAGTCAGCCGATTACGGCCCCTACTTTGTTAGAGCAGAGTGTTGAGATCAACGGGACCAGAATCGGTACAACTGCCGCAGTAACACAATATAGTCGCCCGTACAATATTACAGGGACTCCGGCGATAACTATCCCTTGCGGATTCTCCGAATCTGGGATGCCCATTGGGCTCCAGATAGCTGGCAAGGCTTTCGATGAAGCAACAGTTCTACAGATTGCTCATGCATACGAATCAACTACTGAATGGCATCTCCAACATCCGCCAATATAGTAATCAACCACGATGGAGTATTTAGACATTTGTTTGATGTAATCACTTTTGATTTGTGGCAGACCCTTTTAATCGACTCTGTTGATCAGGGTTCTCGACGCGGCCAGTTGCGGCTATCTGGGATTAGAGAAGTACTGGCTGATGCTGGTAGAGATTATAGCTACACTGAATTAAAAGACGCTTATAACGAATGCGCAGTTCAATGTAGAGCGATTCGAAGCAAGCTTCTGGATATTCCCTTTGACGGCCAAATAAAACTTTTCCTAGAGGCCCTTGAAGATGGATTGAGTGAATCATTAGGCTCAGATGTCTTCGATTCCGTGAGTAAAATATATTGTGATGCTTTCTTCTTAGCACCGCCGACATTGCACGGAAAATGTTTAGAGGTTCTGTCTAAAATAGCGGAGAGCGGTGCGAAGATGGCATTGATATCAAACACCGGAATGACACCCGGAGTTGCATTTCGAAAGTTTCTGAAAAACACAGGAGCTTTAAGATATTTTGAGCATACAGTCTTTTCAGATGAGGAATTATTCTCTAAGCCTGCCCCGGAAATGTTCCATAGAACCCTATTTCGAGTCGGTGGTAGTGCCGCCAAATCCGTGCACGTGGGAGATAGCGTACATCACGACGTAGTTGGTGCTCATTTAGTTGGTATGAAGGCTATATGGGTATCGGGATTCTCAGAACGTGGTCAATTGAGCGTGACAGGATCTGAACCTGACGTCACCGTTGAAGATTTGGGTCATGTGCCCGACGCTATAATAAAAATGCTGGGATGAAGAAGACATTTCTGGACTGTATCCTAAGGGTATGCTATTCTCGATTTATAAGAATAGCCCGTCCAAACCTATGGAATTATGGTAGGGACAGGGTACTGGAGTAAGACATGGCTGATTTGGCTCAGCTGTGTATCGATATAACGGAGCGGTACTCCTTAATTGTCGCAAGTAATCGCGGTCCTGTTGAATATCGGTCAGCTGATGATGATAAACTGGTGCCCCGCCACACTAGTGGGGGTGTAGTTACAGCATTGGGGGCATTACCAGAGGAGACCGATTTTACGTGGATATCTAGCGCTCTTGGAGAAGCCGACAGGCGCGCAACTTCTCCCGATGGCAGTCCCAAAATCCCTCATCCTGAAGCTAAATTTTCAGGCTCCATTAGGTTCGTCAAACCATCCCGTCGCGTGTACCATAAATTTTATAACATCATATGCAATCCCCTGTTATGGTTTTTACATCATTATATGTGGAATACACCGTATAGCCCCAACGTGGATTCAACGGTGTATGACGCTTGGGTTTCAGGGTATCGCCAAGTAAATCAAAGTTTTGTTACTGAAATCTTGGAAGAGATAGACTCATCTTCCAAACCGACGTTGGTCATGTTGCATGATTATCATCTATATCTATGCGCTGGACTCCTGCGAGAGGCGCGGCCTGACGTCTTGATACAGCACTATATACATGTCCCCTGGCCCGAATCGCGTTATTGGTACCTATTGCCGGTCACTATCGTTCGGGAGATATGTTACTCGTTATGTAAGGCAGACATAGTTGGCTTCCAAACTATGGCAGACAGCCGTAATTTCCTCTCTACGATAAGTCTATTGGATTTGGACGCCGATATAGATTGGGATAATCAGATTGTAGTGATGGACGGGCACAAATGCACTATTAAAGTGTATCCGATGGGTATCAATCCAGATGAAGTAGTGAAGATAAGTGAATCAAGAAGAGTACGAGAACATCAGCGGGCTTTAATCGATTCTGCTACTGATATATCAGTTGTGCGTATTGACAGGGCAGAACCGAGCAAGAATATTGTCCGAAGTCTGAAGGCGTTTGAAATCTTGTTGAAAGATCGAAAAGACTTACAGGAACATGTAACATTTTGGGCATTTATAGTACCTTCTCGCTCGCATATTAGGCAATATCAACGATACTTGGAAGAAATACGCCAGGAAATTAATCGTATTAATACGGCGTATCGTACAGACATCTGGACACCAGTTGTAGCGTTCATAGAAAATAATTATCTTCAGGCTGTTGCCGCTATGACTTTCTACGACGTTTTGCTAGTTAATACCATCAGTGAAGGGACAAATTTGATCGCCCAAGAGGGCCCCTTAGTAAACGCTAAGAATGGTGCGATGGTACTGTCAAATACCAGCGGAGTATACCCGCACCTCAAGGATGGGGTCATTGGTATTAGTGCTGCTGATCTCCAGGGCACTGCTGACGCCATGGGGAAAGCTATAGAATTGCCCTCTGAGGACAGGAGATTGAAACAGAGAGTTCTACGTGAGGCTATTGGACGCATAAGTTTAGCGAATTGGTTGTCGAAACAGTTTGACGATTTACTAAAAGTATAGGCTGAACTCGTGACTCATTTGGTTGTACTTATTGGAGCAGGTATACTTGTATCCGTACAATTGGAGCTTGGTACGATTTGGTACAATAGAGTGCAGAGTTGATACGTTGATGGAAGATTTATTTAAAGGTCAGGTCCCCGAAGGTGAAGAATGTGATTTGCAGATCTTCATATTTCCTCATCTGAGAGAGTTTATGACAGTTGATCTCAGATATAGCGATCCAGTTGTAAATCTATTAAATACCCAGGACATTTTCACAGACAGGTTTTATGCTGCTGTTGAACACGAGTTCTCACTTGTTGCTCGTCGTGAAACCAATGCCCCATTTTCCCATCTAATAAACCTCCCACTGAGAATGGAAGAACTTATACGGGATATTTCAATGTCCTTTATATTGGAAACTTTGGGGATTGATCCGGATGATGACGAATTGGTGCCCTCGGTTGTTGTATTTGTGATAAGCGGAGGGGCTTTGGCTGTGCATTCAGAACGGCTAATCGATAATCTCAACTCCGTAATAGGCTCTGAGATGTTGCGGTCTAATGGGCATGATTGGGAAGGTGTCCTGTCAAGACTGGTGACTGAGGAAAATGAAGCTCTAAATAAAATCAATCGAGATGAATTGACCGAAGCATTTGGTGGCGATTCTCATGATTATTTCACTCTCTGGGAAAATCGGAATTAAGGGAATGGCATTTCCACGGTATTCTCAGAAAGTAGTCGCGGCGGGGGCACGTTGGAATCAGAACAAATTTCCATAGCTTATGGAAGTCGTCAGGATACGACGAACGATGAAGTTCTTGAGATAGCGCGATTAAGTGAGGCGCATGGATATTCAACCTTTTTCACTGGGGAGTCTTGGGGCCGAGATGCTCTAACCCTGCTGACGTTCGTTGCATGTAACACCGCTACTCTGAAGTTAGGTACGGGAATACTTCCTATTTACAGCAGGACCCCTTCTTTGATTGCGCAAAGTATAGCTTCACTGGATTCGATTTCTGGTGGTAGGGCTATATTGGGTCTAGGTACTAGTGGCAAAATAGTTATAGAGAACTGGCACGGTGTAAAGTTTAAAAATCCTATCGCGAATACTGAGGCCTATGTTGCAATCATCAGGCAAGCACTGTCGGGGCAGAGAGTAGACTACTCCGCGGGGGATTTCAGCCTTAGAGGCTTTCGACTCAATATCAATCCTGTTCAGGCTGAGATACCGATATATCTTGCGAGCCTCGGACCGCGCAATCTTGAGTTGACTGGAAAAGTTGCAAATGGTTGGATACCTATCTGGGTCCACTATCAGCATTTACGCAGCTTAAAAAATGCTGTTGAGTATGGTTCAGAATTGGCAGGCCGCAATCCTGACTCAGTCAAGGTGTGCCCACAGATATTGTGTTACATGGCGGACAAATCTGAAGAACGTGAGCGAGCGAAGGACCTCATCAGAAACCACATCGCCTATTATGTAGGGGGTATGGGAACTTATTACTATAATTTGTTTTGCAGATATGGATATAAAAGAGAATCGGATAAAGTTCGAGAAGCTTGGGCACGTAACGATCGGGGTAAAGCAGCTCGACTAATATCCGACGAGATGGTTGACGGCATAGCGATTACCGGGGATACCGAGGAGTGCAAGTTTCAGTTAGCTAGATTCCGAGCTTACGGGGCGGATGCGCCGGTAGTAGCTTTCCCACATGGTATGAATCAGCGTGCCATCTTGGGTACGATCGAAGCATTAGGAAGGAAATAGCGCAACAACGATGCTAGTTGGTGTAATATCGGATACTCACTCGGCCGGTTCAGGTAGCGACTTGCCGGACGTTATACTTTCGAGTCTCTCAGGAGTAGACCTCATATTGCATTGCGGTGATCTCGAGTGCCTAGGCGTTCTAGATGTGTTAGAGCAAGTGGCTCCGGTTCTGGCTGTCAGGGGCTACGAAGATCCTAGGGAACCAGGAGATAGGTTAGCTCACATGACGCGTATTGTTAAGGTTGAATCAGTATCAATTGGAATGGTGCATGATATCCAGTGGCCCATAAAAGGGATTTTGACTAATTCCGATGGGACTGAATTAATATTTGAAAATGACGACGTGGTCGATGTCATGGTAAAGAAGTTTGGGGAGCCGGTCGATATAGTATTGTTTGGAGATACTCACGAAGAGCTATTGTGTGAGAAGAAGGGGATCGTGTTCTTAAACCCAGGAAGCCCGACCTATCCTGGTAGTAAACATATGGTAGGAACTTTGGGTACCGTGGCTATACTTGATATTCGAGGCAAGACAATACTCCCGAGAATAGTTCAGTTGGAGAACTAGGTTCGGAGAGCACGTCGCTCTTCTAAGAGGCCATGGACGTTACTCTCCGATAGTGTTTTACTTCCTAATCTGGAGTGCTGCCGATGGCAGGGCTAGTAGCTTCATCATCCGCCGCAAGTAGCCGATTAACTGCGCTTAAATACGCTTTTGCGCTGGCGACTACAATATCGGTAGAAGCTCCTCTTCCTGAGAAGGTTCTAGCAGCACTTTCTATGCGAATAGTGACAGTACCAATAGAATCGAGACCCTCACTTATGGACTGAACATTAAAGTCAACAAGTCTCGTGGAGCATCCGATTACTCTATCTATAGCCTTACAAACAGCGTCTACAGGACCGTTTCCAGTGGATGCATCTGTCTTGATTCCATCGGGGCCATCCAACCGTACTGTTGCGGTCGGGATGTCGTGGTCTCCGCTTGAAAAGTGGACCTGGTCTAGAGTGTAGCTGATCGGCTCACCAGCTTCTCGTTTCTCTTCATCCATTAAGATTTCTAAGTCTCGGTCTGTAACCTCACGCTTTTTGTCTGCTAACACTTTGAAGGACTCAAACACATTAGAAATCTCGTCTCTGGATAAGGTGTAACCTAAGTCTTCTAGGCGTGATTGTAATCCGGCTCGTCCACTGAGTTTACCCAATACTAGGCTGTTACTAGGGACTCCGACTCTAGCGGGGTCCATTACTTCATACGTGCTACGGTTTTTCAAGACACCGTCTTGGTGTATGCCTGATGCATGGCGGAATGCATTCTCCCCCACTATGGCTTTATTAGCCTGAACTGCCATGCCGGTTATACGACTGACGAGACGGCTAGCTGGGTATAATTGTGTAGTGTCAATTCCCATGTCAATTTGGAATAGATCCTTGCGGGTATCGAGTCCCATGATAATTTCTTCTAACGATGCGTTTCCTGCTCTTTCACCGATACCATTTATGCATCCTTCGATCTGTCGAGCACCTGCTTCAACAGCCGCTAAACTGTTTGACACTGCGAGGCCAAGATCATTGTGGCAGTGGACACTCAAGGTTACATTTTCAATGCCGGCTACTTTGTTCTGAATATCTTGCAAAAGGGTCGTAAAATTGGAAGGGATTGCATACCCCACAGTGTCCGCTACATTTATGGTAGTAGCGCCTGCTCGTATGACCGCTTCCAGCATCTCATATAGGTACTGTGGTTCCGTTCGAGTGGCGTCCATGGGTGAGAATTCTACGTCGTTACAATATCCCTTGGCGCGTTCAACCATACTGACCGCGAGCTCCATAACTTCTTCGCGATTCTTACGAAGTTGATGCATTACATGGATCTCAGATGATGACAAAAATACATGTATACGAGGTGCCTGAGCAACTTTAATTGCATCCCAGGCTTGGTCAATGTCGTTAGGATGTGCCCTAGCTAATGAGCATATTTGAGCATCTTTTATTTCTTTAGCGATATTATTTACCGCTTGAAAATCTCCAGGTGAGCTGGCTGCAAAACCTGCTTCTATGATGTCGACGCGCAATCTTTCGAGTTGTTTCGCTATCTCCATTTTTTCTTCGCCGGTCATCCCGATACCAGCCGATTGCTCTCCATCTCTTAGTGTAGTGTCGAGAAATCTCACTTTGTCGTTAGCCATTATAATTACTTCCTTTTCTATAGTTCTGTAGATTTATCTGTTACCGAGCGACTAACAATTGAGTAACAGTGCCCCGCAGTCCACCGCAACCAGCCTTGCCAAGACCAGACCGCGATGGTGAACTGCTCTAAACGTCACCTCTATATACATATTGGAACTCCTATACCTGGTTATCTATCACGGAATCTATTTGTGATAGATACAATATTCTTATACCTCTTTTGCATCGAGCCACGGCATCATCGCGCGTAATTCACGACCTACCTCGTGGATCTTACTACTTCTAGCTTCTTCCCTCAGAGGTCTAAATCTGGGCCTGCCCTCGTGATTTTCAGTGATCCATTCTCTAGCGAAAGTGCCATCTTGTATGTCTGCAAGCACCTTCTTCATATTTTCTTTAACATGTTCATCAATTACGCGAGGTCCTCGGGTAAGATCCCCGTACTCGGCGGTATCGCTGACAGAGTAGCGCATGTAGTTAAATCCACCTTGTTGAACTAGATCTACAATTAATTTCATTTCGTGCAGGACTTCAAAGTAGGCAATTTCGGGTGGATATCCACCTTCTACCAGAGTCTCAAAGGCGGTGTTTATCAGAGATGTAATCCCGCCACAAAGAACTGCTTGCTCGCCAAATAGATCGCTTTCAGTTTCGTCTTTAAAAGTGGTCTCTAGTACTCCAGATTTGGTACACCCAACACCTTTCGCGTAGGCTAGTCCGATCTGTCTTGCGTTGCCTGTAGAGTCCTGATGTACTGCGAGTAATCCAGGTACACCAATGCCGTCGACGAACTGCTCCCGCATTCTGTGTCCAGGAGCCTTTGGAGCTACCATCATAACGTCTACATCTGGTGGTGGTACGACCTCTCCATAGTGGATACTGAATCCGTGGGCAAACATGATCGCAGAACCAGATTTAAGGTTCGGTGCGATTTCTTGTCTATAAATTTCACCTTGTATATGGTCTGGGATGACCACCATCAGAACATCCGCTTCCCGAGCTACTTCAGGAACATCTGCTACTTGAAGACCGGCCTCTTGTGCTGATGCTCGGCTTTTACTTTCAGGGTAGAGCCCAACTATGACATTTTGGCCGCTATCTTTGAGGTTCAGTGCGTGAGCATGGCCTTGGCTGCCGTAACCGACCATGCCGATAGTTTTGCCTGCGAGTGCGGCTAAGTCTGCGTCTTTGTCGTAATATACTGTTACCATGTTATTATCCTCTCGATGTTAATTCTTTTTGGATTCGCTATGTTAGTAGGATCCGATTTCTCTGGCTAAAGCCTTATTGTGGTGAGCATCTGTAGAGTAATCGTCGCTGATCTCTCCGGTGGATTTACCTCTGACCATGGCAACTCTGCCCGTGCGCATTAGTTCTGTTATGTTGAAGGGAGCCAGTAATTCGATAAGCGCATCAATCTTCGCTTCTTCACCAGTAGCTTCTACGACTAATGACATAGTGCCTACATCCACGATTTTAGCTCGAAAGAGTTGAACTATCTCAATGATTTGACTTCTGGTGTCGTCCGCTATAGAAACTTTTATGAGCGCTAACTCTCGGGCGACAACATCGGCATCACTTATATCAGAGACTTTAACGATGTCAACAAGTTTGTCGAGTTGTTTGGTGGCCTGATCAACCGTGTATTGATCCCCGTCTACCACAAAAGTCATTCTGGACAAACCAGGTTCTTCACTGTGGCCAACTGCCAGACTCGCTATATTGAAACCACGCCTTCTGAAGAGACTGGCCACACGGGCTAGAACCCCTGGTTTATCTTGGACCAACGATATAATAGTATGGTAGTTATTTTGCTTGCTCATGTGGACACCGATTCGGTTGATGGCTCCTCCATCATTTCATTGACCGATTCTCCTGCTGGTATCATAGGGAAAACATGTTCATCTTGTTTAACGATAAAGTCAATTATAACTGGACCCGGTGTATCCATGGCAGTCTGGATTGCATGTGCTACCTGGCTTTTATCAGTAACTTTGATGCCTGTAATTCCATATGCATCGGCTAACTTTACAAAGTCAGGGTTACCTGAATAGAGGGATGCAACGAAACCGTTTTCATAGAATAGATCTTGTAGTTGTCTAACCATACCGAGCGTGCCGTTGTTCAAGATGGCAAATTTGACTTCGATGTTGTTCTCAACAGCGGTTGCGAGATCACACATAGTCATTTGGAATCCACCGTCTCCAGCCACTGACCATACAGTTTTCTCAGGGCGTGCTAGCTTTGCTCCGAGAGCCGCTGGGACTTCGAACCCCATGGTTCCCAGCCCTCCCGATGTTATCCAAGTATTCGCTTCGGTGAAGTGATAGTGCTGCGCGGCCCACATCTGATGCTGGCCGACCCCAGTGACAACGATCGCATCACCTTTCGTAATCTCTGACAATTGCTGCATAACATATTGAGGCAAGATTTCCATGGACTCTCGTATGTGTAAAGACGGGTGTTCAGATTTCAATTGTTCGATGTTCTGCATCCAATCCAATCTGACTGTTTTCTCGATTGAGGGTAAGATCTGTGCCAATGTTTGCTTGAGATCTCCCAATACTGGCGCGGCTACCCTAACATTCTTATTGAATTCTGATGGATCAATGTCAAAATGGACGATAGTGGCATTAGGTGCAAAATCCGCAATCCTCCCTGTGACCCGATCATCAAACCTGGCACCTAAAGATATAACAACGTCGGCCTGGTCAATCGCTAGGCTGGCATAGGCCATACCGTGCATACCGGGCATTCCCACATTTAATATGTGGTCTGTGGGAAACGAGCTGATTCCGAGGAGAGTTGTTATGACTGGGATTTGAGCTTTTTCCGCTAGATCTTTTAGTTCATCGAATGCTCGCGATATAATCACCCCATGCCCTGCGAGGATGACCGGTCTCTGTGCCTTATTTATAACTGCGGCGGCTTCAATTATCTGGTCGTCGGGGGCAAGGCCTGCCGGTTTATAACCAGGTAGATCCAATCCCTCCGGCCAGTTGAAGGGTATCTTGTCGCCAAGTAATACATCTTTTGGTATGTCTACCAATACCGGTCCTGGCCGTCCCGAACGTGCTATATAGAATGCCTCTTTGATAGCCGGGGCGATATCATTAACATCCATTACTAG
>Ga0114933_10006699_pt1 | contig 10155 bp, 11 predicted proteins | sample 4SBtaG_FD_89691 | JGI IMG/M metagenome (GOLD analysis project Ga0114933, IMG submission 89691) | Deep subsurface microbial communities from Kolumbo volcano to uncover new lineages of life (NeLLi) - 4SBTROV12_W25 metaG | ecosystem: Environmental > Aquatic > Marine > Volcanic | place: Kolumbo... | reverse complement strand
TTATTAATGATTTGAAGAAGACTTAATTTGTCCATTAGTTTTGTTGAATTATTTGAGAATACAATTGAAGTTTGATTATTAGACAAAGGCAGAAATGCTATAGGGCCTTTTTTTGTAAAAATTTGAGTAGCAATTTTATTTTCAATTTTTTTGTGATCAATTATTGCTGTATGAGCTAATGATTTGTAATTTTTTTCAATTTTTTTCTGAAAATACTTTTTTGTTATTGGATTATTTTGTTCTGAGTTGATGATTAAATCATAGTTTCGTTTCCTAATAACATCTAAGTTATAATTTTTAAGTTGAATAAATTTTAAAAATTTATTTTTTTTCATTAAATTATATAGTGCACTATATTTTAATAAGTAAAAATTTTTTTGATTATTATTTTTAAACTCAAATAACTCTGAAGATTTATTTTTATCAGAATAAATTTTAATTTTTTCTGTTGGCCACCCTAAGTTAGAGATACCTTTGATGTTTTCTTTTAAAAATTTATAATTTTCATTTGAGATAGCAATTGTTCTAACTGTATTTGTTAATAATGTTGGTTTAGCTTGCGAGATAATGTCAACATTGATCTTTTTCTTAAGTAAAATGTTTGCCAAAACTAAATTTGTTAAATTATTTCCTAATAGACAAATATTCATAATATTATTTAATTTTATCAATAAAAATTAAATGATACAAAGTGACAAATCATTAATAACAAAATGAAAATTAAAAATTTAGTAGATAAAACCACTAGTTTTCTATTTAAAAGATTATCTGAACTAATAGGTTTGACTATACTTTGTTTATCTATATTGCTCTTAGCATCATTATTAAGCTACTCACCAGAGGATCCTAACTTCATTTTTCCAGAGAATGCAGAAATTAAGAATTTATTAGGTGCAAAAGGAAGCTATGCCTCTGATATTTTATTTCAATCAGTTGGTTTAATCTCATTATTAGTACCAATTTCTTTTTTCCTTATATCTCTATCAGTAATTATTGATAAAAAAATTTTACATATTGTCGAAAGTTTGTTTTTTATAATTCTATATTCAATTACAGGAGCGTTGTTCTTTACAGTCTTCCATACAGAATCATACTGGCTTACAATTAATGGAAATAGCGGATTTTTAGGTAATTTATTTGAAGAGACTTTTTTTATAAACTTAATAAACTTAAATAATCAAATTAGCTATGTAATTTTAATTATTTTAATATCATTATTTTTTCTTCTAAGTGTTAATTTTAAGTTTAGATATGTAAAGTTTGTAATTACAATTCTTTCTAGATCTAAAAAAACGCCACCTAAAAATATTATTCAAAGTTATAATGAAAATATAGTAGATGAAGCTGAATACATAAATAATGAAACTAGAGTCCAAGAAAATTTCTCATTTGATAATAATATAAAACACTCAGATAAAAAAATTATTAAATATAAATTGCCATCTTTAGACTTTTTAAAAAATCCTTCAAAAAAAGATAAAAATTTATCAGAAAACAAAATCGATGAAAAAACTTTGGAAAAAATTTTGTTAGATTTTGGAGTAGAAGGAAAAGTTAAAAAGGTAAGCCAAGGTCCTGTTGTTACATTGTATGAGTTTGAACCTGCTCCAGGTGTTAAAGTATCGAAAATAATTAATTTATCTGAGGATATTGCAAGAAATACAAGTTCAGAGTCTGCCAGAATCGCAACAATTCCTGGAAGTAATACTATAGGAATTGAATTACCTAAGCCTCAACGAGAGAATGTTTTCTTAAGTGAAATAATTTCTGACTCTAGTTATAAAAAGCAAGACATAAAACTTCCGATTGCTCTTGGCAAAAGTATTTCTGGATTACCAATAACAGGTGATTTAAGTAGTATGCCTCATTTGCTTATAGCTGGTACAACTGGTTCAGGTAAATCAGTTTGTATTAATACAATTATTTTATCCCTTTTATACAAACACTCCCCAGAAAAATGTAAATTTATATTGATCGATCCTAAAATGTTAGAACTATCAACATACGAAGGAATACCTCATTTACTTTGTCCAGTGATTACAGAGGCAAAACGAGCTGCTTCAGTTTTAGGTTGGGTTGTTAAAGAAATGGAAAATAGATACAAGTTAATGACCAAAGTTGGTGTAAGAAATATTGATGGATACAACGAAAAACATAAGATTTCTATGCCTTATATCGTTGTAATTGTTGACGAAATGTCAGATTTAATGTTGGTTGCTGGAAAAGATATCGAGAATTATATTCAAAAGCTTTCACAAATGGCTAGAGCTGCTGGAATACATATAATAATGGCTACTCAAAGACCAAGTGTAGATGTAATCACAGGAACGATAAAAGCTAATTTTCCAACTAGAATATCATTTCAAGTTACATCTAAAATAGATAGTAGAACAATTCTTGGAGAACAAGGAGCTGAGCAATTGCTGGGGAAAGGAGATATGCTTTACATGACCTCAGCTAACAGGATGACTAGAATCCATGCACCATTTGTGTCGGAAGGAGAAATTGAGAAAATAAATAATTTTTTAAGAAATCAAGCTGAACCAGATTATGTAGATGAAATTCTCAATTTTGCAGACGAAAAAGAAGGTAGTAATGATACAAAAGATAGTGAAAACTTAGATGAATTGTACAATACAGCTCTTGAAATAGTTAAATCTGAAAGAAAAGCATCAACATCTTTTCTACAAAGGAAATTACAAATTGGTTACAATAGAGCAGCTAGAATAATTGATCAAATGGAGGCTAATGGGGAAGTAAGTCAAGCAAATCACGTCGGTAAAAGAGAAGTTTTAAAATGAAAAAATGTTTGATTATTTTTTTCATCCTATTTTTTAATTTAAATGCACATAGTTCTTCAAATCAAAAAATTATAAATCACTTGAAAAATATAAATTCTTTACAGTTTAAATTTATTCAAAAAATAGATAATAATAATATTGAAAAAGGTGAATGTATACTTTTATACCCTAAAAAAATTTTTTGTGAGTATCATGATATTTATAACAAAATACTAGTTTCTAATGGTAAATCTTTAGTAATTAATTCAGATAAAATCAAAAATTATTATAGATATCCAATTGATAAAACACCTTTAAATTTTATTTTAGATAAAAAATTTTTAATTTCAAAAATCGATGAGGCAGAAGATGACGAGAATTATCCTTTTTATCATGTCTTAAAATTTGAGTATGAAAATAATTTAATTAAAGTTTTTTTTGATAAAGAAAGTTTAGATTTAATTGGTTGGGAAACTAAAGATATTTATCAAAATCTAATACAAACATTTTTAAGTGATATTAATATTAATGTTGATGTTGAAGAAAAAATATTTTCAATACAAAGATATACTAATTAATATCAACATTTATTTTTTCAGATTTAAATACCTGCATTCCCCTAGCTAAATAATTTTTAATTGCATTTTCATGGTCAAGTGAACAAGTGTGCAGCCAAACTCTTGATACCCCTTGATCAAATAACTTCTTGATAGCCTCAGAAAGAAGATAGCCACCACATTTTTTTCCAAAATATTCCTCTAAAATCCCAAAGTATGCTATTTCGGAATCATTATTATCGAGATCACGGATAGTTTCATAATATCCAGCTAAGTTGCTATTATCCTTTAAAACAAAGGTTTTTATTCTAGGATTTTCAACATACTCCATCCACTTTTTATCTCCCCAGGTTAATCTATCTATCCATCTATGCTTTCTTCCAATTTGTTTATAGAAAAATTTGTTTAAATGAAAATCTGGTGGATCTACTTCACTAATTTTAAAATTTGAACCAGGACTGTTTGAACAGTTAAGTTCACTTATTGAATTTATTTCTAAAAAACTTCTGTCTACGTTAATTTTCACGAGACCATTTTACCGATTTTCTCTCCACCAAACAAATGAAAATGCAAATGTGGAACTTCTTGTCCTCCATCTTCACTTATATTTGCTAGCGCTCTATATCCCTTACCAGTATCAACGGATATATTTAATTTCTTTGCAACAGTATTTATTCCTTTTAGCAATCCTACCATTTCTTCTGGTGATGCATTTTGACTAAAATCATCTAAGTCAACATATTTACCTTTTGGGATTACTAATGCGTGAATTTTTTTTTGAGGATTTATATCATGGAATGACAAAACAAATTCATCTTCATAGATTTTATTACAAGGTATTTCTTTTCTTAATATTTTAGCAAAAATATTATTATCGTCGTAACTCATAATTACATTTTTTCTAAGACTGCTTTTACTGTATCTCCCATAACAGATGGATTTTTAGAAATTGTAATTCCGCATTCTTTCAAAATTTCAACTTTTTCAATTGCACTTTCTCCATAAGCTGAAACTATTGCCCCCGCATGACCCATCACTCTACCTTTTGGAGCGGTCAAACCTGCAATGTAGGCTATAACTGGTTTCTTCATATTTTCTTTTGCAAATTCTCCAGCTGCAACTTCTTGGGGACCACCGATTTCACCAATCATTAATATTGCATCTGTTTCATCATCTGTTTCAAACTTTTCTATTATATCTCTAAATGAACTACCATTTATTGGATCCCCTCCAATACCTACACTAGTTGAAACCCCAATATTCAAATTTTTAAGTTGTTGAGCCGCTTCATATCCCAATGTTCCTGATCTACTTATAATCCCAATTCTTCCTTCTTTGTAAATATGTCCGGGCATTATTCCTAACATTGATTTTCCTGGACTAATAATTCCTGCGCAGTTAGGTCCAACTAAAGTCATTTTAGAACTTTTGGTATATCTTCTCATATATCTTTTTATTCTGATCATGTCGTGAGAAGGTATTCCATCTACAATTGCCACACATGTTTTAATTCCAGCATCGGCTGCTTCCATTGCAGAATCCGCTGCAAAAGCCGGCGGTACAAATAAAATTGATGCATCTGCTCCTGTTTCACTGACTGCATCTTTAACAGTATTAAACACTGGCAAGTTTAGGTGCTTAGATCCACCCTTTCCAGGAGTAACTCCGCCAACTACATTTGAGCCATATTTTATCATCTCATCTGCATGAAAAGAGCCCATTTTCCCTGTAAAACCTTGAATAATTATCTTACTATTTTTGTCTATTAATACTGTCATGTTTTATTTATTTAGAGCCGCAACCGCTTTATTAGCTGCATCCTCTAGAGTGTTTGCTTCAATATAATTTATCTTACTCTCTTTTAATATTTGATTACCTTTTTCAACATTTGTTCCTGCTAATCTAATAACCAATGGCACATTAACTTCGATTTTTTTTAGAGCCTCTACTATTCCTTCTGCTACCCAATCACATCTGTTTATACCAGCAAAAATATTTACAAGAATAACTTTCACTTTTTCATCCATTGTAACTAACTTAAAAGCTTTAACAATTTTTTCAGGTGTTGCTCCACCACCTACGTCTAAAAAATTTGCAGGACTTCCTCCAGCTAATTTAATCATGTCCATTGATGCCATTGCTAAGCCAGCACCATTTATAATATTACCAATGTTTCCATCTAAGCTTACATAATTTAGCCCTCTATCAGACGCAAAAACTTCTTTTGAGTCCTCTTGTGTTTTGTCTCTTAATTCAGAAACTTGATTTCTTCTAAACATTGCATTGTTATCAAAACTCATTTTACAATCCAAAGCTAAAATTTGTTTTTGTTTTGAAATTACTAATGGATTAACCTCAACCATTGTAGCATCTAATTCACTAAATGCCTTATAGCATCCAATAATTGTCTCAGATGCTCTTCTAATTAAATCAGGTTCAATTCCTAAACCAAAAGCTAATTCTCTAGCTTGGAAACTTTGCATTCCAACAGCAACTTCAATTTTTGATCTTATTATAGTTTCTGGTTTCTCTTTTGAAATTTCTTCAACACTCATCCCACCTTCTGTTGATGCAACCACCATAATACTTTCTGAACTTCTATCAAAGACCAAACCAAGATATAGTTCTCGCTCTATATCTGTTGCTTCCTCAATATATATTCTATTTACTATTTTACCTTCAGGACCTGTTTGATTTGTAACTAATTTTTTTCCAAGTAATTTATCAGTTGCTTGGGCAACTTCTAAAGGGGTATCACAAACAATTATTCCACCTGCTTTTCCTCTAGCACCTGAATGAATTTGTGCTTTTACAACCCATTTAGATCCACCAATTTCTCTAGCCTTATTCTCGGCATTCTCTGGACTGTATACTATTCCACCTCTTGGAATTGTTACTCCAAAATCAGAAAGTATTTTTTTTGCCTGGTATTCGTGAATGTCCATAATTTTATTTATTTATTATGGATTAACTTGTCGATGTTTACAATATTTTCAGCCATTCTAGCTGATGCAGCATCAATCATCCTACCATCAAGCTGGGCGGCACCTTTTCCCTCATTTGCTGCCTTTTCTAGCTCTTCGAGGATCCTTTTAGCCTTAGTAACCTCTGCCTCTGGTGGAGAAAACACATTGTTTGCTAATTCAATTTGCGAAGGATGGATGGCCCATTTACCTTCAATACCAATTGCAGCCCCTCTTTTAGCAGCCGCTGTATAAGCATCGGGATCATTAAAATCTCCAAATGGTCCATCAATTGCTCTTATTCCATATGCTCTACAAGTCATAACTAATTCAGATAAACCGTGATGCCACTGGTCTCCTGGATAATTTTCGTTGAGCCCACCTATAACTGTTGTTCGCGCTCTCAAACTTGCTGCATAATCTGCAACACCAAAATGCAATGCCTCTAATCTTTCACTCGAAGTTGCAATTTCTTTGATATTCGACATACCTAAAGCAGTTTCAATTAAACATTCAATTCCAATTTTATTTTTTAATTTTTTATTTGTTTCAATTTGAGTTAATAAACAATCAACCATGTAAACATCGCTTGCTGTTCCTGCCTTTGGAACCAAAATCGTATCTACATTCTCTCCAGCTTGCTCAACTATTTCAATTAAATCAGAGTACATGTAATGAGTATCTAAACTATTTATTCTAACAGAAATAGTTTTACCACTTCCTCTCCAATCCATTTCATTCAAAGCTTTAATAACATTTGCTCTTGCAGTAATTTTATCATTTGGTGAAACAGCATCTTCTAAATCAAGAAAGACATAATCAGCAGGAGAATTCATGGCTTTCTCAAACATTTTAGGAGATGATCCTGGGACTGCTAATTCACTTCTTTGTAATCTTGATCTTGCAGGTTTATAAAATTTATGGCTCATTTTTTTCTTTTATCTAATTCACTCATTACATCTTCAATTTTTATATTATTTGCCTCAAGATACATTATCAAATGATAAAATACATCAGCTGCTTCATGGATTTTATTTGAATCTTCTTCTACCGCTTCGATAAGTTCATTTATTTCTTCAAGCACTTTTGCTTTGCTCAAAGATTTATCACTCAAAAGTTTATTGGTATAAGAGCCATCAACTGGAGCTGATTTTCTTTCTCGAGCAAGATTAAATAGACTTTCTAGGGTATTTAGCATCTCAAATCCTAACAGGTATACCTTTTGAGTCCAGATATTCTTTAGCTTCTTTCACAGAATATTTTCCATAGTGAAATATAGACGCTGCTAAAACCGCGCTTGCATTGCCTAATTTAATGCCATCGACTAAGTGATCAAGATCTCCAACTCCACCTGATGCTATTGTGGGTATGTTTACCATAGATGAAATTTTAGACATTAAATCTATGTCATAGCCTACTTGAGTGCCATCTCTATCCATTGATGTGACCAACAACTCACCTGCACCACTCTCTTCCATCTTTTTTGCAAATTTTAAAGCATCAATTCCTGTATTATTTCTACCTCCATGAGTAAAAACCTCCCATTTCTCCCCATTTTTTTTGGCATCAATTGCAACAACAATACATTGTGATCCAAATTTTTTTGAGCTTTGAGCTACAACATTTGCATTTTGAACAGCAGCTGTATTAATTGAAACTTTATCTGCTCCACAATTTAATAATTTACTGATGTCATCTACACTTCTAACTCCGCCGCCAACAGTTAAAGGAACGAAACATTTTTTAGAAGTATCTTTTACAACTTCATAAATAGTATCTCTGTTTTCATTTGAGGCAGTTATATCTAAAAAACAAATTTCATCAGCTCCACCGTCACTATAAATTTTAGCTTGCTCAACTGGATCACCTGCATCTTGTAAATCAACAAAGTTTATACCTTTTACAACTCTTCCATTTTTAACATCTAAGCAAGGTATTATTCTATTCTTAAGCATCTATCTCTTTTGCAAGTTCATCTAATTTAATATCACCATCGTATATAGCTTTACCAACTATAATTCCTTCAATATTTTTATTTCCTATTTCTTTAGCTTTTTTAATATCATCAATTGATGAAACACCTCCAGATATAATTACTGGACAATTTGAAGTATTGGCTACATTTACTGTCTCATCAAAATTTGGACTTAACTTCATGCCATCTCTATTAATATCTGTATAAATTAATCTACTAGCTCCATAATCATTTACATCTTTTAAAAATTCTAAAGTCTTTAGGTTAGAATTTTCTTTCCATCCAGATACAGATAAATAACCATCTTTAGCATCTAGACCTAAAGCAATTTTATCTGGAAATTTTTGACAAGCTTCTTTTAAAAAATTGTTATCTTTTATTGCAGCACTTCCTAAAATCACTTTTTCAACACCTGCATCTGTATATTTTTGAATACTTTTAAAGTTTCTAACACCTCCACCTACCTCAATTTTAAGATCAAATTTACTTATAATTTCCTCAATAATATCAATATTTACAGTCTCTCCAGTCAATGCTCCATCAAGGTCGACAATGTGCAAGTTTCTAAATCCATGATCTTTATATTTACTAGCTTGATCAACTGGAGACATGTCATATTCAGTTTTATTATCAAAGTCTCCTTTAATTAACCTCACACATTTTCTATCTTTGATGTCTATTGCAGGAAATATTTTCATTTACAAATTTATAAAATTATCAATTATTTTAAGCCCACTTTTATCGCTCTTCTCAGGGTGAAATTGAGTTCCAAATATGTTTTCTTTTTCTGCAGCACAAACAACATTAGATGAATAATCAGTTGTTGCTGAAATCACAGATTTATCCTCAGGTACAAATTCATAACTATGAACAAAATACATGTGAGATTTATTTTCTATGCCTTTAAAAATCTTACTTTCTCTCTTAATATTAATTTCATTCCAACCAATGTGTGGAAGCTTAAATTTACCGCCTTGGTTATCAATTTTAGAAACTTTACCTGAGATCCAACCTAATCCTTTAGTCTCAACTTCTTCATATCCAATATCTGCAAACATTTGAAGTCCAACACAAATTCCAAGAAGTGGTTTTTTACTTTCTAATGCAAAATCATTAAGAGTGTCTATCAAGCCATTAATACTATTGAGACCATCAATACAGCTCTTAAAAGATCCTTGTCCAGGTAATACAACTTTATCGCTAGTTTTTATTGTTTCAAGATCTGCTGTTACTTCAATATTTACTTTATCTTTTGCAACTTCCTTAAATGAATTAATTACAGAACTTATATTTCCTGAATTGTAGTCAACAATTGTGACATTCATTAAATTTATAAAGAACCTTTTGTAGAAGGTATTGTAGTTTTATTTCTTGGATCCATTTCTAAAGCAGCTCTTAATGATCGTGCTAATCCTTTAAAGCAAGATTCTATTATGTGGTGGCTGTTATCGCCATAAATATTTTCAACGTGCAAAGTAATTCCTGCGGCTTGTGAAAAAGCTTGGAACCATTCTTTAAATAATTCTGTATCCATCTCACCTAATTTTTCTACTTTCAATTTTACTTTCCAAATTAAATAAGGTCTATTTGATACATCAATTGCAACTCTAGTTAATGTTTCATCCATTGGTATCATGGCATGTGCATATCTTTTAATGCCAACAAATTTTTTTGATGCTTTTTTCAAACATTCACCAATTGCAATTCCAGTATCTTCAGTTGTGTGGTGAAGATCAATGTGCGTATCACCTTTAGCTTTAATATTCATATCCATTGAAGAATGTTTTGATAATTGCTCAAGCATGTGATCTAAAAATCCTATACCTGTGTCAACTTTGTACTTACCCTTACCATCAATATTTAAATCAACACTGATGTTA
>Ga0114933_10006696_pt1 | contig 10156 bp, 10 predicted proteins | sample 4SBtaG_FD_89691 | JGI IMG/M metagenome (GOLD analysis project Ga0114933, IMG submission 89691) | Deep subsurface microbial communities from Kolumbo volcano to uncover new lineages of life (NeLLi) - 4SBTROV12_W25 metaG | ecosystem: Environmental > Aquatic > Marine > Volcanic | place: Kolumbo... | reverse complement strand
TGGAAGGAAATGGAACAGGCACTCAGCGGAAATGATCCACATGTTTTTTTTATTACCCTTCAAAATTGTGGTGCGTTAATCAGGCTTTTCCCTGAACTCTATTTCAACAAGGATGCTAAAATTAAACATGGTTTTAGTGCGCTAAAAAAAATTGCGAGCCACTCACATGATCCTGCTATTAACTTCTCAGTCTTTATTTATGATATTGAGCGAGCGAAGACCTCTGATGATGATGAGATGCAGATTAATTTTCAAAAGACTTTAGATAGCCTCAAAAAAAGATTACCAATTCCTAGAAGATTTTCTGAAGTATCCAGCATTTTTATAAAATATAAAAACATTCTCGATCAGGCTGAGTCTTTAGAGGCAAAATCAATTTTAGAGTTATTGGAGGATTCAGATGCATTTAGAAGAACCGAACGATTCAATATTGTACTTGATGCATACTCAATTTTGGATACCGAGAAAAAAAATCAAAATATGTTTAAAAAGATAGCTAAAATTATCGTAGCTTGTAATAACGTCCAGATGAAAAAAATTATTAATGATGAAACTAATCCCAGAAAAATAAGGGAAAAAATCAGTCAAGAAAGAATAAGAATAATCAGACGAGAAATAAATAAAAAATAACTACACCCAAAATTATTCGATAAATTGCAAATGGTACCAGGCCATAATTTCTTATTATCCTCATGAAAACCCCAATACTAAAATAAGCAACAATAAAAGCCACAGCTGCACCTATGAACAATTCGCCCCAAATGATATGGATTCCATTGGATAAAATCTGAAAAAATTTATAGCAAGATGCTAATAGAATGACAGGTATCGATAAAAGAAATGAAAATTTTGCAGCATCCTCTTTTTTTAACCCAAGAAACAGAGCGGCGGTCATTGTTATACCCGATCTAGAAGTACCCGGGATGAGAGCTATTGACTGAGCAATACCAATGATGACTACTTTTGGAAAATCGAGATTATAAATAGTATCTTTACGTACTGATTTTTTGTCGGCAATCCACATCAGCACCCCGAAAAAAGACAGAGTGGATGCAATAATCAGCGGATTTCTGAGTTGACCATCAATTAAATCTGACAGGAAATAACCTACAAAAACTGCTGGAATAGTTGCAATTATAAGATACAAAAATAACTTTAAATCTCTATTACTATTGTTTTTCTGAAAACTGAATACAGAAGAAAGCATTGCACAAAGATCGTCTCTGAAATAGAGCGCCACTGCAAACAATGATCCCAGGTGGACAGCAATATCAAACACAATCCCTTGGTCTGCATAACCAAAAATTTTTGGCACGAGGATTAAGTGCCCAGAACTTGATATAGGGAGGAACTCAGTTAAACCTTGGATGATTCCGAGAACAATGATTTGAAATGTATTCATAAAAGAAGATTATTGTCACTAGAGCACATAGGATTTATCGCCTTTTTGGTTAACCGCACCCTTCTTAAGAAAATTTTTTGTCATTACCAAACATTTAAAATTACTCCCCATCTTATCTGGTAAAGTCAATAATTTAATTTGTCTTGTTAGTTCCATCTGTTTTTTTGTATCCATACTGTCAAAACTCAGAAATTCATCCTCAATACCATTATTAATTATAAATTGAGCTTGAGTTAGATACGCATCAACCATCATACCATTAGCTTTCGCAGTTTCAGAAATAAGTGAAAAGTCAACCCACGTTGTTATATCCTGTATACCAGGATAGATGAGAGGTTCAAAGTGCTTGTGATGCTTGAAGTGACAATGCATCCATCCTTGATTTTTATCATCAGAATAATATTCTGACCTAGAAACACCATAGTCCAATAAAATAACCATACCTTGATTGAGCCTCAAGCTAATTTCATTTATCCAATCACGTCCTCTAAATGAAACCTCAGAAATAAAGCCGTCGCAGAGATATTTGCCAATTTTACCTTCAATTTGCTTAACATATTTCTTTAGTTCAGGATTTGCTGGCTCTAATTCATACATAAGCTCTTCTTCTTTTATACCAACAAAAAATTGCAAGATACGTTTATCAGAAATCACAAATCTTTCAAATGGCATTGAGTCTATAACCTCATTTCCTATTACGACGCCACTAAACCCATCTGGAATTTCTGATATCCAGATTACCGAATCATAAATTTCAGGCAGTTCGGTTGATATTCTATTTTTCTGTCTTTCGATAAGATCTTCAGAGACATCGACCATATAATAAGCTCTCGGCTTGAGATCCATCTTAAGAAGCTGCTTTAAAATTGATATTGCTAAGGCGCCACTTCCTGGACCATATTCAATTATAGATGCATCAGGTATTTCATTTAAGATGACACTGCATTGTTTTGCAATTATACGCCCCAGTATGTCAGTCTCCTCGGCAGCGGTTATAAAATCACCACTCTCGCCAAACTTCTTTGATCTTCCTGAGTAATAACCGAGCACAGGTGCATATAAAGCATGATGCATGAATTTGCTAAAACTGATCTTGCCACCATTTAACTTTATTTTTTGTTTAATCTCACTGAGAGCTAAATCACTGATATATTTTTCGTCATGATTTGGTAATGGAAGGTTTGATGGCATTGAAACCTCAAAAATCATATTTATTCTATGTAATATTATTTATCGAGGAATCATTGTTTAGTATTATTGGATAATACGCAATTAATATTAGTCACATACTATGAGTGCCATCAAAGAAAAAAAAATTAAATATGCCTTAATCACTGGTGCAGCCAAAAGAATAGGTGCATCGATCTCCCGAAACATTCACCAGGCAGGTTATAATGTCGGTATTCACTATAACTCATCAAAGAAAGATGCAAAAAAATTATGTGATGAACTTAATGCTGAAAGAGCCGATTCTGCCCAAATATTTAAGGCTGATATAACTCAAATATCTGACGCTAAAACTCTCGTAAATAGTTTTTTACAATGGAGTGGTAAAATAGATCTACTTATTAATAATGCTTCCAGCTTTTATCCTACACCGATAGGAGATATTACAGAGGAAAACTGGAATGATTTAATTGGGACAAATCTAAAAGGTCCACTTTTTATTAGCCAGGAAGCTTCTGCGAGCCTCAGAAAAAATAAAGGATCAATTATTAATTTGGTTGATATTCATATAAAAAGTCCTCCGAAAGATCATGCTGTGTATATTGTGGCAAAAGCAGGTTTAGAAATTTTAACTAGATCTCTGGCGAGGGATTTAGCGCCTGAGGTAAGGGTAAATGGGATTTCTCCAGGTGCGATACTGTGGCCTGAGGGAAATCTTGATAAGGCAACGAAAGATAAAATTTTGAATTCTGTTCCTTTAAAGAGAAAAGGGGATCCACAGGACATCTCAGATTGTGTGTTGTTTCTGATAAATTCAGCTGGTTATATTTCTGGGCAGACAATCTCAGTTGATGGAGGGAAAAGCATTTAGAGAGTTTTTATTTCGACAGGTATCAGAGGGTTCTCAGTCTTGTCCATTCTATCCCAGTGTTCAGAAAAGGAAGATTTAGTGATTGGATGGATGGATTCTGGAGCAATATCAACGAGCGGCTTAAGAACAAAACTGTATTTCAAGATATCATCTCGGGGAATATGTATCTTTCTATCCTGTATAACATGATCACCAAACATCAATAAATCTATATCTAAAGTCCTTGATAAATACTTATTTGATTTTTTCTCTCTGCCACTCAGGTTATGAACTTGCTCAATAAAATCACCGATGTCATAAACACTCATTTTTGTAGAGCAACTAATGACCAGATTAAGAAAATCATTACCTTCAAATCCAACTGATTTATTTTTGTATACAGGAGAAACTATGACATCATCAAAAATATCTTTAATCTCCCTCACAGCGAGAACTATATTTTCTTCTGGCTTAATATTACTTCCTATACCAAAAAAGACCTTAGTCATGATGATTAATTTTTTCCTCTCTCAATAATTATGCCAACTCCCTTTGAACCCCTGATAGCTCCCGGTTTATTGACTTTCACCTTGACCCAATGAACGTCATGTTCAGTTAAGATTAGCTCTGATATTTTCTCTGCCATTGTCTCGACCAATTGAAATTGTGATTCCTCAACAAGCTTCCTCACGCTTTTTGCAACAGCCTTGTAATTCAGAGTATCATTGATATCGTCTGTTGATGCCGCTTTCTTAATATCGGCTGACATTTCTATATCAATTATAACTGTCTGCTTGATCCTCTTTTCCCACTCCCATATACCGACAGTTGTTTCAATTTTTATCTCACTCAGAAAAATCTTATCCACTGAATACACCTCTTAGTAATTTATATCTTCCATTGGCCATCGAGCCATAGCCTCCACACTGCCTGGATTTCTCTGATCAGACAAACGATAAGATGCAGCTACTGCTATCATTGCAGCGTTATCAGTACAAAGTTCCAGCCTTGGATAAAATACATCGCCATCAAAACAATCTCTTAGGCTGGCTCTTAGCATCAGGTTTGCTCCGACACCGCCCGAAACAATGATCCTAGATAGATTATGTTCTCTAGCTGCTTTTAAGGTTCTGCCAATCAAACTATCAATAGCCGCCTTCTGGAAAGAGGCAGCTATGTTTGCTTTATTTTGATCCAAAATTTCTTGCTCACGCATCTCCCTTGTCTTGAGCATTACGGCTGTTTTTAATCCACTAAAACTAAAATCAAATCCAGGTTTTTTTTGCATTGGTCTTGGAAATTTGAAAGCGTTTGGATCTCCTTCTTCAGCTAATTTTGCTATTTTTGGCCCACCCGGATAACCCAAATCTAAAAGCTTCGCTACCTTATCAAAAGCCTCACCAACTGCATCGTCAAGTGTAGTGCCTAATATCTTATAATCACCAACTGCTTTAACATTTACGAGCAAAGAATGACCACCAGATACAAGCAATGCAAGAAAAGGATAAACTGGTTTCTCCTCTTCCAACATTGGTGCCAGTAAATGTCCCTCCATGTGGTGAATTGGTATTACTTTGCAGTTCCATGCAAGTGCTAAACCATTAGCAATTGCGCTTCCAACCATCAATGCACCAATTAATCCAGGTCCAGCAGTATAGGCAATTACATCGGGTTTTTTTATGTCATTATCACTCAATATCTTTTTGATAAGTGGCATCAGGCATCTTAGGTGGTCTCTGGATGCAATTTCAGGCACTACACCTCCATAAGGGGCGTGAAGATCTATTTGACTCTTCAAGGTATGAGCTATCAAGCCTCTTTCTATATCATAAAGCGCGACAGCCGTCTCATCACAACTGGTTTCTATTCCAAGAATTAACATATTATTCAGATGTTATAGGGTCTCAAAAGATGAAGTTTAAAAATAGCTCAATAATTATAACAATTTATCTTTGCAAAAATGCTCTATTAACAGTATTATGCACCGCTCTAATTCAGATAAGTGATCAGTATGCCAAGTGTTCAATTAAAAGAAAATGAGTATTTTGACTCCGCCTTGCGTCGTTTTAAACGTGCGTGCGAAAAAGCTGGCATCCTCACAGAATTAAGAAAAAGAGAGTTCTATGAAAAACCAACCATGGAACGAAAACGCAAAAAAGCTGCTGCCGTAAAGCGTGCCATGAAAAAAAACTCAAGAGATATCACAAAAAGAAAACGTCTCTATTAGATCGAGTGACCTTCACAAAATAGTATGAATTTAAAATTCCGCATTCAAGAAGACATGAAGAATGCCATGCGCTCAGGGTTAAAGGATGAGTTAAAAGTAATTCGTCTGATACTTTCATCGATCAAGCAAATCGAAATAGATAAAAAAATTACCATAGATGATGATGATCAAATACTGGATATTTTAAACAAGATGGTTAAACAACGAAGAGATTCGATTTCACAGTTTCAAAAAGGTGAAAGAGAGGATCTCGCACAGATCGAGATCGACGAAATTAAAATTATTAATTGCTATCTTCCAGAAGAATTAAGCGAAAGTGAACTGGCATCAATTATTAGTGATGCAATAGAAGAAAGTAATGCTGAAGATATAAAAAATATGGGTTCAGTAATGTCTATTATCAAAGACAAAACAAAAGGCAGAGCTGATATGAGCAAAGTAAGCAATATTGTTCGAGAACGTCTCACAAAATAATTCGTAACTTGTCATTTCATCCGTGAGGGCTTGCGTTCTATTCAAAGTAATATAATGTAAAGCATCAGAGTTAATAAACAGACATGAGCGGACTGATACCACAACATTTCATTGACGACCTTATCGCAAGAGCGGATATTGTTGATGTTCTTTCTAAACGAATTGATCTTAAAAAAGCCGGCAAAGAATTTAAAGCAGTCTGCCCTTTTCACAATGATAAAAATCCCTCACTTACTATTAGTCCACTGAAAGGTTTTTATCATTGTTTCAGTTGTGGAGCGCACGGGACAGCGCTTGGTTTTCTGATGGAGTATGAAAATCTGAACTTTGTAGAAGCGGTCGAAAGCTTAGCATCAGAGTTGGGAGTCGAGGTGCCCTATGAAAACAGAAGCAGTCCAATAAAAAAGCATGATGATCTTTTTCTATTGATGGATACAATTCAAAAGAAATTTCAAAATAACCTAAAAAATAATGCCAAAGCAATTCAGTATCTGAAAAAAAGGGGCATCGATGGAAAAACCGCAAAAAAATACAAAATTGGTTACGCAGAAAAAGGTTGGTCAAATATATTGGATAACTTTGGATCAACAGATTTGGATATTAAGTCTCTTCTGAAACTGGGCTTAATCATAAAAAAAGAAAACAATAAAGGGTATTACGATAGGTTCAGAGACAGAATAATCTTCCCAATTCGAGATAATAGAGGCCGGTTTATTGGTTTTGGTGGCAGAATATTCGAGGGAGATCAGCCAAAATATTTAAATTCCCCAGAAACACCAATATTCCATAAAGGAAGGGAACTGTATGGATTATACGAGTGCCAAAAATCAATGAGAGTAATTGAAAAATTAATTGTAGTTGAGGGCTATATGGATGTGATTGGATTATCTCAAAATGGAGTTGAATACTCCGTTGCTTCAATGGGGACAGCGACTACAGATGATCATTTTACCAGATTGTTTCGATTGTCTGACACAATCTGTTTTTGTTTCGATGGAGATCAGGCTGGTTATTTGGCTGCATGGAGAGCGCTAGAAAATTCACTCTCTCATTTGAAAGATGGCAGACAAATAAAATTTGTATTTCTACCAGATGGAGAAGATCCTGACTCATACATAAGAAAAAAATCAACAGGTAATTTTGAGAAACTCTTGAATAATGGTAAAGATTTATCAGATTTCATGATTCAAAGGACATCTGAAGATATTGACCTTAAATCAGTAGATGGAAAAGCAAGATTAGCAGAGAGGGTCAAACCATTAGTAAATAGGATACCAAGAGGAATATTTAAAGAGCTAATAATAGAAAAATTATCTGCTCTGGTGGGCCTCTCTGCTAAAAAACTCGAACAATCAATTTCCGAGGATAAAATTGCCAACAAAAGGAAATCCTCTATTAATTATGCTCCACGAAGAAAAAACCTAAATACGAAAAAGGATAGCCCATCTGTAATAAAAAAATCGATATCACTGATTCTAAATTATCCAGAAGCAGTCAAGGAAATTAGCAACATTGAATTTGTAAATTATGAGAAACCAGGAATCAAAATACTTATTAAGCTTTTAAAGAACATAACAGACGAGCCAAATATGAACACAGCTGCATTGATTGAAAGATGGAGAGAAGACGATGAAGGCAAGTACCTATCCAAACTCGCCATAAATTCATTTCCTAAGAATCAAGAGTTCAATGCAGAAGAAGAATTAAACAATTGTTTAGCACAAATCAATAAAAATTTTTACAACGAAAGAATAAATTCATTAATAAAAAAACAAACCGATAATGAACTCACTTCTGACGAGAAAGTTGAACTGAAAGAAATTATTCACAAGAACAAAATAAAAAGATAAAACTATTATAAGAACCAGCAGCTATGATAAAATGTCCTGTTAGGTTTATTTTACTTTAAAAGGCATAAGAAATTGGCTCAAAAATCAGAAAAAACTGAAGAAAAAATCGAAAATCCGGATGAATCAAAAGGATCCGTAAGTCAGCAAGCACAACAATTGAAGGACCTAATTGCTAGAGGTAAAGAGCAAGGTTACCTTACCTACAGTGAGGTAAATGACCATATGCCTAATGATATTGTTGATCCAGAACAAATAGACGACATAGTCAATATGATTAACGACATGGGTATATCTGTTTATGAGTCAGCGCCTGACAGTGAATCATTGATACTCAGTGATGAAGCGGTTACAACTGATGATGATGCGTCACAAGAAGCTGAGGAAGCGCTGGCCAGCGTTGATGCTGAATTTGGCAGAACAACGGATCCAGTAAGAATGTATATGAGAGAGATGGGTACGGTTGAATTATTGACCAGACAAGGTGAGATCGAGATTGCAAAAAGAATTGAAGATGGATTAAATCAAGTAAAATTAGAGGTTGTTAAATACCCACCTACTCTAGATAAATTTTTGGAAGTATATAAAGATGTGGTTGAAGGTGAAACACGACTTCAGGATTTTATTGTTGATTTTATTGATCCTAACGCGCCGGATGAGATTCAATCGCCCATAAACAAAGCTGAATTAACTGAAGATGAAGATGAAGACGAAGATGAGACTCCAGTGAATACTGGTCCTGATCCAGATGAAGTCAAGAAGAGAATGAAAGCCATAACTCGTCTCAAAAACAAATTAAATAAATTGACACAAAGTAATGGCAGCAAAGACGAGAAAACCATAAAAACATCTCAAAATCTTTCGGATAAAATAATGGAATTGAAGCTCTCACCCAAGCTTACGGAGCGCCTAATCAACGAACTTAAAAGCGACATCAAAACCATTCGTATGCAAGAAAGAAATGTTATGCAAATGGCAGTAGTCAAAGCGGGCATGCCAAGAAAAGATTTCATTTCTAGTTTTGAGAAAAGTCAGACCGACCTAACATGGATCGAAAAACATATTCGTGCAAAACGCAAACATTCATCAACACTATCAAAATTGAAAAATGATATATTGCGTGCTCAGAGAAAACTGATTGCTATAGAAAACAAAACTGCTTTTCTGATTCCTGATATCAAAGAGATTAACCGTCGTATGACCCTTGGTGAGGCTAAAGCACGACGAGCAAAAAAAGAAATGGTTGAAGCAAACTTAAGGCTTGTAATATCAATAGCAAAAAAATACACCAACCGAGGATTGCAATTTCTTGACCTTATACAAGAAGGCAACATTGGTTTGATGAAAGCGGTAGATAAATTTGAATATCGACGCGGATATAAATTTTCAACTTACGCCACTTGGTGGATAAGACAAGCAATCACTCGATCAATAGCCGATCAAGCCAGAACAATCAGAATTCCTGTTCATATGATAGAAACCATAAACAAACTCAACCGTATTTCCAGGCAAATGCTTCAAGAAATGGGCAGAGATCCTCAGCCGGAAGAATTGGCAGAAAGGATGGATATGCCTGAAGATAAGGTAAGAAAAGTTCTCAAGATAGCAAAAGAACCAATTTCAACGGAAACTCCAATAGGAGACGATGAAGATTCAAATCTTGGTGATTTTATTGAAGATCATACAATCCATTCACCTCAAGATTCAGCTACAGGACAAGGATTGAAGGAGAGCACGCATACGGTTTTATCCGGACTTACACCAAGAGAAGCCAAAGTATTGAGAATGAGATTTGGTATTGATATGAATACCGATCACACCTTAGAGGAAGTTGGCAAGCAATTTGATGTAACTCGTGAACGAATTCGACAGATTGAAGCAAAAGCGCTCAGAAAATTGCGTCATCCAACGAGATCCGATCAATTAAAGAGTTTTCTTAACGAGGACTGATCGCTTTGAAAGAAGGCAAAATCAATTTGCCAGAGAATTTCGTTGCTCCCGAAAACTGCAAGGTTGGTGATTTTTACTTTTCAATTCTAGAACCCTCAATCACAGAAATTGACTATAAAGTTGTTATGTCCAGTCGAAAAAGACTGAGACAAATATTCAAAAGAGATGACACTTGGCCTGCTGAAGACATGACATTAGATGAAAATACCAAGGATCTGGTAAGGCATGAATCTGAATTC
>Ga0114933_10006694_pt1 | contig 10159 bp, 7 predicted proteins | sample 4SBtaG_FD_89691 | JGI IMG/M metagenome (GOLD analysis project Ga0114933, IMG submission 89691) | Deep subsurface microbial communities from Kolumbo volcano to uncover new lineages of life (NeLLi) - 4SBTROV12_W25 metaG | ecosystem: Environmental > Aquatic > Marine > Volcanic | place: Kolumbo... | reverse complement strand
TAGTACCAACGTATGAATGTCAAATTTGCGAACCGAAATATCAAGCACATCTTTTGCCATAACCTTATTAAATGAAAGGCATGTAGCGTAAGTAATCAAGATTGGCACGCAAGCCAGAAAATATCTCTTTAAACTCCCTCTTTTCCTCATCTTTAGATCCTGGGTATTACAGACAATACTTTAGGCAAATTCTCTTTGCCGAGAAATGGTTAAAGACTCCATAGCCATAACAACCTGGTTTGATTATAGCCTAATAAACATTAAGGTATACTTATTAGGCTGTTACCTAGCTCCTTTTATTTTTTGCCACGGGAACAACCCAGACATAGAATGGGCTAACAACTAAGGATATGAGCGCTTTAAGAAATAATTATTAATTACAGCGAAAACATTAGCTTCCCTATTTGTATGCACTTTGAAATATGTAATCAATGTAATACATCCTCTGATCCATTCTGCCAAATCATTAGTATTAATTAATGATATGTTAAAGATCGCTACTAAAATCTTTCTCCTCTTCATTATATTGATGATTCCCAATCATTCCTGGGCTCAAATTGAAGAATTTAGTCGAGGGAATGAGCGTATCTATCTGCCGTCAGATTATACCGACTCCACTTCCTACCCACTTGTAATACTTCTTCATGCGTATGGGATGAACTCCGACACAGCCGAGCTAATTTGGGGATTTTCTCAGTCAGTTGATGAATACCAGTTTATCTATGCTATTCCTTCCGGAACCGCTGACCGGAGCAACAGCTATTTTTGGAATTCAAATACAGCTTGTTGCAATTTTTACAATAGCACCGTAGATGATGTTTCTTATCTATATCAATATATCGAAAGCTTAAAAGAATCATTCAATGTGAATAATAATCGTATTTACATAGTTGGCGATTCAAATGGTGGTTTTATGGCTCTTGAATTTGCTTATCGATTCCCTAATCAAATAACGGCGGCCGTTAGTAGCGCCGGCGCATCTCACTTTTATTCGAGAAACGACCCTGATGCAGGTGTGCATATATTACAAATTCAGGGCACTGACGATACTTCAATCCTCTATTCAGGTGGTTCGATCCAAGGTATGCCCTATCCTGGCGCTGTTGCCACGGCGCTACAATGGGCTGAGTACAATAATTGTTTAATGTCCAGTTCTTTAGAAGAGCCAAGAGATTTAGATCCTACGATTCTTGGTACAGAAACAAAAGTGACTCTCTATAGTCGAGGATGCAAGCCCGGGGCTTCAGTAGAATTATGGACTGTCCAAAAAGGTGGTCATGGCTTAGGACGGCCAGTATCAGAATCTAGCAGGCTCCAACTTCTGGACTGGTTACTGGGCAAAGCAAAAACCGGATGGCCATCAGAATTCAACGGAACTATTCCTCCGGCAGGCTTGGAACTTAACTTGAACAACATCGGGATTTATAACGAAATCGAAGGCTTAATTTATTCGTGCTTAAAATTGAAAAATTATGGAGACGCATATTTTTTTGAGGAAACCAGCCGTTTCGATGTTAGCTTTATGATAACTGATGCGATGGCGGGTAAAATCGGATTATTCAACTACAGGCCCTTTAATTCAGAAAATGTTTTAAATAAAAACTTCGAACTTCCAGATTGTAGTGGTAATTTGGAAATTAGTTCGGGGGTCTACTCCGATTTTATAAAAGTAGAAGAAAACTTTTATGAATTACAATTCCAATTAGTGAGCCCAGAAGCCAGCGAATTTAGGCTCCTTTTTATAAAAGAAATCTTTGCTGTAAATATTTAACCTACCATGCCTTAGCGTTAGGTTAGCTATGATTAAATTTGCTCTAAGTTCCAAGATTGATCTTCAAAAAAAGAGACAAAATCTGGAGTCTGCTGTCTCTTGATTTCCGGCCAAGTAGTTTGCCGAAAATAGTTATTATTTAATATATGTCCTCCTCCAATCCCTACAATTGTGTCCGATGGAAGATACCCGGCAGTCCATGATCGATACAGTCCTTCCCATGCCTTCACAGTAGCAAATTGTAAAGCCCATATTCGTATATTTTCAGAACCGGTAAAGTCATCTTCCCCCGCGCCTAGTCGAAGATGCGAAATTAAATCTGGCAATAAATCGTCCGTTGCTAATTCGAGAGTTATGTCCTTCAGGCTTTCTCCAAATTGCAGGTAAGCTTGATTACGAGAAAGATTTGTATTTTGATTGATTTCAAATGCAACAAATCCAAGTGACAAAATTACACCCAGGAAACCTAAAATCTGAGGTAAATTAGCTAGTTCAATGTTCTTCATTTGGCAGCTTCCTATCGCATGTAATATTCATTAAACGTATAACCCATTATTTATGATAGTTTTGTCACTATCCCAATCTACATGTTAGATCATATTGTCACTTGAAGGCCATGAAGATTATTCAGACTCAAGTGTATTTCAATATCTTTATGTGATTATCGAAGGCTGAATTCTGAAGATAATATTGGATTTTTGGTAAGGATTAATCTATGGAATCTATTGTAAATGAGAATCTAGATGTATTGTTATCTGTAGCGGAGGTTTCAGTCGCCTTTGCAGGATTTGCTGGAATTATTACTGCTGTGGTCAGCAATAATTCGGCCGGATGGGATCCAGGTAATGCAAGCCGTTTCCGATTAATGATATTTAGCAGCTTATCAGCAATCGTAGCGTCCTTGATGCCCTATGCTTTTCTTTTGAATTCGGGCCAAGTTGATTGGGTGTGGAACATAGCAATGCTGGGCGTTTATCTATTGGGATTTACAGTTTATAACATTAGGTCGTTCATACTCGCTAGAGATGACCTTAATGGCTATGTTTCGTTTGTTGTATCTATCTTGGGAGCTTCCGCAACGTTAGTTCAATTTTCGGCTTTGATCGGTATGGTGACACCTAGTCTAGGAATATATTTTTTAGGTGTTTTTTATTTGCTCATTCAATCGTGTATCGCGTTCACCAGATTGGTTACTCAGGCAATCTTGAAGCCTGAGAAATCAGGATAAAGGAAGACTACGAACGAAATAATGAGAAACGATCTTACACATTATTAGACTCTTCGAAGTTGGTATATAAAAGAGAACAATTATAGATTTTCCATTTTTAGTTTTTTATTGAGGCCGTAACACATCAGCAACATTATAAAAGCAACAGGCAACGCGCTGCTGAGAGTCGCCGCTTGTAGCGCCGCCAATCCTCCGCCAATAAGAAGAACTGAAGCAACAATTCCTTGAGAGACTGCCCAAAATACTCTTTGCCATACAGCAGGATCTTTGTTGCCTCCTGAGGTTATGGTATCAATAACCAAAGAGCCTGAGTCCGATGAGGTCACAAAAAAGGTTACGATCAGCAAAATAGCAATCATCGAAACTAAAGCCGTCAAAGGCAAATGCTCTAACAGCACAAACAATGCTGTGGGCATATCGTTTAACGTTGCAGCTGAAATATTACCCCCCTCAGTACCTAGCTCGATAAATAAGGCGGAGTTCCCGAAAATACTAAGCCAAAGGAAAGTAAATCCCGTTGGCACTAGCAATACACCTAAAATAAACTCTCGAATGGTTCGCCCTCTGGAAATTCTAGCAATGAACATACCCACAAATGGTGACCAAGAGATCCACCATGCCCAATAAAATAAGGTCCACTCTCCCATCCAATCATTAGGTTGATATGCGTAGAGATTAAATGTCAGTGATACCATGTTGCTTAAATAGTTTCCGATATTCTGGATAAACCCACTTAGAAGCGATGCAGTGGAGCCAACTAGCAAGACAAAAGTAAGCAGAAGAACAGCTAGTATTATATTTAGTTCACTAATCTTTTTGATGCCGGCGTCGAGTCCAGAGACTACAGAAATTGTAGCGAAACTAGTGATCATCGCTATTAACACCACTTGTGTAGTAGAAGAAACATTTATCTCAAATAAGTAGTAGAGACCTGCATTAATCTGCATAGCTCCGATACCCAGTGAGGTTGCTACTCCGAACATTGTCCCTAATACAGCGAAAACATCCACGGCATGCCCAATTCGACCATGGATTCTTTCACCGATAATCGGATATAGCGCGGAGCGCATGGTCAGTGGTAGGCCGTGACGGAAAGAGAAATAAGCAAGAGCTAAACCTACTACAATGTATGTTCCCCAGGCTTGCAACCCCCAATGAAAGTAAGTGAAGAGCATAGCATCGCGGGCAGCTTCCACACTATTACCCTCGCCGACGGGAGGAGTATTAAAATGAGTTATTGGTTCTGCAACCCCAAAAAATAATAATCCAATCCCCATGCCGGCACTAAATAGCATTGAAAACCAACTTGCATACGAATAGTCTGGCTTGGAGTCATCAGGCCCCAACTTGATATGAGCATAACTGCCGCAAGCTAAATAAAAGATAAATATAAAAAATAGTGCCACGACGCCCATATAAAACCAGCCCATATAGGTAACTAACCAAGACTGGATGGTAGCGAACGTAGCGGCAGCATGTTCACTGAAAGCACCGCCATAAAAACTAAAAAATATAATCAGCAAAGCCGAAGTAAAGAATACAGGCTTATGCATTGTTCCCAGCAATTTTCTGGGTTTAGAAGTTTCAACAGTTTGTGTTTTCATAGCATTCAAATTCCCGTAGAGTGGGCAAGAATCTCTTTGCCAAGAGTTTCTTTAAGCGGGGTTAAGAATTCTTCAAATGGTTTCCAGCTAGCCACCCCTACCCGACTGACAGGTTTTCGCACTTGTTCTGCGCTTGGTGTCCGCACGTTTCTTTTAGTTCGGTGGAAATTTAAACAGGATTCTTCGAATTTTAAACCGCAAAAGTCCAACATACGGCGCACCTGACCTTCAAGGTCATCAATAACATCCTCATTGTTTACGCGTAAGATAAATCCAGGAAGTACTGAATCCCAGTGAGCCATCAGATCCAGATAATCCCGATAATACTGACCAATATCGCGTAAATCGTAAGAAAACTCCTGCCCTTCAGCGAACAGCTGTTTAAAACCGCTAAAGCAGCAATCCATTGGATTGCGGCGCGCGTCAATTATCTTTGCATTGGGCAATATTAATTTTATCAGGCCGATATGCCGGAAATTGTTAGGCATCTTATCAATAAACATTGGCGCTCCTTGCCGATGAATTTGAGTGTCCTCTATATATATTTTTCCGAACTCCCTGAATTGCGCCTTTTCTAGAAAAGCAAAAATCTGTGGATAACCCGGCACCTGATCTTTAGTTGATAGCCGACGAAGCCGTTGCGATAGCGAGAGAATATTAGGTAATTCCAATGTTCCATCGATACTGCTATGACTCGAAAGAATTTGCTCCAATAGAGTAGAACCTGCTCGCGGAAGACCCAATATAAAAATAGGATCTTTAGCTTCAAACCCAAGATTTCCATAGCTGGAAAAAAAAGTTGTATCGAAAAATTCTTTCTGTAATTGCAGCTCTTGCGTCATCTGATCTGCTTTATAACGACTTTGTGATTTTTTCAACAAATTGCCTTGTTGATAATACCTGAATGACTCAGAATAATTTGTTGCGTCCTCATGACCTTTGCCAAGAGCAAAGTTAAGATAAACACGATCCATGAAAGAAAGATTGCCGTCCTTTGCCATTTGCTGCATTGAAGATATCTCACCATCGTTGAAACGATAGGTCTTTAAATTAGCTAACGAATAGTATGCTTCTCCATGAGCGTGGTGGTAATGAATCGCTTTATGATAAGAATCAACGGCCTCATTACTATCACCTCTTGTTTTAAGCGCATGACCTCTAGATGTTAGAGTTACAGCATCTCCCGGTAATTTCTTCAAAATAGCATCAAATTTTTCTAGTGCTGTTTCAAAGTCTCCGGTTTGCATACATTCAATGGCGAAAATAGATTGAAACTGAAGGTTTCCCGGTGCTGAAGTTGTTAATTGCTCTGCCTGACTAAGGGCCTTAGTATATTTCTGGCGTTTACGAAGCGCATTAATATAATCTATTCTAGCTTTGGTATTAGCTGGATCTAACGCAACCGCAGATTCTAACAAGAATTCAGCATCTTCCAGGACACCCAGCCGGATCCCGATGTCCGCTAATAGTCGCATACCTTCGATATGGCGCGGCACTTTCTGCATAAACTTACGACAAAGGTCTTCAGCCTTAATTAACTTACCTTGTGAGATCAGGTCTATAACAGAAATCAATGGCTTCGGCAGATTAAGCAAGTATTCCAGTTGAGTCTGCACACGTTGCACTCGATCAGCTTGTTCTTTTCTGTTTAAGAGTTCAATTTGAGCTCTAAGACTAGATTCGAGCGCCGGGTTATAATAAAAAGCTCGTTCATAGGCACGGAGTGCTAGTTCCAACTTTCCTAAAGCACGGTAGGTATGACCTTCTTCTTGATGCGCACGACCGTGGTCAGGCCAAACTTGCTTGAGTTGATCGAGACTTTTAAGTGCTAACTGAAGTTGGTTTGTGTAGCGGTAGCAAACCGCTTGCATATATAGCGCATCAGGAGGCGGCTCCTTTTGCGCAAGCAATAAGTTAAGTGACTCTAGAGCGAGCTTAAATTCCTTAGCGATTATCTTTCGCTGAATCTCTTCAAGCGTATCTGCCAAGGTGCTCACCTAATTAAACAAAAACTGCAAAAAGAAACAGGCACACTTTAGGTGCCTGTTTTGTAAAGACGCTTTTTCCTAGAAATCGTATGTTAATCGAATTCCGCCAGTGAAAGGCCTTGCATAAGAAACTCGGTGCCTATCATAAATAAACGACCGGGAAATTTCCGCCATTTCATCTGTAATATTCTCAGCGAAGAACTCTGCTGACCATTGGTCAAGAGTTATACCAGCCGTGAAACCAAGCATCAGCCAATCATCCATGCGGGCTCGATTGATAGTGATAATGTCACTATATGATTCATCAGAGTATGTGGCATGGGGCATAAAGTGAGCAATTCTTCCAGAACCAATACTCCATTCGTAGCGTGCTCTCAGACTGAACTGAAATTCCGGTGCAAAGGCTAAGGAATCTCCTTTAACAACATCATTTGTCGGCGTGATGACTCGTGTAATTTCAGAATCATTAAATGAAAATGCGCCAGACACAGTAAGCCCGTTTATTGAGTCGGGCATCCATAGAAAATCACCCTCAAAGCCGGTTACTTCGGCATCAGCAGCATTATCTGAGAAAAATAAATTAGTTATGCTGGGGTCGAAGATCGTAGTTTGCAGATCCTCTATGTCCGAGAAAAAAACCGCCGCATTAAAGCGTAGAGTGGAATCCAGCAGATCTAATTTCCATCCTAATTCATAGTTCGTAAGTTCATCGGTATCAATAGCGAATGGAACAGTGAAAGTTCCGGCAGGATTAGTTTTTCCACCCGGGCGATTCAGCAAACCCGGCCTAAAACCTTCTGAATATGTAGCGTAGAAAAGAGAATCACTATTCGGTGTCCAGCTCAAACTTAATTTAGTAATGGTTCCGTCGGTTGAGGCGGTGTCTGGATTAGCTCCGCTGAACAAAGTGTCCAAATTATTGCCAGCATTATTATCGGTACTAGCGCCAAAATTTCCGAATGAGCCTGCTGCACTTCCTTCCAAATCAACTTCGATGTCGTACCACCGGGCACCAGCAATTATTGAAAATTCCTCATTGAGATCGAATGCAACTTCACCAAAAATCCCTTGCTGCTCATCGGTTCTCATTACATCATTTCGCCAAATGACGCCGTTTGGCCACTGCCCTGTGTCCTTTACATTAGCGCCCTGAGCGGAGAAATTTGGACCAAATCCAGTTTTGCCGTTAAACGCGATTGCCTGATTAGCGCCTAGATAAGTAAAGCTGTTTAGTTCGCGTAACTCCAGATCACTATAGAATCCACCGAAGGTAGCTCTAATAGGTTGATCAGGGTCCGTAGAGAAACGCAGCTCATGAGTATTAATCTCTGTTTCAGTCATGCTGTTGACGAACATGTCGGGAGCCTGGCATGTGCCCGACGGATTGCCAGAAGGGTATGTCACACTGCCATCACAAACATAATAGGGAAGGTACTGTCCTACAAACATATAATCGGCGTAATCGACAATCTGATCTGCTTCGCGATCGGTGTAGGCACCGGTGTAGAGTGCCTCAAGTGAGCCGATCCTTCCTTCTAACGTCCAGCTAGTATTATTAAAAGAATCATCTAGCCGGTCTTCCTGATAGCGTTGAATCTCAAAATCGTCTAAGAGTGGATCTGAGAAGAAAACGCCATCTGTTTCCAAGTCCTGGCGAGCATGAGCAACCATCAAGCTCCAGTCGGGACTGAGCTCCCAAAGCCCCGTCAATCGGAAACCAGAATAGGTGGCACTATTAAAGTCTTCTTCAACCCTAGTGGCATTATCGGCATTGATAAAAGTCACTCCGCTAAGGTCAGAAGTAGATTGAAAGCCTGCACGACCAGCACTCACTGGCAAACCGTTTGCTCTTATAGTCCCTTCCGGCCGAAATCGAGCGCTTTCAGAGACGTTCAAACGACCCGGCACATTATCGATGTACCCACCCTGGTTATCTACGTATACCACCCCTCGAAGAGTAAACGTGTCAGTCACTGGCATATTAAACATGGCTTCAACGTTATTACTCATTTCCCCGTCTTTGGTGAAAGCTGTACCAAATTTAACATTTGCATCAGACGAAGATGGATCAGGTTTATTAGTTATTAGTCGGACGGTTCCCGCTTGGGAGCTTGCTCCGAATAATGTGCCTTGAGGGCCAGAGAGAACCTCTACACGGGCCAGATCCGCTGCATATACATCAAGATTACGACCAGGCTGAGCTAACGGTTGCTCGTCAAGATATAGCGCTACATTGGGCGCAAGACCTGCAACACCAGCTGTAGTGAGGGCTGGTGTTGTAGAGGCAACACCTCTTATGTAGATTGTGTTCTGGCCTGGACCACTTCCGCCTGCTGTAACGCTCGGCATTTGGATTAAGTAGTCTTCGAAATTTGAAACTCCCAGTTGGTCGAGAGTTTCCTCTTGGAGAGCCGAAACAGCGACAGGTATGTCTTGCATGCTTTCCGGACGTTTCGTTGCAGTAACGATTACTTCTTCGATTTGACCATAAGCTGACGGAGCAGTTAGTCCTCCTATAGCTATAGCTATAGCTATCTTTCTCTTTTTAAACATATTGGGCCTTTTTACTTTAATTTAGACCCATAGATTAACTAATTTTTAGCTAAATTTTTGTGTTTAAATGAAACCTATGAGAAAGGAGATAAATCTTGAATAAGTTACTCGCCAAATTATTGGGAATTTTGAATGGATTGATAGCGCTAATTTTCATAGTAGCTGGAGCAGCAGCGGGATATGCCGTATCTGAAGGAACAGGATTGATTCTAGGCTTGTTAGGGGGAATGATCTTTGCCATATTTTTTTGCGGGTATGCAGCTGTCTTTGTTTCTATGCGAGATGAATTGGTTGCAATTCGAGATCTTCTCTCAAAACAATCTAGATAGGATGATCATCAGTTAGTTTATCACCTATCTATACAAGTACATCTCGATAGTAATTCTAGCTTGATCGAAGTTTACGGTGCCAATTTCTACCTGACAGCGAATCTATGCTAGCCGCTTGGTATAACCATGGCAGGAATTTATCTTTGAAATAGATAAGAAAACTTTACAAAAAACTGATCACCATCGCGACGTAGGTCGTTAGCCACTACCAATTCCCTTTCTCCTTCTAAATCTACAATATCAAAGTTACTTTGATTAGAGTTATAGCCCACATAGAAAGCTGACCAAGGATTAATCACGTAGCGCAAAAGCACATCAAAGTTCAAGTTCTCATCGTCCTTTAAGCGTGTCGCTGATCCGGCGTCAGTTTTGTCATACTGCGCGATGAATCGTAACGAGAGTTCTTTGGTAAATTGGTAGTTCCAATTAGATCGAATTATTTCATTGGAAAAGATTTTGGTGCCTGTCCTGGTTTCAAGCTCGGTTAAGAAATAGGTATTCGCGATACTCAATTGATCGATAGGTCGAAGTGTTACATCTAGATCTATGCGACTGGTATCAGCAACGGACGGTAGGTAACCGACTGGCGGCACCAAGTTTAAGGTAGTGCCTTTACGATAGTTTGCTCCAAACTGCAAAATCTCAAATGTATTATTATCCAGACCCACCTGCCAGGTATCATAATC
>Ga0114933_10006693_pt1 | contig 10161 bp, 10 predicted proteins | sample 4SBtaG_FD_89691 | JGI IMG/M metagenome (GOLD analysis project Ga0114933, IMG submission 89691) | Deep subsurface microbial communities from Kolumbo volcano to uncover new lineages of life (NeLLi) - 4SBTROV12_W25 metaG | ecosystem: Environmental > Aquatic > Marine > Volcanic | place: Kolumbo... | reverse complement strand
ATGTAGCTTTAGAAAAAGATTTAAATACTGTTATGGGCATTTCATTTGATCATAAAATAGAGACTCCTGGACTTGGTGCTAGAATATCATCTAATGAAATCCAAGATAGATATAAAAAGAAAAAGATTTTTGATGATACTGGTGATTTTATTTCTATAACCATGTTAAAAGGAGAAAATAATAAAGGAATTAATGTTCATCAAGTTGATGGGATGAGTGGAGCAACTATAACTGGCAATGGTGTTAATAAAATGATTTTTCATTATCTTGAATGCTACAGTAGTTTCATTGAAGAAAATAAATTAGACCAAGCAATTAAAATTTCTAAAAATTAAATTTATGAGTACTGAAGTTTTAGATAAAGAAATAAAAAAAAATAAGGTATTAGAACCTCTTTTATCAAAAAGAAGAAAAAAAATTATTTCTGATCCTTTTAATGATGATAATCCAATTACAATTCAAGTTTTGGGTATATGTTCAGCGTTGGCAGTAACAATTAAAATGGAACCAACAATTATTATGGCAATAAGTGTTGTTTTTGTTATGATTTTTTCTAGTTTGATTACATCTGTTATTAGAAATTATATTCCAACAAGAGTAAGGATTATTGTTCAAATGGCAATTATTGCAAGCCTTGTTACATTAGTTTCAGAGTTTTTAAGGGCATTTAATTATGAAATGTTTAAAACTCTAGGGGCTTTTGTTGGTTTGATAATTACAAATTGTATAGTTATGGGTCGATTGGAGGCATATGCTATGGGAAATAAACCATATGATAGCGTTCTAGATGCTTTTGGTAATGCTATAGGATATGGATGGATAATTATCACGGTTGCTTTTTTTAGAGAACTTCTTGGCTCCGGTTCAGTTTTAGGCTTTAAAGTTTTTGAATTTATAGGTTGGGAAAATTTTCCTACAAATGGATTAATGGTAGATAGTGTTGGTGCATTCATAATAATAGGCTTAATAATTTGGGTTCAAAGATCGATAAGTGGTTACGTTGAAAATTAGTATAAATTATGGATGATATCATAAATTTGATTCTTAAAAGTGTTTTTGTTGATAATATGGTTTATACTTATTTTCTTGGTATGTGTAGTTATTTGGCCGTATCTAAAAAGTTAACAACTGCAAATGGTTTAGGTATTGCTGTTATTTTTGTTTTGACATTTACTGCTCCTTTAAATTGGTTAATTCAAGAGAACATTTTAAAAGAAGGAGCATTGGTTAAATATTTTGGCGAGCAATATGCTAATGTTAATTTAGATTTTCTGCAATTATTAATGTTTATTGCAGTAATTGCTTCATTTGTCCAATTTGTTGAAATGGTAATTGAAAAGTTTTCTCCTACCTTATATGGTTCATTAGGAATATTTCTCCCTTTAATTACTGTAAATTGTAGTATTTTAGGTGGTTCAATATTTATGATTCAAAAAGATTTAACTTTAGTAGAAGCAACAGCATTTGGATTTGGAAGTGGTGTTGGTTTTTATCTAGCAATTGTAGCTCTTGCAGCTATTAGAGAAAAATTAAAATACAGTAATGTTCCAAAAGGTTTAAGAGGACTAGGAATTACATTTTTATTAACAGGTCTATTGGCTCTTGCTTTTAAAACATTTATTGGAATGTCTTTTTAAAAAATTAGATATATTCTAACCCTTTTCTTATATTTATTTTTATGAATAGATACATAGGTTATTTTATTAGTGGATTACTTTTTGTTGTACCATTAGCAGTAAGTTTATGGACTGTTTATCTTTTATATACTTTTATTGATGGATTAATTCCTCTACCAATCCCTGGAATTGGTTTTTTGTTAGTTATTTTAATTATAACTACGATTGGTTTTTTCTTTAAAAAATTTTCTATTGCTTCATCAGTCTTAGGAATTGAAACCGTTATAAAAAAAGTTCCTTTACTAAATTTAGTTTATTCATCTGTTCAAGATTTAATGTCTTCTTTAGTAGGAAGTAAGAAAAAATTTGACAAACCGGTTCTTGTAAAAATGAATAATAATTTAATGAAACCTGGTTTTGTTACTGCAGAAAATTTAAGTAAAAATGGAATTTCTGGTTATTCAAGTGTTTATTTCCCTCATTCCTATAATTTTTCTGGAAATATATTTTTAGTTGATAGAAAGCATATTAAACCGATTAAAAGTTCTACAGCTGATGTTATGAAATATATTGTTTCTGGAGGTGTGTCTGGTTCAATAAAAGTCTAATATATGAAAGAAATTACTCCATCTGAGTTAAAATCAATGATTGATAATAATGAAGAATTTCAACTTATTGATGTAAGGGATCAATATGAAATTGATTTATGTAATATAGGAGGAACTAATATTAATTTCTATGATATTCTTGATAGAAAAATGGAAATTAATAAAAATAAAAAGGTAATTGTATATTGTAGAAGCGGAAAGAGGAGTGCTACAGCTATAAATATATTAGAAAAAGATTCTGAATTTAGTAATCTATACAACCTTAAAGGTGGTATAAATCAGTGGGCAAAAGAAGTTGATTCTACCATATCACCATATTAGTTTATGAATAAAAATTTTAATATTACAAAATTTATGTAATGAGGAATTAAAAATTACTTAATTATTCAAAAAATTTTCGTGGTATGTTTGGGAAAAGTTTGAGGGCATTTTTATAGTAAAGCTTTTTGAGAACTGTATCAGGTAGATTTAATCCATACATTTTCCAATTTCCATGTCTTTTTCTATAATAATCAAAATATTCATCATCTGTTTCAAGAACTCTAAAGTATGTATAGTATTCTGACAATTTGTGTGCATCTTTTCCAAATAAAATTCTATCTTGATGTTCAACAAAAAATTCTCTTGCTCTCTTTGGTTGTCTACCTAGTTCAGCAAGAATAGCTCCAATTTCTGTAACTACATTTGGGTTATTATCAAGATGTGAAGAAAGTCTATCCAAATCATTCGCCATCCATCCCATATGTGCATTTATAAAAGTAGTATTTGGATGTTTTTTAAACATTGCATGTTGTTCAGATAAAATTTCTTCAAAAGATGCATTACTTTTAGGATCACGATATCTCCCAGGCTTTTGTCTTAATTCTAACCATCTTTCATTGAATTTGTCTTTTGGTTTCCAAAATGAAGAAGGGTCTGCGCTATGAATTAAAACAGGAATATTTAGATTCCCACAAACCGACCATATGGGGTCAAGTCTTGCATCATTCACTTTTATTCTATTATTATTTTTGTCTTTGTCTGTTAATCCTAAAGATTTATATACTTTAAGTCCTATCACACCATTATTAACCGCTTCTGTAATAAGTTCTATGTTATTTTTAGCAAAATTTTGTTCATCTATTTTCTCAAAATCTATATTAAGAAATAACCCAAATCTATTTGGAAAATTATTATTAATATTTTCTAATGATTTTTCTAAGTATATCCCTCTAAAACCACTTAAATTAACCATATATGCCATATTCATTGAATCCATTTCTTCAATAAGTTTTGATAAATCTTTTAAAGGCATATCAAATTGATGGTTATGAACATCTATAAATGGATATTTTGCTTTTGTGATGATATTCTCTTTTACAACAAGAGTTGATATAGGTTCATATTCTTCTATATCCATTAAATTATATTTATACTGAATTGTATCTATAGTAAAGTAACATACTATTCCGATAATTAATATGAAGAATATGGTTTTAAGAAAATTTCTAAAATTTATCCAAGAAAAAAATTTCATTCAATTGGTATTGAAATTTCCGTGGTATCCCATCTTAATCTCAAATATAATTTCGATTCGTTTTCAACAAAATCAATAGTGAATTGTTCAATAGAATTTTCTAAAGAACTGGAAGAAACTTCTATTTCTAAAACATCTTTTGTTTTATCTGGCTCAAAAAAACCAAAACTTCCATCTTCCTCATTCAAAAATACCTTCCAAGAAGACGGATTAGGAATCGTATAAAGCCAATATTTTCCATTTTTAAGTTCTTTTCCCCCAAAATTTATGTCTTTATTTACTGAAAAGTCAGTAGAAAAATTAGCTCCCGTTCTCCAATATTGATCAAATGGAACTAAAGCGCTGTCGGATTTCAATCCAAAGATAAGTCTACCTTTTTTTAATGGTCTACTATATTGTACTTCTAATTCAGTATTATTATAAGAATAATTTACTTTATCCAAAGGGCTTACTGGGAAAAGAAAGACATTAAAAGTAACGAATCCAACAATTAAAATCAATAATCCTATTAAAGCGTATTTAATATATTTCATATTTCTAATTTTAGTTTTAAGGAACAATTTTTAGTTGATCTGCTAAAGGTAATAAAATATAAGATTGATTAGTAACTATTCTGATATATTAACAGGTATTGTTATAGTTCTTGGAAAAAATCTATCTACTGTACTTATTTCATTTTTAGAATTTGCCCTCAAAACTTTTTGAATTTTAATAATAATAAGATCACCGTATTCTCTATGGCCTAATCTATTTAAAAGTATATTATTTGATTTTATTAAAGTATAATTTATAGTTCTATCTTTTCTATATAAACTAACCTCAGCATCAGAAATTTTATATTTATTTCCTTCTTCAGTAGAAAAAGCTCTTAGTTTCAAAAATTTGGTTGAAGTATCAATAGGAACATAGCACTCGGTTGAGCAAGTTAATCCATCAAATGGTAGCATTAACTCAATTCTAACGTCTTCTTGAGCTTCGGAAATTTTAGAAAATAAAATAAAAAAGAGAATAAAAGATAAAGTCATTTTCATCTACTCAATCTATATAATTTAAAAATAATGTCCAATAATTCACTTGATAGATATCATAATTAAAACCTATGGGTATAAGTAATTTTACTTGCACCTAAAATCGAAGAGGTTTTATAGTTTCCAGCATCATCAAACCAATTGTGATTATAAACAAAATATATATCTGATCCAGGAGTGATAGTGTATTTAAATCTATTGTTCATTCCTATTTGTTTGCTTACATCATCATATTGAATATTTGAAGAAAATGATATGAAAGGAGAAAAGTCAAAATCACCTAAAAAACGAATTAAGTTAGTTTTAAAATCTCCCTCATTTAAGTTAACTTTAGAATGGATATAACCTAAATTTAAATTTATTCCTGGAAAAGGTCTTACAGTTAAATTATTTTGATATTCAGTTCGATTACCAGACCAAAACCCTTCAATGTTTAGTTCAATTTCATAAACTAATTTTCTTTGATTTGCTGTTTCGAATTCAATTTGATGTGACCAATTTGAGTAGTTTCCAACAGGAATGATTACAGAGCTATCTCCCAAAATATTAAAATTATATTCAAGTACTTCGTAGTTTTTAATTATCTGATAAGATACTTCATCACCACTTTCAAAGCGTATTGATAATGGGGTTAATCTAATATTTTGAGTTAACTTTTTCCAATTCAAACTCATAAGGTTTTCAAAACTAATTTCCCATGAAAATTCTCTTATAAGTGAGCTTTTTTCTTGAAGAGGGGAAAACCTTATCCTAGGTTCAACTCTTCTAAATGTGTTTCTTCTTGAAAACCCAACTGCAGGGTCATATGAGTTGCCAAACTCTCTGTAAGATAAACTTCCCGACCAAGGTTGATTTGGAAAATTTAATCGAATACCTCTTGCCGATCTATCCCATATGCTATTATTTAAATCATTTGGAGATTCTGGATTATGCATTACAGCAAATGCTTGAAATTGAAGGTTTTGATTTGATAGGAATGAAGATGTATTTAATGTTAAATCAATACCAAATGTATTTCTATCTTGCAAAGGTTCTACAAGCTGCTCTCCATTTTTGGTATGTCTTCTAGTATACAATATTCCAATGCTACTTTCTTTTAAAAAATTTTGTTTTAGTCTAAGGACTGAAAACTCTTCACTATTAACCAAGTCTGTCTTTCTTGTCTTTACCTGTTGAGCTGCAATTTCAACTTTACCAATTTTTCCAATTATTCTTCCGCCATATAAAACTGGTATAGGATTTCCGGATTGAAGACCAATTTTTCTTGAAAAATATGGATATACACCACTTCTAGGAGCAAACTGATAGATATTTGCTCCTTCTAAAAAAAAATCTCTTTTTTCAGGAAATCGAATAGCAAACCTTGTAAGATTGATTTGTCTATCGTCTACCTCTGTTTCAGCAAAATCAGTATTAAGTGTAAGGGAAGCTTTCAATCCTGGTGTTAGATTATAATTAATATCTATTCCACCATCAATATTAGCATCTTTATTATACCCTATTCCTGAATCTTTTTCAACTTTAGAAGCTTCTGTTTTTCCATATCCTACAATTTCAAGACCTAATCCTTGTGAGATATCAATAAGATTTGTTAGTCTTCCTGCATTTTGTGGCCTGAATAGCCCTTGATTTCTTTTGTGTCCTGACCATAATATTTCTTCATTTTTTCTTCTTACTGTTCTTTGAAAGTTTATTCCCCATGTACTAATTTTTGGATCAAAATTCAAAGTATGAAAAGGTATACGTATTTCTGTTGACCACCCAAAATCACCAATAAACGTCCAAGGCCTCCAAATTCCATCCCAATTTTTATTTAAACTTAAGCCTTGACCTATTGTTAGTAGTCCATCTCCCATCAACCCTTTAGGGTTTATTTCAAAAAAATATGCATTTCTTCCATCAAGATACGTATCAAGTATCCACATGAACCTATCATCAGTATTTAAAGGGGAATCTTTTCTCATTTTAAAAGATTTGATTCCATCAGGGTTGGAATCATATAAAACTGCACCTATATAAAGGTAGTTTTGATCATAAGCTACCTTAATTACTGTATTTTCTGTAGGATCACCTCCTTCGATAGGTTCTTGCATCAAAAAATCTTTAATTCCAATGATATTATTCCAAAATGGTTCATCAAGTTTACCATCAAGTTTTATTTCTTCAGAATTAATTTTTATTGCTTCGAAAGACTTTTGAGTAACATTTTGAGATTGACTATGAAGATTTATTGAAAAAATTATTAGAAAGATAGTATGGAAAAATCTTTTCATAATTTTATCTTTTCAATATTTTAAATGATCTTTTTTTATTAGCTTAAGTCGTCAATTTGGATATAATTTTTACAAAATTATTTTTTTCCAACAAAGAATGAACTTATGATCATACCAATACCTACAAATAATAGTCCAATAGCAATAGTAATTGAATTATCATCAGTTCCTCCAATTGATTGAGAGCTAAAATACATACTTAAAAGATTTACTGGAACACTTCCCAGCATCAATATTGATCTAATATCCATACAACTAAACTACATAAACTTTGATTAACAACCAATTATTTTTATTAATTCAAGATATTAAGCTTGTTGTTTAATAACAATTATTTAACACATTGATAACTATTTTCTAATCAGATAAATATTGCATATAAAAAATTAAATTCTACATTGCAACTCGATTTTGGGTTAATGTTGTTTAGGGGGTCATTTGTTGACCCTCTTTCTTTTACTAATACAATCATTAATTGTTTATATTTAGACTTTATGAAAAAATATTTTACCATTATCTATCTGTTTTGTTTCTTTTTAATTTTTGGATGTAATGATCAAAAACCTGTTGATCTTAATTCCTTACTTAAAGAATATGTTTCAAAAGAGGATCCCTCTTTTGTATATGAAATTATGGATACAGTAAGTGGAGAGAATTGGAAAGAATATAGGATTAAAATGGTTTCGGGAACATGGCTTAGTCCTGATGACTTTGATGACGATTCAAATGAATGGTGGCATTGGGTTTCTATGATTGTCCCAGATGAAATTGAACAATCTGAATCTATGATGATTATAGGGGCTGGATCTAAAGATGATTATAAAGGAATGAAAAGTGAGGATATTGAAACCAATAAAGAAAATCTTAAAATAGCACTAAATACCAAATCTATCGTTACTGAAATCACAAATATTCCTTTTCAACCTATTGACTTTTCAAATGATGGTAAGGGTATTCGATATGAAGATGATTTAATTGCTTATGGGTGGAGGCAGTTTTTAGAAAAGGGTGCAAAAGTTGAAGATACAGAATGGCTTGCTCGTTTTCCTATGACAAGAGCTGTTGTTAAAGCTATGGATGTTGTGCAAGAGTTAACTCAAGGTTTAGAAATCCCTGTTGATAGTTTTTTTGTAACTGGCGCATCTAAAAGAGGATGGGCTACATGGACTACTGCAATTGCTGATGATCGCGTGATGGGAATAGCGCCAGTGGTTATAGATATTTTGAATTTATTTCCTTCTTTTCAGCATCACTGGAGAGGGTATGGAGAGTGGTCTCCTGCAGTTGAAGACTATGTAAATGAGATGATCATGGATTGGACAGGTTCTAAAGAATATGAGGTAATAATAGATATTACAGATCCTTATTCTTATAGAGAGCAGCTTACCTTACCTAAGTTTATTGTAAATGCAACAAGTGATGAATTTTTTGTTACAGACTCATGGCAATTCTATTGGGATGATCTTATAGGAAAAAAACATTTGCAATACCTTCCCAATACCGGACATGGCCTTTATGGAACCTATAAAACACAAAGTATGGTTTCTTATTATAATCATTTGATCTCTGATATAGAAATCCCTGAATATAATTGGAATATTAGTGGCGATACAATTAATATGTCAATCAATCCTTCTAATGATTATGAGTTAAGAAAATGGGAGGTTATTAATGAAACGGAGCGTGATTTTAGAATATATAAGATAGGGGAGAGCTGGACTTCAGAGACAATTGAAAAAAATGATGATGGGAATTACTCTATAGTAATTGAAAAACCTGAAAATGGTTATAAAGCTGCTTTCGTAGAGGTATTATTTAATCCTGAATCCAAATTTCCTCTCGGTTTTAGCTCTGGAACTTTAGTTAACCCAAATACCTATCCTTTTAAAGAATTTATTTCAGAAAACCCCAAAGGGACTTATAAAAAGTAATTACTATAGACCATTATTTTGTGTTACCCCTATACAATAATATCCATCATTTAGGTTAACACTTGAAAACACAACATTATCGGTATTGATTATATTGTTAGCAGTTCTTACGATTGAAAAATCTCCTGAAGTACCAGATCTATATAATAATTTATAATGTGTTACAGGGTTTACTGTTAAAGAATTATTTCCTGTGACATCTCTAATATCAAATATCATTGTTGCAGAGTTAACCGTACCAGTTTCATCGGCATGCCAAATTCTATTTGATCGTCTAACTACTCCAGCGGGAAGATCAGAAGTAGAAGAGCTAGATAGATTGTTATTTCCAAAGACAACAAAGTTTTCTTCTGCCAACATACTTAATACACTCATAGTCAACCCATTTGAAGGCTGAGAAGCATTTGTTCCTGTCATCCTCCACAACCCTTCAATATCTGTTTCATAATCATCATTTAAGAAACCTATTGGAACGTATGAATCTACCCAGTCATTGCTATTCATTCCACCTATCATCGATCCATTTTTTGAATTAGTACTATTATCTGTTAGTGTGGTTCCTGAACCATTACTCATTTTATAATATGCTTTTAGATTACTTTCATTACCTTCTAATTCTTTGAACATATTCGATTTTATTTCTGTTGCAGTTCTTGCATCATTCCAAATTCTTAGTTCATCAATTTTCCCATCTATAGTAAGGTTTCCATTAGCTTTACCAATATACTTCCAATATAATTTTGCATTTGAAAGATTTTTTGTTCCTTTAGATACTCCATTTACAAACAATTCAACATTGTTGTTTTTACCAACCCATACAACATGCTCCCACTTACCAATAGATGTAATATAATTCCATTTCCAATCGGTATTTCCAAATTTTGTGATGCCAAGTTTATGAGTATTACTCCACTGCTCTAGTTTTAGAGCCCAACATCCTGATCCACATCTCCAAAGAAGATTAGCTCCATTATTATTTGATGCTCTTTCATACCAAACTTCTACAGTCCATGGAGGGTTCAAATCTGAACCATTGATTTGAATGTTATCTCCACTACCATCAAATTCTAGAGCATAATTAACATATGGAATTGGGGGGTCAGGTTTTTGTATTCCATGAAATGTTGGAAGAGAAATTTGAGATAATAGATTATTGAATGTTAATAAAAATAAAAATATAATATAATAT
>Ga0114933_10006690_pt1 | contig 10165 bp, 16 predicted proteins | sample 4SBtaG_FD_89691 | JGI IMG/M metagenome (GOLD analysis project Ga0114933, IMG submission 89691) | Deep subsurface microbial communities from Kolumbo volcano to uncover new lineages of life (NeLLi) - 4SBTROV12_W25 metaG | ecosystem: Environmental > Aquatic > Marine > Volcanic | place: Kolumbo... | reverse complement strand
TCATATTGACCGCCCGGTTTACTATTTCTAACTGCTCGTAAGCATTAGCATAGTGGGTAAAGTTTTCGGTTGTGCCTAGAGTTAAACCTTCGTCACGAGCAATTAAAGGCTGTGCGGGGTTTAATTTTTCTTCTCTATTGAAAATTTTATTATACCATGCCATGTTTATCTCTTTGCTTCTCTACCCATCGTTTCTGTTTGGGTCCTGTTATTAATTTAGGTCTTTTACCATAAATTGAATGTAACTTCAGGTGATGAGTATGGCAAAGAGTAACTGCCTCATCGTACAGTTCTTCCATGTGCTCTTCAATAAAGGTATCCCGAACGCCCATTATGTCTTCTGCTGTAGATATTGTAATCTTATTTTTACGCAACCATATGTCTAGCAGTTCTGTTAATCCGTAGAAGTGATGAAAATCTAGGTTCTCCTCACTTCTGCAAATAAAGCATTCCGTACTCTTTTGGTACTTGGACTTTGCTCTATCTCTAACGTATTTTACTAGGTCTCGCTTTAGGTCCATTTACTATTTTCCACTTTCAAAATTATACCAAGATTCAGATGTATATGTCAAGACATATTTTTTTCATGGTACCAATTAAAAACTGGACCCCATAGTTTCAAAGCTGTACAAAGCATACCTTAGTGCATCTGACATATGAGAAAAACGGTCATGTTTAGGTTTTTCTCTTAACAAATTAGGATTAGCGTCCCACTGGTATTGATCTAGGCACTCTAAAGTATGTTCACACTTTTGGCTAACTAATAGTTTATTGTTGTCGACTATATTTGCAACGTGAGCAATACCATCCAGTACTGACTTTTTGGCATTGATAGTTGAGATGTCATAGTTTTGGGCAAAGTCATATCGAGTCTGCTGTGCTGCTGAGTCGATGTAGATGTAGTCGATGTCCCATTTGTGTATAAGTTGTTGAATCTCGCCTGCATGATATTCAGTGGTCTTCTCCGCGTCTATGTACTCATCGAGTACAAAATATTCTTCTTTATCCCAATCATATGCAATTACAATAAATGCTGTAGGATCTTTATATCCTACGTCAAGTCCTGCAAACACATCCATACCATCGGGCTTGAATTGGTCTATATTAGTAACACATTTTTCATAATCAAAGTTCCAAATCTGTCCTTCATAAGTATTGAAGTCTGCTAAATACTCTTGAGCAAATTCAGCGGTAGACATTGATTTTTGAGCTTCAAGTACATCTTGTTCGCTAAACCTAGGATTCTCATGATAGGTGGCTTTTATGGATAACCAATCTGGAAATTCATTGTTAAAACCTCTATAAAAGAACTCTGCAAACCAGTTATTCCTGCCTCGTGGAGTTGATATAAATAATGCTTTACTATTATCTTTATCGAGTGTAGGACGGAGTGCTACGTTGAAAGCATCTCGCCCATCTGTTAATGCTGCTTCGTCAAATATAATTAAATCGTAACTTCTACCAACTACTGAATCTACTTGATTGATAGATCCCATTCGTATAGTAGAATTATTAGATAGTTCTATAACTCTATCTTTTGCATTGTCTCTAATTACTTCTAAGTCAAAGTGCTTAATTAAGTTTCTTTGTAAGTCAAAAGATATTTGGGAAAGAGAGTAGTTAGGTGACATTAAAAGTACATGACTTCCGGGGATGAGTACTGTAAGCTGACCAATTATATTTGCAATATACGTTTTACCCTGACGTCGAGAAAGTGCGCCACAAATAAATCGATACTTAGGGTTATTTATTGCATTGATAACGCTTATCTGAGATGCTATAGGTTTTATTCCTAATAAGTCTAGATAAGGGCTTACAGGTAACTTTATGAATCTATCTTCTGCTGGATACTCCATGAGTTCAGTACCCACCACATCCGATCTACTAATTTCTAACATTTACTTATCTTCTTCTAAATGATCTCTGTAAAGCCAGATTGCGTGATCAGAAAAAGAGTCAAAAAACTTCTTTTGTTTCCACGCGTCGACTCGCCCTGCAACACTATCTTTAGTTCTTTCTGTCCAAGTAGAGTTTGATATACACTTGCCTCCTGCATTTATATATTGTAATTCTCCGCCGTCCTTAAACATAAAACCAAAAGTAGGAGGAACAGAAGGTACGATATCGTTATTGTTTACGAATCGTTGCCAGTTGCATCCTGCCTCTACTCTTTGTACAAACTTTTTATTTCCTACTCTTGGCTGACCAAAAGTATATAAATCAGTAACGGTATACCCCATCTTCATTAAGAATCCCGCAACTATAACAGCCATTGCACCGCCCAGGCTATGGCCTGTTACAGCTACAGGTTTTTCTTCTTCCGTATTTCTTATGATTGCCGGAAGTAAAGAAAAGGCTTCTCTCCAGAAGCCTGAGTGTATTTTTTCGCCCGAACCTGCCGGATCAATTCTCCAAAAGCGTAAATCTGCTAGCACATCTTTCCACTGAGCAGGTTGAGTTCCTCGCAAAGAAATAACATCTTTATCGGGAAACTTAAAGATCCAACCTTCAGCATTATCAGAATTGAGAAAGACTTTATCTTTTGTAAAGTCAGCTTCTCCGTCTTCTGGATTAAAGTATGCTAGTCTTGCGTATTCTGCGTATTCAGCCGAAGTAGTCATTTAGTCGTCTATTTCGTCTTCAGCGTAAGCACCTTCGTCTTCAACTACAACTTCAGGAGCTACTTCTTCTTTTCTAGGAGCTTTACCGCCTGCAGCAGCTTCTGCTTCTTCTCGAGTAGCAAAACTACCTACAACTTCTCCATTGTCTTCTTGCAGTTCAAATTTAGCGGAGTCACGTCCAGCATTTCTTACTATTTTCATTCTTCTTCTCCTACATTCTGTGGCCAGCATTGGCACTCATTATTTTTACAATTCTCTTCTGTGCAGTCTTTTTCTACACATACGCAGTCAGGATTATTACATTCCATTATCTTACCCCATAAACTGTGGGAGTGCTACACTAAGTATAACAACTACATAAACTCCCCATATTTGCATTTCCAAACGGTTCATCTTCTTACTACCAGCATCGAGACGCTCTTTGATATGTTGCATTCGCTCTTCGCAAAGCTTCTCGTGCTGTTCCATCATATCCTCAGGACTCATCGGTTTCTCCTATCTGGCGCTTTTGCTACCGTAAATTTAGTATGTATTATAGCAAAAATAGTACGTTTTTGTCAAGAACTATTTTTGTATGGTATATATTTTAACTGGTTCAGACTTTCCTTTGACCAAAGCATCGTCTAAGTACGTATACTCGTACCCATCAACTTGACTGTACTCCGATATAATTAAATCCGTTTCATAAGTTTTGCAACTACTTTCTAGACGAGCAGCAAGATTAACTGCATCCCCGATAACACTATAGTCGAAACGACTACTAGAACCCATATTACCGACAATACACGGTCCAGTATTGATTCCGACTCCCGTATTGATTTCAATGCTTCTTTCGGCCCTGAAAACATCATTTAACTCCTCTAACGCTATTCTCATTTCAATAGCGGCTTTAATTGCATTCTCTCTATGGTTTGGATCGTCTAATGGAGCATTCCAAAACGCCATAATACAGTCTCCCATAAACTTATCAATAGTACCTCCATGCTTTTTAATTATATCGGACTGATTTGTTAAAAAGATGTTTATTAGCCCTACTAATCCTTCGGGATCGTCTTTAAACTTTTCTGATATTGGAGTAAATCCTCTTATGTCTGAGAATAGAAATGTCATCTCACGTCTCTCGCCTCCAAGTTGTAGTAGTTTGGGATTATCTTGTAGTTTCTTTACCATACCCGGATCTAAGTAGTGTTCAAATTGTTTCTTTATCTGCTGTTTGAGTTTAAACTCTCGCAGGTAATTTGTAAAAGAAGATGCAGCCCAAAGAATCAAAGCAGCGAGTATTCCGTAAGAAGGGTCTACTAATAACTGCTGAGTAGTAAACAAATTAAATGCATACCAGTAAGAACCTACTATTGCAACCACAAGAGCAGGAAAAGAAAAGTATACTTTAAAGCTAAGTAGTAGAAGTACGAAAAGTCCTATCAGTAAAGATAATATCTCTAAGTCTTCTGCATACTCAGGACGGGATATATTTGTCCCTGTTACTAGAGTAGAGAGTACCGCTGCTTGTATCTCATGAGGAGCTTTTAGCCCTGCGGGTGTCGCTACAAGTGTGCTCGCTCCTTTTGCTGTAACTCCTATTATAGTTGCAACATTTGGTTGCGGGTTTTGAAAGTACTCCATAGCAGAAATAGTTTTAAAGTTAGTGTTCCAGTTTACCCATATTCGTGCTTGCGAGTCTGTTTTTATAATATCAAAGTTTTTTATTCGTAACGCTTCTACACCAACACTGTTAGTTTTTATCGCATATGACGGGGCTTGTGCCAGGTTCCTAAGAATTTCCATGGAGAAAGAAGGGTACAGAGTACTATTTATATTGAAAACTAAAGGCACTCTTCTTACTAGCCCGTCAAGCTCGTAAGCTGTGGAAGTTATTCCGTTTCCTACTGCGCTTGATTCTATCTCTTCTACATTATTTAGTACGCCATCAAAAGGAGTAAGATAAGGCAGAGGGTCTTCTCCAATAGAAGCAGTACCAACATGAGGAGGCTTACCACCAATCTTTGAATCTGTAGCTGCAGTAGCAACTACTACAGAATCCATACAATCTGAGAAGTCTTTGTCTGTATCGTATCTATCTTTCTCTGGAAACAGAACAGTTATTCCTGTAACATTCGATCCGAGTAAGCTACAGAAAGTATTACGCGGCCAAGGCCACTGTCCAATCTTATTCAGACTCTCATCGTCTATAGATACTAAGTTTATAATATCAGAGTCTGTAGTAGGGATAGTTGACATAAAGTAGTCAAACGTTTTCAATCTTAACACTTCAACAGGGTATGGATCTATGCTTTTAATTCCAACTAAAAGCCCGATCAACCCTAATCCTACTAACCATCTCATTTGTAAAACCTATGGCGGCCTATAGCCACTGTGAATTTAAGTTTGGAAGCCCAACTTGGATCAACATAGTTAGCATGGTAGTGCGTAGCACCTTCTGTAATATCAAAATTGATTATAGAAGAAACTGCAGCAGCATTTATGCTTTCTGTCCATGCTTTTCTATCGGTAGCATCGTCTAGTTTACCGTCACAGTACCAAGAAAATTGGCATTTATTGCGAATTACACGGTCTTCTACACGTTTTGCTTGATAAATAACCCCACACACTGTGTCTGGATAGTTTTTATGCTTTACTCTGTTCAAAACAACGTGAGAAATAGCTATTTTTTCAGCTAAAGCCTGTGATCGAGCTTCGTGGTAGATATTTTGAGCCAAACACATTAAATCCGTGTCGTACTCAGCGAGTGCTGTTGCAGGAAACAGCAGTAAAAGTAGTAGTAAAACTCTCATTGCTGTTTAATCGTGATAATGACATCGCTGCCATTGTTAATTATGATGTTATTTCTCTTTCCTTCGTCCTCGAAAAAGATATTATAACCGTAAGTAGATTGAAGATCCAACCTAACTGAATTGTTTGTTTGTCTATACAGCACAACAAATTCCTCCTGTAAAAAAGTATTAAATTGTGTGTCAGCATCGAACCCTTTAGAGGTTCCCACTAGTTCAAAAGCCGTACTATCTTGTAAAAAGTCTTCTTCTTTTGTTTCTAGATCGTCAAAGTTGTCTAATAAGTCTTGTAGAAAGTCAACATTTAAAAAGTCTATATCGAGTTCTTGAAACTCTTCGAGCAAGTCTTCTTGTAGTTCGTCTTCTAGCAAGTCTTGATCCAACTCTTCGAAAGCTAACAAGTCTTTCTTCTTATTTTGCTCTATTACCTCTTCAGGAACTACTTCCTTCGGAGGCGATACGATTAACATATTGTCAATCAAAGCAAGAGTTATGTCTAAAATCCTTGGTTCTGAAGGAGCTGTGTCTGCTGTAGAAACAGTAGTAGCCTGATAAGGCTTTGTTAATGATACTTGGCCTCCCATAGAGGAAACAAGTATCTCTCCTGATGTCAGTCCCAATTCGTTAGGTAGAAGTATTATCAACGTTCTACCAATCTCATCGACAGTGGCTGTAAAATCAGTACCCCTTATAGCTATCTCTGCTGTAGGAGTACGAATCTTAATGTTTTCTTTGTCTATCTTTCCAAGAGCACCCGTTATAAACCTAGCAGTACCGGAAGCAAAGCTAAGAGCTAGTTTCGATTTAGACGGGTTTGCATCGTATACAAACTCATCAATAACTATCGAAGAGTGCTCTGTAAGTTTTAAGGTAGAGTCATCTAAAAACTGTAATGCTATTCTGCCTTGTGCAGTTCTAACATCATCATAGCTTTCGATCCCGAAGTCTACCCCTGCTTCACTTCGTAACTCTTTACGAAATACAGCAGCACTACCTTCTACTTCAGTAACGTTTCCAATATTAGGAGTTGCGTTGGCATTAACAGCCAGCAGCAGAACCAGAATCGTTTTGAACAATACAAAGTGTCGCATGGCTTCCCTGTGTTCCACTACCTGAAGCATTTATATTAACCCAATCATTGTTATTTGTAGATCGTTGGATTAAGTCTACGTCCCAGTAGTCTCCTGTTATATTTATAGTTGAAGTATGCCCTGTAGCATCGCTCGAAGCGTTGGCATTTCCAATACCAATATAATCTAGAGTATTATTATCTCCATCGATATCCCAGTCTTGGTTAACAAAAGGAGAGCTTATTGCTACTTTAAATACATTATCATCCCCATCTACATTCCAGTTAAGATTCATATTATCCGCATCAGCTCCTGTTACACTTCCACTACTACCAAATAAGCTCGCTAAATTAGAGTGGGTATAGTCAGTAGCTGCGTTAAAGAACACAATATTATCTGCGCCATCAAAAGCCCAAACTATATCAGAGTCGTTGGCATCTGCGTCTTCTGCTATATTTACAGTGAATGCATTACTACTACCGGTAACAGCATTCGTGAATGTAAAGTCATTCATATTATAAGTACCAGCAGCATTAAGCTGCCCCGTAAATACGTTGCTGCTTCCAGTGAAAGTAAAGTTGTAAGTTCCATCATTACCATTTAGGTCTGCCAAGAACTTATTAGAACTTCCTATCTGATCTAAGTTAAAGTTTAATCCCGTACCGTTTATATTCATGGCAGCATCAACAGTAGTAGTATTACTAGCGTTATCCGCGACTATATTACCGGAACCTAACTGCTCTATATCAATCTGAGAATTAGTAGCATTAGTTTGAGTAATATAGATTTGGTTGTCCGCAGCATGACTCGTTAGTGCAAACCCAAACAGTACTAAAATAAGTACCGAATATTTCATTTTTTACTCTTCTTGAAAAGCCCAGAAGCCTTTCACTTTACCTTCTTGTATGGTCTCGTAGACTGCTGTTTCTACTGCTTTCTGCAAAGCTATCGCCATGCTTTCATTTACAGTAGCCCCTACCTCTACCTCTACTAGTTCAGTACCTGCTTCGTAAAAACGAAATAGGTCTGACGAAACTCCAACGGAAAGTAAACGTTTCGTAACTAGAACTTCAATTAAAATTTCTCCAGTACTTACAGAGACTGTGCGTAATGAAATGTGCACTATATCTTCTCTATATTGTTTTGAAGCCGATATCCCTAGATACCTAGCTCCCGTACCGCCTGTTTTAACATTTGAATCGTAACTTATTATTCCGCCTCTCATCAAGAGACCAGCAAACAATAGAGGTTGCATCTGTACTTTTTCTTTAAAATCTTTTCGAGTACTTCTAATAATCTGTCTTTCTTTAGTAATGTGATCAATGCCTACACGTTCTACAACCCGAAAAAAGTTGCCGTTCGATGTATGCTTCAATGCTCTTATTAAATAGGCTTCCCCTCCTTGTGTCACTGCTGTTGAAAATAGTGCAAATTCAGAATTACTCTTTCTTTGCCCTGTCCTATCTGAAAAAGCACCGCTATATACAGCAACTACAGGCTGCTGTACCGGTGCTGGTATCATCGCAAGTTTATCTAGCTTTAGACTCTCTACTTGCGCATCTTCAAATCCTTTACTTATTATCTTTTCGGGTATGGATAGACAACCGCTAAGTATCCCCGTCAGTACCAAAACTGCTAACAGGGACTTCAATCTTCGTACAAAGGTCATCTGGTTCGCAACTTTCATACGTTCCTTCCTCTCCGTATTTACCTGGGTAAGTTTCCATAATTAACGTACCATCATCTAGAGTATAGTATCTTATGTAATAGTCCTCTGATTGAAAATAGAATCTTCCGTCTACGGCTCCCGCTAAAGCGTCTTGTTCAAATAATGTTTCTACTAACTCCTTAGAAAGTCTTGAATATATACGACTTTCAAAATTACGAAGAAATCTGTTTATAGTGTTATTTTCGAGTTCTCTTTCAAGCTCCTCTAGTTCGGCATCAATCTTATCTTGGATTGCTTTCTTTCTGGATGCCTCTTGATTTTCAATAGTCAAGTAGTGCTGTGACTGATTGATTCCTGAGAATGAAGGGCTCTTAAATTTGTGTGTTATCTGATCCGCTTCTATCGGCATCGTTATCAGTAACAGTAGTATCACTATTATACATTTGTTCATATTTAAGCACCACGTCTACTTTTTGCTGAAGACGAATCATATCGTTGTCCAGCATCCTGTTAGCGTCTATACACTTAATTAAAGCAAAGTGCATTTCTTCTAACTTTGGTTCTATCTTATCTGTTATGAACTTCCATACATAGTAGATAAAATATCCCATTCCAACTGCCAAAGAGATGGCAAATCCAAACTCAGTAATTATAACAGTTAAATCATCCATCAGTCTCTTCTAACATCCAACTTAACTTCTTGAGGCTCTCCATCTTGGTTTGTGCGAAAGTTTTCAGCTCTTGCCACTCTATCAATAGGAGGAGTTAAATGAAGTGCACTACTTACAAGTAAGTCAATCTTAATTAACTCGTTACAGCCTACTCTTGCTCTGTCTTCTAACATCTTGCAAAAAGAGGTTAGGGTTTCAATCTGGTCTATCACACCGTCCAGTATTTGTTTCAATACTGTAAAAATAAAAAATGCCATAATTAAAGCGCCAGCTATCGGCGCTCCAACTTCAGCTATGAAAGTAAAGACTTCCACTAGACCATATAATTTACCTGATGACTATTACTAATCTGTTGTAGCTTTCCGCCTCTATCATATATAGTGACGTTAAAGAAAGTTTCAATAATTTTCTTTTGTCCAGGTTCATTGCCTGCCAAGACTTGAGTAGTCTTGTAAGGCATATTATAAGTTGCCGTTATCGGCTGTACTAGTGGTATTTCTGTCATTTTTACTCCTAACTAATTCGTACTCTCTTTCTTCCATACAAGCTTTATATACTAGAAAGTCAATGTGTTCTTTGTCCCAAACATCAGGAGTCTTTGAACCCCTTACTTTTCCTTTACAGTATCTATTATCTTTCTTATAGTCTTTTTCAGTTTTATAATCTGTCTTCCAGTGATGGGTGGGTTCTAACTCTTGTCCCATAACTTGAGCAGATATACCCATAAGTAAAATAGTGCCAAATAATATAAGGGTTATTTTATAATTGTTCATCTTTACTCGCTTTTCAGAAGTTTCTCCATCAATGCCCCATAATTCCCTTGGCCAAATGGTACTTCGGAATTTATCATAACATTGTTTTGAGTCTTAATCGAAGAAGCGTTTGCTTTCTCTAACTCAGTCTGTGCTTTAATTTCATCCATACGCATCTTGTGTGCCATCTGCAGTAAATCTGCGAGGTCTTTATTGGAATACATTTCTGTCTCTTCCGCTTCTTCTAGCTTCCGGTCGATTAACGTGTCCATGACTTCCGCTAGTTTTCCTCTGTTTCTATAACCAGTATCTAAATAAACCGAGTCAATATACTTTTTGACTTCTCGTTTGTTCAGGTAATCGGACACGACATCACGTGGCACTTTTAGCGCCTCGCTGACCGCAGTGATGTCCCCTTTCTCTAAATAGGCATTCGCTATCTCGATACTTTCTGGACTGATTCTGGTTGTTATTTCTTTACTCATTTCAAAATTATAGCAAAAATGAGGAAGGTTTGTCAAGGATTATTTTTGGGAGGGTGGGAGGAAGAAGGGAAGCCAGAAGCTTCCCTTCTTTAAGGAGGCTTCTAGTTA
>Ga0114933_10006686_pt1 | contig 10169 bp, 6 predicted proteins | sample 4SBtaG_FD_89691 | JGI IMG/M metagenome (GOLD analysis project Ga0114933, IMG submission 89691) | Deep subsurface microbial communities from Kolumbo volcano to uncover new lineages of life (NeLLi) - 4SBTROV12_W25 metaG | ecosystem: Environmental > Aquatic > Marine > Volcanic | place: Kolumbo... | reverse complement strand
GAGCGCCGTCTGGAGTCGCCGGTGGATGCCGCCCACTTGGCTTCCTTTGCGGCGGGTGAGCTCGAGGCTGAGCGCGAGCTCGGCGGTGGCGGCATGGGCGTGGTCGAGCTCTCGGTGCAGCGATCACTTCAGCGCATGGTGGCGGTCAAGCGGCTGCGATCCGAGGACGTCGAGAGCGAGGAGCTGACCAACGCACTGCTCCGCGAAGCGGTGCACACGGGCGCGCTGGAGCACCCGGGCATCGTGCCCGTCTATGCGCTCGGCACTTCGGAGGCCGGGTCGCCGCTCATGGTGATGAAGCGGGTGGAGGGGCTGCGCTGGTCAGAGCTGATCGCGGACCCGGATCACGACGCATGGTGGGAGCTGCGCGGCGATCGACTGCAGCATCACGTGCGGTTCACCATTCAGCTCTGCCGAGCCCTGGAGTTCGCGCACAGCAAGGGTGTGATCCATCGGGACGTCAAGCCGTCGAACGTGCTCATCGGCGCTTTCGGCGAGGTCATCCTGCTCGACTGGGGCATCTCCATCCGGGTCGAGGAGATCCCCACGCGGGTCGTGGGCATGGCGTCGGGCACGCCGCTCTACGTGGCTCCCGAGATGCTCGGGCTGGGCAGCATGTATGGCTCCGTGGGCCGGCACAGCGATGTGTATCTGTTGGGCGGCTCGCTGCACCACGCGATCACGGGGCGGCCTCCCCACCGGGGTGCGACGCTGAACGGGCTGCTCGCGAGCGTCGTGAACAAGCCGCCGCCCGAGTACGGCGAGGACGTGCCCGCGGAGCTCGCGGCGATCTGTCGAAGGGCGTTGGCCACCCATCCCGACGATCGCTATCCAAACTGCTCGGTGTTCCGGCAGGCGCTCGAGGACTTTCTCCAACACGCGGGCTCGGTGGCCCTCGCGGGCATGGCGGGCGAGGAGCTTCGCGCGATGCGCGCCGAGCTCGACGTGGACATGCACTCGGTGGCGGCGCGCACGCACTTCGCCGCAGCTCGGGTTGGGCTAGAGCAGGCCCTGAGGGCTTGGCCCGACAACCCGACCGCGCACGCCGTGCTCAGCGAGGCGGTCGAGCAGATGGGTCGCGCGCACGTGGCTTCTCTGGAGCTCAACGCGGCCCGCGCGCTGCAATCGAAGCTGGAGGCGCTGGGCTCAGAGCGGGCCGTCGCGCTGCGGGCGCAGGCCGACGAGCTCGAGTCTCGACTCGCTGACGTGAGCTCCGAGCGGGAGCGCCTGCGGCGTTTGGACCGCGACCTGGACCCCACCGTCGGCGAACGAGAACGAACCTTGGCCCTGCGGCTCCTGACGGGCTTCGTGGCGGTCGTCGCCTCGGTGATGTTGATTCCGAAGCTCTTCGGGGCCGTCGCACCTCCGATGCTCTTCGCGGTCGCGAGCGTCGTGCTGGTTCTCGTCGGCGGCGGGGTGCTCTTCCATTTTCGGTCGACCTTCTTGCGCAACCGCATCAACCGGCTGATGGCATCACTCTTCGCCTGGCTGCTCACGGGCGTCGCAGTACACCGGCTCTACTCTCTGATCCGCCGAGACACTGTGGAGCAGACCATCGCAGGTGACGGTGTGGTCGTCGGCGTGCTGCTCGGGTTCGCCTCGATCGTCCTTCGAGACAAGCGGCTGATCCTGCCGACGGCGCTCTTCATCATCTTTGCGCTCGTCGGCGCTCAGTGGCCCGACGCTGGACACATCGGAATGGGCGTCAGCGTGCTCACCTCGGTCGCGTGGGTGACATTCTCGCGGCGATCAGCTGAGCCCAAGGGCGACCCAGAATCGGGCAGTTTCGAAGATTGACGCTCAAGGTGGCGACGGCTCGTCCGTTCAGTGGATGGACAGCTCTTGTCGCCGGAGAACGCATGCCTTCCTCCTCAGCCGCCTCGACCCTCGACCCCGCGGAGCGACGTGTCGCGACGCGCGTGCGTCTCGAGGCGCACATCCACCTGCACAGCGAATCCAACTTCTACACCGGCTTCACGGACGACATCTCCGAGGGGGGCGTGTTCGTGACGAGCTATCTGCTCGAGCCGATCGGCACAGCCGTCTCGATCGAGCTAGCGCTTCCCGGGGGGTGTCTGATCGTTGCCAAGGGCGTCGTGCGATGGGTGAGAGACCCCCGGAACGACGACGATCACACCAAGCCGGGGATGGGCATCGAGTTCGAGGGGCTCGAGGGCGTCACCCGCGAAGCGATCGCGGAGTTCGTGATGAACCGATCTCCGGACTTTCACGTCTCGTGACTACTCGGTGAGATCAAACGCGACGCTCCCGAGCAGCTCTTCCGTCTGACTCCGGATCGTGCATCGATAGCGTCCCGCCGGCCGTCGCGTGCCTGTGAATCCGAAGGTCACGTAGCGGGGTTGGCCCGGCACGTTCATCAAACGCCCGGGGCTCTCGCTCTCGCGGTCGACGCGCTCCCAGGCCATGAAGATACCGGCCGCCTCTCGGGCCGGATTGTCGATCCGGACCAGGCAGTAGATGCGTGTATCGGTGGCACGCGAGAAGGTGCTGCGGGGGCCGACGATCTCTCGCTCGGCCACGGTGGGACCGATCGAGAGCTCCGTGACGCGGAGGCCGCCCGCGGACCCGAAGCGTGGCCCGTCCGCGGGGTCATCGGCGAGCGTGAGCTGCTCGTCGTCGACGTGTTCTGGATCCGGCTCCTCGGAGAGCTCGAAGGCGGGGTTCGTCGACCCGTCGACCGCGGATTGCATGCGCCCCATGAAGCGCAGCTCCGGAATGACAGCGCGTGCGCCGGTCAGCTCCAAGAACTCGATGCGCCAGGTGCCGCCCGAGCCGATCGCCTCGACGTGTTGGACGGACCGGCGCTCGGGGTCGAGCTCGACCTCGCGAAAAGGCACATCGTCGTGCACCAGTCGAAGCCGGCGAACTCGATCGCCCGCGAGGAACGCGGCCTCGTCCTCGCCGAGCTCGCCGGGTGCGATTTCGATGCGCGTGAGCGTGGCATCAGCGGGCAGGACCGCCTCGACCCACGCTTGCTCGCCGCCGGCCGAGCGCCACACCGTGTTCACGTCCCCGTCGGCGATGTGGCCGATCGCGGTGACGTCGCCGTCCTCCACCGATGAGACCCGCAGCGTCGTGGGCACCGCGTGAAGGAGGTCGACGAGGTCATCGTCGGACCCGCCCACGACCTCTTCGATGAGCGGGGCAGCCGCGCTGATCCGCGCGTCGGGGCTTTGGGTGTCCGGTTCAGACCCGGGCGCTGTGCCCATCATCCGGAGCTCCGAGAGGCAGAGCTCGCGCAGGGTGGTGCGCTCACCAGGCACGACCTGCACGGCCTGCAATCGATAGACCCCGCCCCCACCGGAGACGGGAATTCGTTGGAGTGTCTGGTCGTCGAGGGTCAGCGGATAGGTGCCCACCTCCTCCCCGTCGTGGCTCACCCGCACCCGCTGGACGCGGTGGTTGTCGTGGTAGAGGTCGCGTCCGGCTTCCGCCTGCGTGAAGCCGTTCGTCACGCGGATGTGGTCGAGCGTCGCGTTCGCGGGGAGCCGGACCTCCACCCAGGCACCGGTCAGGTCTCCAGACTCCGAGCACCAAGCGGTGCTCAGTTCCCCGTCGTAGATGTGCTCGACCTGCTCGATCTCATGGTGGAAGGCGCTCGACACCGTCACCGTGGTGGGCACAGCGTGCAGGAGATCCACGATCGCTGGCGGGGACGCGACCTCGTCGGTGTCCTCCGAGTCTGCGGTGTCCTCCGAGTCCGCGGTGTCCTCCGTGTCGGCTTCGAGCCGCTCGGCGGGATCCGGCGGTGGGGACTCGGCGTCGCAAGCCACGGCGAGGGAGAGCATCGAGGCGAGGAGGGCGAAGCGCCGCATCGTCTGATCCTCGTTCGCGGCCTCCGACTCGGCAAGGAGAGAAACCTCGCGAGCCCCCCGGAGCGCCGTCGCTGGTCTTCACGGCCCCGGGTGCCTGCTGCGATTCGTATTCCGTTGGCTCCCGTTCAACGGGTACAAAGCGGCGTGGCCTCGTCGCTTCCCCGTTCGCTGCGTCTCGACCCCAAGAAATTGCTGGAGACCTCGGCGCGTCTCGAGCGGCGGATCGAGGAGCGCTTCGAGGGGTCTGGCCTCCGGAGGGTGTGCGAGGAGCTCGTGCGCTGCTCCTCCAACGCGGCGTGGGTCTGTGTCTCGATCCGCCGCCCCAATGTTTGGCTCAGGGCGACCAGCGGCGTGAGCATCACGATGATTCTCATCGTCGTGCTCGGAGCGGCCTGGGTAGCGATGGAGGGCGCGGCCAGCGAGGCGGACCCGAGCGACTGGCGCGACATCCCCACGGTCGGGGAAGCGATCGTCAACGAGGTGCTCCTCCTCGGAGCCGCGATTTGGTTCTTCGTGACGCTGGAGCGAAACCAGAAACGAGAGCGGGTGATCACCGCGCTGGCTGATCTCCGGACCTTGGCGCACCTCATCGACATCCATCAGCTCTCCAAGAACCCCGACACCCTCGGTCAACCGCTGGAGAACACCCCCAGCTCCCCGGAGCGTCATCTCGATGGCGTCTCCATGGGCAGGTACCTCGACTACTGCAGCGAGATGTTATCGCTCACCGGGAAGGTAGCCGCGCTCTACGGGGAAGCGTTCAGCGACGCGGCGGCGGTCGAGGCGGTCAACGACGTCGAAGAGCTCTGCATCGGTTTGCAGCGCAAGATCTGGCAGAAGATCATCATCCTCGAGCACCGGATGCAGCACCGCTCTCCCGTCTTGCGCTCCACGCTTCTCGAGCGGGTGCCCGAAGAGGAGTGAGCTCGCTGGCGCGTTCGAGCGCGCTCACGCGAGCTCGATGACGTCCTGAACGGTGGGCGCCCCATACGCGACCTTTCCGGTACGCACTTCCAGGTTGGGGGCGATGGAGACGCGGCAGGCGTCGTGGGTGTGGCCAGCGAGGACCGTGATCCTCCGGGTCGGGTGGGCCGAGGCGATTTCGCGGAGGGCTTGCCCGACGGCGTGACAGGTCATCCACGGGAGCCAGTCGTCGCCGGAGATGGCCCCCTCGTGGGTCGACGCTTCCCTGAACGGCGGGATGTGGGTCGCGACGATGACGTGCTGGTGCGGCGCGAGGGCTTCGCCCAAGAGGCGGCGCAGGTGCGTCGCTTCCGCGTCGCCGAGGCGACGCACGGTCTCGAGGAGCTCGGCATGGGACGGGCGGAGGAGGTCGCGGATCTTGAGGTGGTCGTTGAGCACGATGCTGGTGCCCTCCGGGTCTCCGAGCCTCGCGTCCGCCCAGCCGTCGACGCCGACCATCGCGGTGTGGCGACTCAGCGACACGACGCCCGTCGCCGGGAGCCACCTCAGATGAGGCGCATGGGCCTCGAGGACGCGAAAGGCCTTGCGCACGGTGGCGATGTCGGACCCGTAGTAGTCGTGGTTTCCCGCGACGAACCAGCAAGGCATCCGCCAGCTCTCCGTGAGCGCGGCGAGGTCCGGTCCGAGCTTACGCGCGACCGAGATGTCGCCCGTGATCACCACGCCGTCCGCCCGCTGCCGGTTCACCTCCGCTCCGAAGCGAGCGATGTCCGCGGCGCTCAGGAAGTCGAGGTGGATGTCGGTCAGCCAGGCGAGCCGCGTCATCGCTCTGGCTGGATCCGAATACGCACGACGCCGGTCCGACGGGCGCCGGCGCCCCGAGCGCCAAGCTCGAGCGTGAGGTCTGCGTTGGTCGCGCCGACATGCGACGCCTCGATGATCGCGACGCCGACCACTTCGTCGCCGCCCACGTCGTCGTCGTACACGACGAGCCGGATCGGCAGCGCGCTGACGGGTACCGCGCTCGGAAGCCACTGGTCGTATCGCGGCTCTCGGCTGTCGTCGATGATCGGAGTCCGGTGAAGTTCGCGGCCTTCACGCACCGACGTGACGACGACATACGGATCGGGATCTCCTCCCACGACGTCCCAGTCATCCCCTTCGGCGTCCTCTGCTTCGATGACCAGGCTCCGAATCTGCAGGCGAAACGAACGCGCGGCCGACGACGCGCCCGGGGAGGTGGTCGCCGGGCTCGGGGTGGTCGCTCCTTCGACCTGCGTGCGCACCGGGACCTCCGCTGAGGTCACCCGGTACCGCGCCGTGGCGGGTACGCGCGCGCCCTCCTGGGTGGTCACGACGAGCAGGGTGGGGCAGGTCATCGCCGAGAGCGCGAGGCGCTGAGGGGCGTGGGCCTCTCCGAGCGTCGCGACGGTCGCGCCGTCGAGCGCCTGGGGCGCTTGGCCGGCCCAGGCGGCCTCCAGCCACGCGTGCAGGTCCGCGGCGCAGACACGGCGCACGAGCGCGCCCCCTCCTTCCTCGAGCTCGAGATCGAGCGTGACCTGACCCGCGTCCTCAGGGACCGGTCCGAGCACATCGATGCCCCCTGGCCACACGGTGGAGCGCTCGTTGAGCAACCACGCCGAGCCCGTCGGTTCGTAGGGGCGCTCTGGCGTCACGCCGCGGGGTAGCTGCCCGAGCATGAAGTCCATTTGCTCTGTGTCGAGCTGGTAGGTGACGGTGAAGCCGGCTTGGAGTTTCTCCGAGAGCCGACCGGACCCCTCCGCCGCCGCCTGGGCTCGCGCTCGGTCGCTCGCGGATTCGCCCGACATGCTGAGCAGCCCGCCGAGCATCGATGAGAACACGCTGGTCGCCTCCGCCTGGACGAGCCCGGTCGGCTCGATCACGGCTCGAACGCCCGGCTGCGGTCGGAGCCAAACGGACGCGATGCGCGTTCGCCCGTCGTAGCCGATGTGGAGAGAGGCGTTGAAGCTGGCGGAGGCGTCGAAGCGCAGGTACTGGCGCACCCGAAAGCCGGTGCTCTCGCGGTCGAGCCAGGTCCAGCCGGGCCCGCCAAAGACGACCTGCAACCGACCGTCGTGAACCTGCGCGTCACAGCGCCGGATCCACCAGCGTCCCACCGACGGATCGCGCCCACCGGCGGGTCCCTCGTGGGTCTCCTCTCCGGGTAGACCGATGAAGGAGCCGATCACGCGCTCGCAGATCCGAGGCGCGATCATCTCGGCCATCAGCTCGCTGAGCTCGTCAGCGGTGCCTTCTTCGCCGCCGCTGGTCGGCGCGCACTCCTGGCTCGCCGTCGGCTCCGGCTCTGCGTACCGCAAGTCTCCGCACCCGATGAGGCTCAGTCCGAGCAAACACGTAGCGATCTTCCTCATGTGACGGGAGCATAGCGACGAACGCGAGCTGAGCCCGCGGGAACGTGGCGGGCGCTCTGGGCGACGACTCGTGCGCGGCTCGAATGCTCCTCGAGCTCTCCGAGACCAGCCGACGCTCCGGCTCATGCAGGTGCCCGATGCCACGCCCGAGACGTCAACGCCGTCGCGCCCGATCGTCAATCGCCGTAGCGGTCACCGAGCAGCGCCCAGAGCGCTCTCAGGCCGGTCGCCTCGCCGCCGGCGGGGCGGCCCGGTCGCGAGGCGGCGTTCCAGCCGAAGACGTCGAGGTGAATCCAGCGCTCCGGGGCCTCGACGAATTCCCGCAGGAAGAGCGCCGCGATGCTGGCGCCCGCCTGGTGCGTTGACGCGGCGTTCTTCAGGTCTGCGATTCGACTGTCGAGGTGACGTCGATAGGGGCTGTGAAGCGGCAGCTGCCAGACCGGCTCGCGCGCGCTTCGCCCGGCCTTCACGAGCGCCTCTGCGAGCGTGGCGCTGCGGGTCCAGAACGGGACGAGCTCTGCGCCCACCGCCGACCGCGCCGAGCCGGTGAGCGTCGCGGCGTCGATCAGGAGATCCGGGCTCTCGTCGCTCGCGGCCGCCAGTGCGTCAGCCAGAATGACGCGACCCTCGGCGTCGGTGTTGGTGATCTCGACCGACTTGCCGGCGCGCGTGCGGATGACGTCGCCCGGGCGGTAGGCCTGCGGCCCGGCGAGGTTCTCGACCGCGGGGATCAGCAGGCGCAGGCGGACCGGCAGTCCTCGGTCCACGATCATCCGGGCAAGCCCGAGCAGGAGCGCCGCGCCGCCCATGTCCTTTTTCATGCGGAGCATGCCGGAGGCGCTCTTGACGTTGAGGCCGCCGCTGTCGAAACACACGCCCTTGCCGACGAGGGTCAGGCGCGGGTGTTGGGTGTCGCCCCAGCGCAGATCGATCAGCTGCGGAGCCCGCGCGCTACCGCCTCCGACCGCGGCGACGGCCGGGAAGCCCTCGGCGAGGCGACGACCCTTGATCGCCCGCACCCGCGCGCCGCGAATCGAGCGAGCGGCCTCCACCAATTCGCTCGGGCCGAGCTGCCCGGCCGGCGTGTTGATGAGGTCGCGAACCCACCCGATGGCCTCGATCTGCCGTTTCGCCTCAGCTCGGTCTGCGCCCTTGGGCCAGACCAGCTTGCGGTCGATCTCACGCGGGGACGAGCGGTGCTCGTCGTACGCGTAGGACGCCAGCGCCCATCCGATCGCGGCCTCGGTCGCCTGCTTCGGCTCGAGCTCGGCGTCGATGATGTATCGACCAGCGGGCAGACGCTGAGCCGCGCTCGCCCAAGTCCAAGGGCTCTCCTCAGTGCGCCCGAGGAGCGCGAGCGCCGCTCCCTTCGGACCTGGGATGAGGAGCGGACGGTTGCCGGTGGCCTCAAACCCGTTGGCGTCGAGCCAGGCGCGGATCGGCTTTGGCTGGGAACGCCGCCACTTGGGAAGCGTGGTCGAGTCGAGGGGAACGATCGGGAGCGTGGTTGCGCTCCGACGGGTGACCAGGGATCGCAGCACGGCGCCAGTGAACCACAACGCCGCCCAGGTCGCACCGACACACGGATCTTTCCTGTGCGCAAACGTTTCATAGCTGCCGGCCGTTGAGATCAAATAAGCACTGCGAGCCCGGCCGGAATGAACCTTGCTCAAAGGGGTGCGGAGGAGTGCTCATGGGTGGCACGGATTGGACAGCAGGTCGCGCGGAGCTTTGGTCGCCCGCGGCCCGGTCCGTCTCGAAGACCCCAAGCTCCCTCACTTTGCCGGAGTGCAGTTTTCGTACACCTGTGTTAACATCGCGCGCAGGCGGGGTTCACTCATGGCCATGATCAAGGCGTCCCAAGGCTGCCATTTGGCGGAGCGACGCATCGGTCCATCGGTCAGCGATGCCATTGTCTTTGATTACCGACTCCTGGCGGACGGAGCGGTGGGCTCAAAAGGGGATCAGTCTTGAACACCACGAAGTCTCGGACGTCGGCCCAGGCGGCTGCGGACGCTGAGCGCTTGTTGCAGCGCCGGCGCGACATGAAGGCCACAGACGAACTGGTAGAGGCGCTCGTCTCTTCCGGCCGGATGGACGGCTACCTGACCTTCAACGAGGTCGCCCGGGCCGCAGGCACAGCACCGTGTCCGGACCGAGCGGTGAATTCGTTGATGAAGCGATTGCCGGTCGAAGGCATCGAGATCCGAGACGAGAACGAGAGCCCACACGGTCGCCGATCCGATCGGCCATCCGTCAATCCGACGGATGACGAGCGGCTCAGCGAGGCGCCGGCGGCGCCGAGCACGCCGCCCGGGGTGGATCCGATTCAGGCCTACTTGGGCAAGATGGGAAGCCTCTCCTTGCTCACCCGGGAGGGTGAAGTCGAGTTCGCCCGCCGCATCGAGAAGGGTCGAAGCCACATCCTGCGGGCGCTGGCGTTCTCTACGATTCGCATGCCGGAGTTCACCGATCTGATCGAGCGGATCGAGGAGAAGGACATTCGGATCCGCGACGTGCTCGAAGGCATGACGACGGCGACGCCCGATGAGGAGGCGGCGGTCGCGCCTGACGTGCTTCGCTCGCTCAAGCGCGCCAAGCGGTTGGAGAAGCAGGGGCGTAGGATCATCAAGGAGCTCGAGGGCGAAGAGAAGCTCGGCGCGCGCAAGCGGAACCAGCTCAAGCGTGATTTGGCCGCGAGCCGCGAGCAGCGCTTCGAGGTGATGTTCGGCCTGAAGCTGCACGAGCGGCAGCGCGATCGGATCACGACCCGCCTCAAGGACTACGTGCACCGCCTCGAGAAGGCGGAGACGGAGATGGAGTCCGCGGCCGCGGAGGTCCTCGTTCGAGACGCGCGCAAATTGGAAGCGCGCCTGCCCCAGCTCCGCCCCGGCAAGAACATCACGCGGACCGCGCTGATGCGGGCTGAGCATGCCGTCAAAAATCTCAACCGTGTCCAGCGACAGGTCAAGGAGGACGCCGGGCGCCCCGCCTCGATCGTTCGTAAGGAGTACCG
>Ga0114933_10006683_pt1 | contig 10171 bp, 9 predicted proteins | sample 4SBtaG_FD_89691 | JGI IMG/M metagenome (GOLD analysis project Ga0114933, IMG submission 89691) | Deep subsurface microbial communities from Kolumbo volcano to uncover new lineages of life (NeLLi) - 4SBTROV12_W25 metaG | ecosystem: Environmental > Aquatic > Marine > Volcanic | place: Kolumbo... | reverse complement strand
TTCGGGGGCATCCCACAGCGGGCTCTCGGTGCGCAGCAGCCGCATGACCCGAGACATCCGCCTCAACGTGCGGAGCCGAAGTCGGGCCGGCCCTGCGTGGTCCACCATGGCCGCCCCGGACAGGTAGGCGACCGTGGTGCCCGACTTCGCCGCCCGCGCCGTGCACGGGTGAACCCGCCCGCCCAGGCCTTCGAGCCCGAAGGTGTCGCCGGGACCCAGCAGGTCCACATGACGCTCGCCCTCCGGCAGGCTCACGCTGCGTCGGACCTGGCCCTGGCGGACGACATACACACCCTCGCCTTGCTGTCCCTGCTGGTACACCGCTTCGCCGATCGACAGAACCTTCACCTCCTCCACGCTCTGCAGCGCCCGACAAGACGGGGCCGGCAGCCCGTCCATCCAGACCCCTCCAGGGCTCGGCGCCATGGGAAGCTCGACGCTCAGCTCAGACATGAGACACCGCCCGTTCGAGGAGGACTTCGCTCGCCAACTCCGCGATGAACGGATCGCCGAGAGTCGCCGGAACCTGCACCTGGACGAGGTAGATCGACGCCGTGCCGTCCGTGAGTAAGGGGCCGACCACGTCGCCCGCTGCCGCGCGCACCAGCCCCAGCTGCTCCTCGCCGAGGGCACTCGCCATCAGCTCCACCGCCTCGACCTGGGACTCGAGGTCGCGCGCTGAGGCCCGAAGACACGCGACGGCGTCTTGTCCCTCTCGCCTCGCAGCCTTCACCGCCAAGGCGACTTCGGCGGCCACCCCGGTGTCTTCGACGTCCAGCCGCCACGCCCGGATTCTCCGCCACTGGGAGCGATGCTGGTCGACGATGTCTCGAAGCGCGCCGGTGTCTTGGAGAATTCGCCCGCGGCGTACCTCCGCCTCCCGCAGCACGCCCTTGACGTGCCGAACAAGAGCCACGTCCACGGGGGCGAGCCACGGCACCACTCGCGCCAGCGGCGACGGATCACCGGCGTGTTCCCGCGGCTCCGGCACAGGGGCGGCGTGGGCCAGGCACCCCCGATAATCCATGGCCCACGCGAGATACTGGCCGGTACACACCGCATCGGCATGGAGCGCCTGCAGCGGCACCGACGCGGCACGCAGGCGTCCGCGGTCGTGTGGGAGAAGGGCGCGGTACTCTCGACGCACCAGCCCTCCCAGCCACGCGTCCACCGACAGCCCATGGGCCCGAAGCCAGCTGCGTGCCTCCGCAGCGGTGGTCAATCGGTGCTCCCGACGGAACCGCTCGGCAAGCGCCTCGAGCGCCTCTTCTCCGGGGCGCTCGCCACGGGCCTCCGCCCGCCTCTCGAGCTCCGCGGTCAGGCGGCTAGTGCTCTCGAAGGCATCCCAAGAACCGCGCAGCACGGCGGCCAGCAGGACCTCCCGCCACCGGACAGGGCCCGATGGCAGGGTGAACGCCACGCGATCCAGCGCGCCGATCATGTCGTCCCCTGGGCGTCGGGGTCCTGATCGAAGTGCAGCACCAGGTACAGCGAGGTCCGCTTGCCCTGCAGGGGCGGCCGACCATGACCGATGGCGTGCCCATCGAACAGCAGGGACTCGCCGGCCGACCAGAACAGGTCGGCCGGGCGTCCACTCGGATCCACCGTGTGTGGCGGCCAGTCCTCACCGGGCCGCAGGGCCAAGCTCAACGACACCGGACAGTGCCCGCGATCACGGTGGAAGGGCAAGATGCCGCCCGGGTGGTACATCGCCAGAAAGGAATAGCTGGGGATCAGGGGCAGACCCGACACGGCGCTGGCAAACACAGCGGCTCGCCCATGAAGCGCGCTGAGCTCGGGGTCGTCGTAGAGGTGGCTTCGCTGCTTACCACCCTCGACGAAGTCTCCGTCCAACAGTCCGCGGGCCAGGTGCGCGTCGGCGTAGGCACACAAGGCGTGCACCTCGGCAGGCGCAAACAGGTGTCTCGCCACGACCCAGCGTCGTTGCCCGAACTGAGCTCGCCCGTGGTGGAGCACGGCGTCCAACAACTGTCGCCGGGAGGCCTGGGCCGCCGGGGTCCGCAGACATCCCATCCCCCGCAATTCCGCCTGGTGATCGGCCGGGAGTTCGACGCCGCTGCAAGCATCCACGAACACGGCCGCCATCGGTGCATCCACCGAGTACTCGGCGACCGCCGCACCCCAGAGCGCCATCTCGACCACGCGGTAGTGGTTCTGGCCTGCCCGGAGCTGGAACGCCGGGTCGAACCCCTCCCCGTCGTTGGGCCGCGGATCGGCGGGGGGGCCACACACGTAGCGAGGCCTCCTCGCGACCTGGCCCGTGAGGAGCACCTGACGCTCGGTCAGCCACCCCAGCACATCGGCGTCGAACAGCTGAGTGGCATCGGCTCCGGCGCCCACGTCGATCAAGGCGCGCGCGAGGCTCGGCGGCAGCTCCATGCGCGTCGGCGCGCGCCCGCTCCGCCGCAGCTTGAGCGACCAGCGCGCACCTCCACCCGACAGCCTGGCGGTGGGATTGAGGACGTGCATCACAGCCCTCCCTGCCCGAGCTCGGTCGGCAGGAGCACCTCGGCCTGACCCTTGAGATGAGCCGCCAGGCGCGCCACCGAACCACGGCGCTCGAACCCCGCATACAGCTTGGTCCGCGGCGGCGGCTGCAGCAGGTCCTTTCGGGTGTAGGCCAGCCCCCCGTAGGGTACGACCTTGGACACACCGAGCGCCCGCGACCACCCCAGGATGTCGGTCGCAGACGCGCTGGTGGGCTCCACCCCGGGTCCCAAGTAGAAGGGCCGGCGGGTGAACAGAGCCAGAGGACGCCAGTTCTCTGCATAGGAGACGAACAATAGGGCGACCGGCGCCAGCGTCTTCCGGACGCGGTGCAGGATCGGCAACAAGCCACCGCGCCGGTCGGCTCCCGCGTGATGTGCGAGCAGCACACCCCGATCTCCCATGCCGACATGGAGGATGAGCCGGTCCGCATGGGCGTCGGCACCAAGCGCGTCGCCACGGTAGGGAAGCGCCGTCAGCCGGAGCTCTGGGGCCCCGATGCTCTCCCAGGACCCAAGACCGCGCACCCGTGTGAAGCCGAGCTGCGCGAGGATCTCCGCCAGATGCACATTGTCCAGGGTCGGCCCGCGCGTCGACGCCGGGATGATGATCTCGGTGTCACGCGGGAGCTGCAACAAGGTGTCGAAGTGGCACTGATCGGCTCGGCTCGAGCACAGCACCACGGCATCGGGTGGGTCCCGTAGAGCCTCCGCTACCCCGAGGCGCCGGTGCCGCAGCGCCAAGGCCGGATCGACCCAGATCCGCCGACCGCCGGCCGACAGCTCCACACCGAAGTGCCCCAGCCAGCGCACGCCCGCGGGGGTCTGCTTCAACGCCTCAGACCGCGCCGGGCTCGCCTGCAGCAGGTCGAGTCGCAGCAAGGTTCGGAGGAGCGCTGTCGCCTTGTCACTCAGGAGGCTGCGGTAGGAGGCCACGGGGGTCGAGGCCGCGAGGAGCGGCAGCAGCTCGCCCAAGGCACCCAGGCCGACCTCGTCCGCCGGCATGGCGCAGGCAGGGGCGGTCACCGACGCCTCGACTCGGAGCTCCAAGTCCGTATCCAAGAGGCTCGGAGTCGGCGCCCGATAGGCCCGGTCGTTCAACCACAACTCGGTACCACTGCGCTCGAAGTGGGCCTCGCCATGCCGATACCAGTCCGCGCTGCCAGCCCTCAGCGCCCGGCCCATGCGCTTGTAGGCCTGGCCATACTCGTCGAGCCGGCGCCCGATGGCCAGGTACTGGACCAGCGTCTCGAGGTGGTTCACGAGGCGGTAGCTGGTCAGGTGCGGCGCGAGGCTGCGGTGCCAGGTCAGGGCTTCAGCCGACATCGGGTTCCTCCCAGGTGGCCAGCAGCACCTTGCCGTCGCAGCGCAGCGTCCACCGGGTGGGGCGCAGGAGGTCCTCGAGGCGTTCGGCCTGCGCCTCTTCGAGAAAGGAGAACCGCGATCTCCCACTGAGATAGACGTCGTCGGTGCGCGCCAGCCCCTGCCAGGGCAGGCTGAATCGTGCCCACTCGAAGTCCGCCAGATCAGCAAGCAGCGCGTTCCATGGCGAGCGGACCGCCAATGCGCGCAGCGCCGCGCGCACCGGTGTCGCGACCTCGTGGCCCTGACCGTAGACACCTGCGTCGACCGTTCGCTCGAAGCGCCACAGCTCCACGTCTACGAACCGGTCCTGCACCTGGCGAAGCGCCTCGGAGGACAACCGGCGTCTCGCACCCGCCACCGACCGGGGAAGCTGGGTGGCGGCGCGACGCCACAGGTGGGCGACCCGTCCGCGGCGCTCGACATCGAGGGCGTCGCCGCCCATGTCGCGCAGTTGCTGCAGCGCATCGGGGGTCAGCCCCGGCTCCCGGTCGACGTCCTCGTGGACCCGTCGCGACAGCACGGCACGCACATAGGCTGCTTCCAATGGCCTCATCGCATACGCTCCACCAACTTGCGGAGGTCCTTCGCATAGGCGGCGTCGGGGACGGTGGCGTCGTGCTCCAGAGTGATCGCACGCAGCGCCGGAGTGCGCTGTAGGACCCAGTCGAGGAGCTCCCAGGCCATGTCCGGAACCGGGCTGCCGTGATGGTCATGGAGGAAGTCGTCGGAGCGATGTCGGCCCACACCGGTGACGTGGATCTCCATCGTGCGCTCGAGCACCTCGGCCGTGAGCCCACACCGGGGCGTCCGGCCCAGGTTGTGCATCGACACGATGTGGTGGCTCAGATCGAGCAGGATGGGACAGCCCGTCGCCACCGAGACGTCGTAGATCGCGCCATAGTCGTCCCAGCCGCCCATGGGAAAATAGCGCGGACCCGCCTCCAACGCGACGGGACAGCCGAAGCGCTCCATAAGCCGGAGCATGTTCCGCGCCGTGTCTTCCAGGGTCCGGTCGTCGAGGATCGGCGCGAAGTTGTAGCCCAGATCTCCAGACGGAATCGTCGATACCAGGGAGAAGTGTTCCCCGGTCCATGGAGGCGCCACCTGTCGAACCTGGTCCGCGATGGCATCGAGCATCCGCGCGTTCAGCTCCCCGCTCGTTGCCAGTCCGAGCTCGGAGCTGTGGGTGACCATCGGAAGGCCCGCGAGGGCAGACAGGTCCACAGGCAACGAGGGCTCGATGAAGTCGATCCCCTCCCCCAGGTACTTCAGTCTCGCCGCGCTGGATGCATCGTCCCAGCGCTGGCCGACGCCCATGTAGGGCAACTCGGGCAGGGCGACCATCAGACGGCCTTGCACACAGCCGACCGCACCTCACCAGGCAGGCGCAGAGCGCCGCCGGCTTCCCAGGACAGACACTGCCCTGGCTCGAGCACGCACAGCGGCCCGTGGGGCCGGGACCGCACCCGTTGGCGCAGCAAGCTGATGTTGCCACGCTGGTTGCCGTCTGGCTCCGGATCCTCCCCTGCGGCCACTACGAATGATGCGTAGGGTACGAGGACGTCGGCACCGACCATCGTGCACCACCGCACCGCATCATCGGGGCCGGCGGTGTACTGGTCCATGCCCGGGCCCATGTAGAACGGCCGACGAGTGAACATGGCCACGGCGTAGAAGAAGGAGCTAACCGGCGCAAACACGCCGTCGATCCGACCATGTTCACGCATCAGACGACGTGCCACATCGTCCATAGAACCCTGGGTGTCATTGCACGAGTCCACGGCACAGAAGAAGCGCTTGCCGCCGAGCCCGACCCCGAAGGTCATCCAGTCGTGGTTGGACTCCGGACCGGCGGACTCCCCGAAGAACGGGGTGGCCCGGACCTCGATGTCCCCCACCTGAGTGGTCTGCCAGGGCTGCAGGCGCTCGAAGCGGTGGAAGCCGAGCTCCTCCAGGAGCGGCTGCATGTCGATGTTCTCGATGGACGGCCGGTTTCGGAGCGCTGGCAGCAGAAACAAGGTGTCGCGCGACACGTGGAGCAGCGAGTCGAAGTTGAAGTGGTCCCAGTGGGGATGGCTGATGGCGATGGCATCCGGCGCACGGTCGAGCACGTGCTGGAAGTCCAGCTCCGGCCGATGGCGGACCGCGAGGAGCGGATCGAAGAGCACCTTGGTCGTCGGGGTCTCGGCACACAGTCCGGCGTGGCCCACGAACCGCATCTCGAAGTTCTCAGGGGCCTCGGGAGCGGGAGTCCGCTCCACGATCCGCACGATCTCGGCGTCGATCAGGTATTCGAGCAGCTCCCAGTCGGCTGCGAGGAGGTTCCGCTTCTGGTCCGCGATACAGATCGAGCTGCGCAGGCGCGGCAGCAGGCGACCGAGGGCCGCGAGACGCTCCTCGTCGAGAGGCAGAGCCATGCCCCGGCTGCGGTCCCGGCGCATGGCCATCAACCGCAGGTCGTCGGTCAGGATCCTGGGCTCGCTGTCGTAGTACAGCTCGTCCTTGAGGTACAGCTCCGGGCCTTCCCGTCGGAAGAACCGCTCAGCGTGGGCATCTTCCCACCAGGTCTCGACGCCCTCCCTACGCAGGCGCGTCATGTCGGCGAAGCATCGCCCCACGTCCGTGGCCTGTCTGCCCATGCACAGATAGTGCATGGCAGCGCGGACCATATTGTTGATGCGGAAGCTCTCCAGCTTGAGCTGGACGTCAGGGTCGACGATGACGGCATAGAGATGGGGATCAAAAGACATCGTTTCCTCAGCAGAACTGGAGCACGCGACCGCGCAGGCCGGCCTCGTTGCGGATGGTGAAGCCGGACCAGCGGGCAAAGCCGCCAGCGTCCCGGATCGAGCGAGCAAGATCGACAACCACGTCGACGTGGGCAGCGACCTTGCGGTAGGCCGCGATCTGGCCATCGATCAAGGCCTGGGGGTGGGTGGCCGTGGTCACAGCCGCGTAGAAGGTCGAGTCGAGGGCGGCGCGCGCCTCGGGCCACTCGGTCGGACCGACACGACCGTCGCGTCGCGCGAACAGCGGCATGTCCGGGAGCAACGTCTCCTCCCAGAACCCAGCCAGCCCGCCCTCGGCTCGGACGAGGAACACGAAGGCGTCGCGCAGATGGATGGCGTCTGCCGCCGAGAGGCCGACCCGTTCAGGGCACACCCGAAGGCGGTACATCAGGTAGGCGTGGTCCCGGTCGTCGGGCACATGGGGCGCGGCCAGGAAGTCGATGTCGGCGATGCCCGCACCGAAACGAAGCGCACGCTCGGTCCGGGCGCGATGGTAGCCCTCAAGCCGATCGAGCTGTTGCTCGGCGAAGGCCATGCTCACGGGGGTGGGGCGGTAGTTGAAGCCCAGCTGATGCGCCACCGGGCTCGGTCCATCGGGCCGCCACAAGTCCATGCCGAGAGACGCATGTGCCCGAGCCCGCCGAGCGATGTCGGGGTCCGACGTGGCCAGAACACCCCCTTCGCCCGCCGAGGGCAGGTTCTTGGTCGCCATCAGGCTCGCCGCCGACACCGTGCCCAGCGCTCCCACAGGGCGACCACCGTAGCGCGCCCCCTGGCTCTGCGACGCGTCAGCCACGACCGGGAGGCCCAGTGCCATCAGCGCGTCGTAGTCGGCGGGAAGGCCCAACAGGTCCACCGCGACCAGCGCACTGCTGCGGGCGCTCATCGCACGCTCGACCGCCGCCGGGCACAGGTTGTAGGTCGCCGGGTCGATGTCGACGAACACCGGCTCCAGGCCCGCGTGGAGGATCGCCGCGGCGCTGGCGACATAGCCGAGAGCCGAGGTGATCACCTCGGTTCCCGCCGGAAGATCGAGGGCGAGCAGGCTCAGATGAAGCGCGGCGGTACCCGACGAGAGCGCGAGGGTGGGGTGACCACCAACATGACGCGCGTAGGCTCGCTGGAACTTCAACACCGACGGATGCAGAAAGCCGTAGGGACTGCGCCGGGCGCGAAGCACGTCACACACGGCCTCGAGGTCTTCGTCTCGCACATCTGGCCACCGACCGAAGCTGGCGCTCAGGGTGTCGCGATCGACGACCGGGGTCCCGCCGAAGCGAGCCAGCGACTCAGTCATGGTCCACCTCAGCCAGGTCCAGGGCGCCGAGGGCCACCAACCGGTGAAGAAGGGCGAACACCGCTTGCTGCTCCCACCCGGGCAGCAGCTGGACGATCTCTGCGGCGCTGAACACTCCGTCGCTGTGGATCAGCTCCACCACGCCCTCCAGCTCGGGCGCCGTGGGGAGCAGGACACGCTGGTGGCGCGCGAACAGGACGGTTCGCCGCGCCCCGTGGTGAACCACGAGCTCGTAGGGCTGCACGCGCCGAAGCATCCGATCTGCGCTGACCGGGGGTGCGGGGCGGGGCGGCCGGTAGGTCGAAACCAGTCCTCCATTCGAGCGGTGGCGCCCATGGAGGACCGCGGCGAAGTCGGCAGTGCGGCGCCCCACGTCCTCCGCAGCCAGTGCCAGCTGTCCGGCGAGGTCGGCGATCCCCGACTCCCACGACAGGTAGGGGAGGAGCTGCTCGTCGTCGGGGAGCGCATCGAGCATGCCGCGCAGGACTCGGCGCGGTCCGAGCTGGTTGAGGCAGACCGCGACGCTGATCGAGAAGCTGTCCTGCTCGGCGATGTGGAACACGTTGGCAGGCAGGTAGAACAGGGAGCCCGGCTCAAGCTCGAAGGTCGTGGCGTGGGGGCGCAGGTGCTCCCAGTCGAAGATGTCATCGAGGCTGCCCGTCAGGCGCTCGATGGTCTCGGCGCTCCACACGTGAAACGTCTTGGTGCCGGGCCCGACATGAGCCAAAGAGGCGTGTTCGTAGCCGCGATGCACGCCGAACGGGGTCTCGGCATAGTTGCCCGCGAAGCACACCAGCTCGACCCCGTTCGGGGGACAGCCTCGGACCGCGAAGAGGCCTTCGAGGAATCGCGCAGCCCGGCTGCTGAGGGGTTCGGACCAGTCTTGCAGGTCGTTGATCATGAACGCCACGCGGTCGGTCTGGGCCAGCTCGCGGAGCCGGTCGAGGGGGGGACCGTCGCCGACCTCGGCCAGGAATCGCGCCGCGACGTCGTCGCGTCGACCGCCTTCGGTGTACACGCGCATGCGCCTGGGACGCTGGGGCGAGGCCGCGAGAAGCGTCAGGATGCCCTCGAGCTCGGCGACGCTCAACAGCGCACCTCCGGGCATCGTCGGGTAGTATCGGGGTGTGTCCTGCACCGCGTGATGGCGCGAGAAATCGCTCCACCACGCGGGCGGATCCAGCGGCCTACCGGCGGTCGATGGATGGGCGATGCCTGCAAGCGCGGCACGCGGACGGGCGTCACCCACTTCATCGACCGCTTCGGTAGGACGCACGGTCATGGCCTACTCGGTCTCGAGAGCGGTGATATCGCCTTCGTTCCAAGCCAGGGCATCACCAGCACCCTGGTCGGGGCGCGGGCCGAAGGACTTGAGGTAGTCGGACTCGAGCTCGACCTCGAGGTCGTCCTCGACCTTCACGTGGCCCCAGCCACCCTTGACGGCCTTGGCCTCGTCGCGGTCCAGCTCCAGGTCACGGAGCGAGAGACGACGCTCCTTCTTCTCGGTCTTCTTGATCATCATTTCTCCAATGAGCTGCAGACGCAGCTCGACAACAACCCGATGGAGTCATTCCAAACGGGAACATGGTGGCCTCACACCGGTGTGCGGTCCCTGGTGAGCGGCGCTACAAGCTAGAGGCCTCGGTCCGGCATGTCCGTGTCATTTTGTTGCTCGCAGATCAGCTCCACGGGCAACTGCGTTCAACGATGCACAGAGCGTGCCGCCCCATGAACTCACGATAGAAGCCGGCCATTCAGGTCTACCTGGCGCGTCCGTCACGGGACCATCACGTCGTTGTCACGGCGCAAGATGTATCAGCGGGCCTGAAACAGCGTCGACCTGCCTCGTGCGCCGGGCGCTAGCGATCCACGGTGAGGTCCATTCGATAGGCGTTGGGCTCAGCCGGGGTCTGCGGCTCCGCATAGTTGTCGTCGAACCCTGGGTAGGAGTCATCCACATACCCGGACTGGAACAGTCCGACGCCGGCATCCAGGCCTACATCGTCCGTGTCGGCCGACCGCCAGGAGGTGATCTCGCAGCCCGACCAGCCCGCCCCCAGTCCGACGAACACGCCCGGTGCCAGGTCGAGGCCGACGGGTGGAGAGGCTTGGTAGCCGTCGGTAGGCGGTTGACTTGCCTTTTCCGCAAAGATGACTTGCCACGGTCCATCCGCCGACATCGCTCGGTGCACATAGAAGTCCAGCTCGCAGTG
>Ga0114933_10006681_pt1 | contig 10174 bp, 6 predicted proteins | sample 4SBtaG_FD_89691 | JGI IMG/M metagenome (GOLD analysis project Ga0114933, IMG submission 89691) | Deep subsurface microbial communities from Kolumbo volcano to uncover new lineages of life (NeLLi) - 4SBTROV12_W25 metaG | ecosystem: Environmental > Aquatic > Marine > Volcanic | place: Kolumbo... | reverse complement strand
CCGACCGGAGACTCCGCTGCCAGCCAGTTTGAGCAGCTCGGCCATTGCCCATTCTTTGCCGGGGCCAATCGGCTTTGGCAGGTCTTCCTCATTTGGAGTATTCCGCGAAATTTGACCGGCGAGAGCCTTACGTTCGGTCTCGGAAGCGTGAGCCAGCCAGTCCTTCTGAGCGTTCTGAAGGAAGCCCTGGTAGCTCGCCCCGCCGCTCTTCGTTGCAGCTTTTTTATAGTAAGTCAGGTAGGCCTTTCGCTGCTCTAGCGTCCAGCCGTACTTCATGTTTCGCAGGGCAAACGCATAGAGAGCTTTGTCCAAGTCCGGCATGTTGGCGAGCATTGTTGCAATTGTGCCACCGTAACCGCCGTTTCGGGCAAGGACCTCGGTCCAGCTGTAACGCGAATCAGCATCCGGCCCGGCCAAGAGCTTCAGTGTCTTGTCGATGACCGTTGGCGAGTTCAGATAGACGAGCAACTGAACCAGCTCGCGGTTGAGCGCCGGTGACTTCGAGGGGAAGTGGGTATCAAACGACTTTGCGATTGCCGAAGCCGTCGTGGCATCCGGTTCGCCGAGCCGGACAAACACGAGTGACATGGCTCGCAGAAGTTCGAGTTGCTGCGACTCGGACAGCGATGCGAAATCGAGACCGGCGAGTTTTTCCGTAATCGCCCTCGCCGACTCTTTGTTGCCCTGCCGCGCGAGAGCCACGCTGGCCGTGATGACGGCCTGCGGATTTGTCTCCGCGAGGACTTTGTTCTCCCAGAGATTCGGGTCCGCGTGCTCGAGGCCGACTCGCGCCGCGTAGCGAATGTGGCGATCCTCGTGAGTCAGCATGCCCCACAGCCATTTGACATCGTCGGCCGTCCGTCCGGGCTGGTGGTGCTTCTCGATCAGCTTTCGAACCTGCCGCAGCGCGGCCTCATTGCTGCTGGTGGTATTTAACGAGGACGGATACGGATCGGTGTAGGTGACTCGGAAGAGGCCCGACTGAGTTCCGCGGCCGCCCATGGTGAAGTACATCGCTCCGTCCGGACCGATCTCGACATCGGTCAGCGGCAGCGGCGTGCGCGACACAAACTCTTCCCGCTCGCCGACGTAGCTGGAGCCGGACTCCGTCAGATGCACAGCGTACATCGTGCCGAAGGTCCAGTCGCAGCAGTAGAGGGCTCGCTGATACTTCTCCGGAAAATGGGCCCCGGTCCCGAAGCAGACGCCGACCGGTGATCCCGGGCCGATGTCCACAACCTGCGGGAGACTGTCGACGTAGTAGGCTGGCCATTTGCCCGTGCCGCTTCGCCAGCCGAATTCGCTGCCTGAAGTGACGTGGCAGATTCGGGTCGGCCGGTACCACGGCGAGCCCATGTCCCACTCCATGTCGGCGTCGTAGGCGAACAGTTCGCCCTCGGGGCTGAAGTCCATGTCGTACGGGTTTCGGTACCCGATGCTGACGATCTCCCAGGTTTTGCCGGCCGGGTCGGTCTTCGCGATCCAGCCGCCGGGTGCCAGTTTGCCTCGCGCGTGACCGCGAGCATCCCACTGGCGAGGGAGCAGCAGGTCTTCGCTCCAGTTCGGGGGGACGCGGCTTGAGTCAAAGTCCTTTGGCGGGTTGGTGTGGTTTCCTGCGATGACATAAATCGATTTGCCATCCGGAGACAGTCGCAGCGCGTGAGGTCCGTGCTCGCCACCGCCCTGGAAGGCTTTCAGTTTCTCGACTTTGTCAAACTGATCGTTGCCGGTCGTATCGGTGAGTTTGTAAAGCCCGCTGCCGGGGCCACCATTAACAGAAACGTAGAGAGCTCCGAAGGCGAACAGCATGCCCTGCGAAGAGGTCATGCTGACGTCGAGCTTCTCCACTTTCGTGGGCTCTTTGCTGCCAATCGGCGAGGGTGTGATGCGGAACAGCCCTTTGCCTCCCTGGTCGCTCGCGATGATGCGTCCTTTGTCATCAAAGGTCAGGCTCACCCACGATCCTTCGCTGCCTTTGTTGACGTCGTAAAGCTTCTCAACCTGAAAACCGGGGAGAAGCTGAAAGACACCTCGCGGCACACTGCTGGCCAGATTGGCCGCTCCGCCTTTGGCAAAGACATTGCCCCAGGGACCGACGCCCATTTTTCCGTGGGTGGAGGTCTCGACCTTTTTCGAAAAGTCCTTCGACAGAGCCGCTTCCCAGGAGGGGTCGGAAACGAGATACGAGCGGTTCTTGCCGCCGCGATTCTTCATGACCAGCTTCAATGCAAACCCGGCGACGTTGCCTTCGTTCGTCGCGTCGACTCGGATTTCGTTGACGTCGTTCGGGCCGGTTTTCAAGTGCTTCGTCACATCAGCTTTGACGGGGGCTCCCCACTCGGTACTCGACAGGATCCGCTTGCCGTTCAGGAAAACCTCCATCCCATTGTCGCAGGTGGCGATCATTGCCGCGGAAGCGGCCGTCGTTTTGAACTCTTTGCGAAGCCAGCAATTCTGCGGAGTGCTGTCGGCTTTCGCCCAGATCCAGATCGGAGCCGGCCCGCCTTCTACGTCGATCGTCTTCGGTTTCGGAGCGGTCCTTGCCGGCCTACCGTCGGTTTTCACGACCGACTCCTGAACCTCGGGCATCTGGGTTTTCACCTGAGCTGAAACGGGAATAGCAATGGCGAGGGCAAGAATTGTGGCGAGAGAAAGACGCATGGCAGGTTCCATCAGGCGGGATGATTTGAGGACGAGCGGTCACTCGAAGCACTTGGTTTGAAGAGTCATAACGATAGAGGAACGCAGGGCTGCCGAAAAGCAGCCGGCTGTGTGTGAATCAGGTATGATTTCCACGTGGATTTCACAGTTGCGAGATCTCGCGGAAAGATCGTCGTTAGATCATGCCGACTCGTGACTTTCCTTGAAGATGTCTCAGGGCTCTCGATTCATGACAGCAACCATGGAACCTCAAAGATGATGCACACCTTCACTCGAACCTGGCTGCTCGCTCTCGTCGCGGCTTTTGTGGTTTCCCCCTGCTTTGCAGAAAATCCGACAGACAAAGGATTTGTCTCCCTGTTCGATGGCAAGTCGCTCGACGGCTGGCATGCCTACCCGGAAAACTCGAAGGGCGATTGGAGTGTTCGGGGCGGAGCGATCACGGGGATTGGCAGTGCAAATCGGCTTTCGTATCTCGTCTGGAAAGATGAGAAACTGGCCGATTTTGAACTGCGGTTTCAGTATCGCATGGTGACGAAGGGCAACAGCGGCGTGGAGATTCACGCTCGAAAAGACAAATCGGGCAAGCGTCCGTACGAGGGCTACCACGCCGACTTTGGCGACGTCAGCCTTGGCCCGAATGTTCTGGGAGCCTGGGATTTTCATTTCGCCAAACGCCGCGAACATCCTTGCCCCCGTGGCACCTCGCTGGTCATCAACGAGGACCAGTCCGCCGAGGCAACAGAATTGAAGAATGCGACACAGCTTGAGGACATCAGAAAACGCGACTGGAACAAGGTCCGCATCGTCGCCCGCAAAAACCACTTTCAGTTTTTCCTCAACGGTAAACTGGCTTCGGAATTCACGGACAACGCCAGCGAAGGCCAGCTCAAAAGAGGAGCGATTGGTCTCCAGCTTCACGAAAAAGGGATGGAGGTCGAATTCAAAGACCTCTGGCTGAAGACCTCAAAGAAATGACGAAGGTCGTCGCGAGCGATGTCAGTTCAGTTCGACTCCCGTTTCGCCTTCGACAACCTCGCCGATGACGGATGCTGCAATCCCATGGGCTTCGGACTGACGCACGATGTTGTCGGCAAAGTACGGGTTTACGACAAGCACAAAGCCGATGCCCATATTGAAGACGTTGAACATCTCCGCCTCGTCGACTTTTCCCAGTTCCTGAATCCAGCTGTATAGGCGAGCCGGTTGCCAGCTGGCCTTGTCGATTTTGACTCGGCAGTTGTCTGGCAAAATGCGTTTCACGTTGTCCGGCAGGCCTCCGCCAGTGATGTGAGCCATCCCGCGGACGACAGATTTTGCTCGATAATAAAACAGAATGTCGAGCACGCAGCGGACGTAGAGCCGCGTTGGTTCGAGAAGCGTTTCCGCGACCGTTTTGCCGAATTCGGGGAGTTCGTCGTCGTACTTGAGTCCCGCAACATCGGTCACAACTTTTCGAATGAGGCTGTAGCCATTGGAGTGAAACCCGCTCGCCTCGAGACCGACCAGCACGTCTCCGGGGCGGATGGATTCTGTTCCGTCGATCAGTTTTTTCTTCTCAACGACGCCGACCGAAAAACCGGCCATATCGAAAGCGCCGGGCTGGTAGTGGCCGGGCATGATGGCCGTCTCTCCGCCGATCAGTGCCATGTCGCTCTGCACGCAGCCTTCACTGATCCCTGCCACGAGCTGCTCAATCAGCTGGGGGTCGTCTTTGCCGAGCGCGAGGTAGTCCAGAAAAAAGAGAGGATCGGCTCCGACACACAGACAGTCGTTGACGCACATTCCGACCAGATCGATACCGATCGTGTCGTACTTGTTTGCGGCGATGGCGACCTGAATTTTTGTGCCGACGCCGTCCGTGCCAGAGACCAGCACCGGGTCGCTGTAGTTTTTCGCGAAAAGGCGACTGTTGTAGTCGAGGCGAAAAAGCCCCGCGAAGCCGCCGGTGAGCGGCATGACTCTCGGAGTGTGAGTTCGCCGCATGTGCTGCGGCAGCTTCTGCATCGCCTGCTCATAAAGCTCAAGGTCGACGCCGGCGTCTTTGTAGCTGGTCATGAGATTTTCAGAAAACGGGGCCAGTTCCACCGGCCGGGATTTTGCGCGGCCGCAAGGCGTAGCGGCCAGGCCGGCTACTTCCGGCCCGCGGTATTCCGGCATCAAACACGGCTGAATGGTAGCAGTCGCCAATCTGAAAAACACTCGGCGGGAATTCGTTAAATTCCCAGTCCGTTTCCGGTTCCCTGGCATCGTCGGGCTGTCTCACTACGATCCGTGCGAATCGATCATTTCTCCCGGAAACTATCCCCGCATGGCGTACGAGCATCTTGGCGAATTTCTGAACCTGCTCGCAGACCGCGGGGAACTCCAGCGAGTTTCTGCGTCCGTGGACGCACGGCGGGAACTGACCGCGATCGCTCAGCGGGCCGGGCAGAGCGAAGATGCTCCGGCTTTGTTGTTTGACTCTGTGAAGACGGTGAGCGGTGCAGCTCAGCCGATCCCCGTCGCTGTGAACGTTTTCGGCAGCGAGTCCCGGTTGCTTACCGCTCTCGGTGTGAATTCACTGGACGAGATCGCCGATCGCGTCACTGCGCTGATGCAGCCGGACCTGCCCGGCGGTTGGCTGGAGGCAATCCAGCTTGTCCCGAAACTTGTCGAAGCCTCGCGCTGGCCGGTTACTCGCGTCGAGGCCGCGATGTCTCAGCAGGTTGTTCTGATGGGCAGCGACGTGGATTTAACTTCGCTGCCGGTTCCGATCTGCTGGCCCGGTGAAGAACTGCCGGCACTGACGGCGGCGCAGATTTATGTCGAGAAGCCGATCGGCGGCGCGGCGGGAACGAATTCGAAAACACTCGACCCGCCTAAAGGGGGGACTGCAAACGAATCCCTCGACGCTGCTCCCTCGCCACTTACCCAGCGAAACGCTTCCCGCGTACCGGTTCAAATTCGCGACCAGAACTCCGTCGCCATCCACTGGACCCCACACGACGAGGCCTGGCATCTGATTGACGACTTTCGGAAGCGAGGTCAGCAGATGCCGGTCGCGATTGCGCTCGGCGGCGATCCGGCTGTGACTTATGCCGCCTCGGCTCCGCTGCCACCTCATGTCGATCCGCTGGTGTTTGCTGGATTCCTGAGGAAGGCCGGCGTTGGTGTGACAGCCGCCCGAAGTGTCGACATCAAAGTTCCGGCGGATGCGGAAATTGTTTTCGAGGGATACATCGATCCCGCTGCGGAATTCGAAGACGCTCCTGCAACCGGGCTCGCAACGGGCTCGTACGCAGTACCTCGAAAAGTCCCCGTCGCGACGATCACGGCGGTCACCCATCGAGCCAATCCAATCCTGCCGGTCACCGTCCCCTCGCGGCCGCCGTCAGAAGACCACTGGCTGGAGCAGGCAACGGAGCGAATTTTCCTGCCGCTCGTGAGGCTGGCTTTGCCTGAGGTCGTTGACCTCGCGCTGCCTCGCGCCGGAGCTGGACGGAACATCGCCTTTGCGAGCATCTCGAAGCGCTACCCGCAGCAGGCTCGAAAGGTCATGAACGGTCTTTGGGGGATCACCCGGTTGAGCACGGTCAAGATGCTCGTCATCGTCGATTCGGATGTCGACGTCCATGATGACGAGGTGGTCTGGTTTGCGGTTGGAGCCAACTCGCATCCGGGCCGCGACACGATTTTCTCGGAAGGTCCAGCCGACTGGCACGACCACGCTTCCCCGATTGCGGGGACCGGTCAGCGCATCGGCATTGACGCAACTCGCAAGCTCCTCGACGAAGGCCACCCGCGAACATGGCCGGAAGCGTTGCAGATCGACCAGGGAACACGAACGAGAATCGAAGAACGCTGGAGTGAACTGGGGCTCACATGACGAATGACGACGGACAAATAACGAAATCCGCCGTCCCGGTGGACGTCTACGGCAACGTCGACAAAACCGGAGAACGCGTTCAGAAAATGTTCGGCGAGATTTCCGGCCGCTACGACTTCATGAATCATGCATTGTCCGGCGGAACGGACATTTACTGGCGGTGGCGAACGGTCCGGAGGGTTCGGCCCGAAGGCGAGGCCCCGATCCTTGATGTCTGCACGGGGACGGGAGACCTGGCTCTCGCCTGGTGGAAGAAGTCGCGAGGAAAGAGGTCCGTCGTAGGCACAGATTTCACCGCTGAGATGATCCAGCTCGCGCGGCAGAAGTCGGAGAGGCTGACCGCCAACGGGCAGCTGGCATTGAGGCTGGAAGACAATCCGGATTCCAGAGAATCCTCTGTCTGTTTCCTCGAAGCCGACACACTGAAGCTTCCATTTGAGGCTGATCGTTTCCAAATCGTCTCCGTGGCCTTCGGTTTGAGAAACGTCTCCGATCCGCTCGGCGGTCTCCGCGAGATGGCTCGTGTCTGCCGGCCAGGCGGCCGCATCGCCGTGCTTGAATTCACGATGCCCCGAAACCGACTGTTCGGAGCCTTCTACCGCTGGTACTTCAAGCACATCCTGCCGGGCATCGGCCAACTCCTCGCGCCGAACCGCGAAGCCGCTTACAATTACCTGCCCGAGTCGGTTTCGCAGTTTCCTCAGTACGAGGAACTGTGCTCGCTGATGCAGGACGCTGGCCTGATGGAGACGACCTGGACGCCACTGACTTTTGGAATCGCAACGCTCTACGTCGGCCGGAAGCCGGCTGCCGATTCCGAATGAGCGACTTGTTGACCGATCCGAAGGGGGGCTATGAGCGAAGACCGGATCCCTTACCAGCCGCAGCGATATCTTCCTGCCGAAATGCTCGCCCGGGCCGACGCATTTCTTGAGTCTGTTAACCAGCGTCGCAGCGTGCGTGATTTTTCGGACGAGCCCGTCGGCCGGCAGCTCATCGAGTTCGCGATCCAGGCTGCCTCGACATCGCCTTCCGGAGCTCATCGTCAGCCTTGGAAATTCGTCGCCGTTCAGGACCCGGCGATCAAATGCGAAATCCGGATCGCGGCGGAAAAGGAAGAACGCGAGTCGTACGAAGGCGGCCGTATGCCGGAGCAGTGGCGCGAGGCTCTCACCCCGATCGGTACGAACTGGCAAAAGCCCTACCTGGAAACTGTGCCGTGGATCGTGGTCGTATTCGAAGAGGTCTACCAGATCGGCCACGGCGGCGAGCCTCGCCCGAATTACTACGTCAAAGAAAGCGTCGGCATGGCCTGCGGACTGTTCGCCACCGCGCTGCACTGGATGGGCCTGGCCACGCTGACGCACACGCCCAGCCCGATGGGATTTCTGTCAGAGATCCTGGAGCGACCCCAAAACGAGCGACCCTATGTGCTCTTCCCCATCGGCTACGCGGCGAGCGACGCCACTGTGCCGAACCTCAGACGTAAGCCGCTCGAAGATGTGTCTGTCTGGAAGTGAGTTCGGCGTCTCGAGATAACCACGTGCCAGGCTCCAATCGGCATGGGTACGGTTGGCGAGAGCCCGTGAGCCGCAACGCGTAAGCGGCCGGATCCAGGCGCAATACTTTTGCCATGCCAAACGCAGAATTCGTGAGTTTTTCCCCACGCAGGATCCGGTGCCCACGGCTCACAAGTAATGCCACGGATGGCTGTTTGCCGTCTTTAACTCAACATCACAAAACCGATCGCCAGGATCGTCAGCGCGGCCGCAGCTGCATCCTGAATCGAAAGCCGATCACTTCTTCCGTGGAATCGAAGGAACTGCAGCAGTGCTCCAGTCGGGCAGCCGTAGCGGCAATAGGCCATCGGAACAAACAGCGAGGCAACCAGGCCGACAATGGCGATTGTCGCAGCAGCCACTCCCGCCAGACCGATCACCCAGGCGTCGAACGGTTCCAGATTCACCAGACTGAGCGGCCAGCCAGCGAGCGGGATCAGAATGACCAGGGCAAGAAACGCGACGGGAACGGCATTCAACAGGAGATGGATTCGGCGAGGCACCTTCCATTGCCAGGGAGTTTTACAAACGAGAATCTGCTGAACGGCTCCGTGAGGGCAGATGTGCTGGCAGTACGGCTGCTGTTTGCTGACCATTGGTACGAGAAGAGCCGCCGCCACGACCATGACCAGACCCGGAGCGAACTGCCACGGTACGCCGCTTTGAGCCCACCCAACAAGTACGGCCTGAGAAAGCAAATCTCCATTCATGACTCCGAGCAGCACGATCACAGCCAGCTGAAAAACTCGCCGTGAGTAACCTCGCCGAAGAATGCCCTTAAAAAATCCGATGCTAATCCCAATCGCTACGATCACACTAGAAACAGCTGTCCGCCAGGACCAGTGAATCGATGGGAAAAGCGTCTCTTCGTTTTTCGTTTCATCGGCCAGTTTTTCTGCGATCATCTTTTTGTGTTGTTCGATTGTCTGCAGAGCGGATCTTGCGGCTGCGACGATGCCTTCGGCCACAGCCATGCTGGTCATCGTGGCTCCGGAAACTCCCTCGATGTGCTCTTCAAACAGGTCCAGCGAGGCTAACTCGGCGAGCGTTCTTCCGTTAAACAGGCTGAGGAAGTACTCGTCGCTGCGAACGTATCCGACGTAGTCGCTGGCGGGATTGTCGGGGGATTCGTTGTCGAACGTGTGGCGAAGACGAATGCCGATGACCTTTGGTGGCGTGGATTTCTCATCGGGCTCGTCAAAGACGATGAGCGTATCCGTCGGTCCCTGGAAACCCGTGATGTTGTCTGCCGCGGGAGAAGTTCGCAGGACCCGGCCCTGACGCGTTCCTTTTTTGTGCAGCACGTCAATCAGGCCGGGGAGCTTGTCCGATGGAACCAATCTGCCTGCTGTCTCGATGAGACGTTGGACTTCTTCGATCTTGATCTCGTTGGGAAACTTCAGCGACGTCGGTCGCTCGCCGGTCAGTCTCAGTGCGACGGATTCGGCGATGGCCAGGCTTGTGAGTGTTGCTCCGGAGACAGCATCGATCTGGGCGGTTTCCGGCTTCGAGAGATGCTCGGCCAGTCCTTCCCAGCTTTTGCCCTTCCAGGCAGCCAGCAATCGGCCGTCGGCGAGGATCATGTCGAGGTGTTCGCGGGTGTCGCGACTCCAAAGGACTTTTGAGCCAACAACCCGGTCAGCTTTGTCGAATCCGATGAGCACGTTTGTCGGACCGGAAAAGCCGATGATCGCATCGGACTCGGGAGAGGTCTGGACGACGTAGCCAAGCGGCTCGCTATCGGCGTCGAGGATCGGTATCGAGTTCCCTTGCGCGGGCTCAGGAGACAACGATGCTGCTGTTGGGAACAGTTCGTGGACTTCATCAATGCTCAAAGCCGGCGTGGCCGATTCTGCGGAAGCGAGCTGCCTTTGAAAATGGATTCGGATCATCGCCAGCGTGGTGACGAACATCGCAACTCGCAGCAGGTGCAGGAACGACGCCCGTCCGCGCCGCCGGGTAGTCGGCGCCCTAGGCTCACCCGTGCCTGTGGGAGGTGTGATGACCGGCAGCTGGAACTCGGGTGGCGGCGTGTGATTTTCCGGGTTGGACATGAGGCTGGATGGTCACACGGATGGGTGTGGGT
>Ga0114933_10006679_pt1 | contig 10175 bp, 22 predicted proteins | sample 4SBtaG_FD_89691 | JGI IMG/M metagenome (GOLD analysis project Ga0114933, IMG submission 89691) | Deep subsurface microbial communities from Kolumbo volcano to uncover new lineages of life (NeLLi) - 4SBTROV12_W25 metaG | ecosystem: Environmental > Aquatic > Marine > Volcanic | place: Kolumbo... | reverse complement strand
TTGGTTCTAGGCGACGATAGATACGAAATCGTTAAGCGTTGGGTAACAAAGCGCACTAAAATCGGAAACAAAACAATCAAATCACAAGTATTCAAAGAATGCAAGGTGTTAAAAATTAGAAATTTTTGGGAATGATAATACTCGCACCAATAACAGTAGCAGTTATAGCAGGATACTTTTTTGTAAAATGGATGAGAGAATGGGACTAATTGTGAATAGAAAAACAGGAACACCAAGAGTACAATGGGAAAGTAATGGATTAGTTAAAAGGAATCCAACTATAAATCCCGATGATATATTTGATAAAACATCAACTGACCAATTTCCAACGGGAGCGTCAGTCAGGATGACAAGTCAGAAGAACGGTCATGCGACTGTTTACTTCAAATCGCCGCTAAAAACTAGGACTTATGGCAGCGGAAAGGATGCTCAAAGTTATACTTACTGCGATTCAACGCTAAAAGTATCATTACCAATGATTTCAACTTGGAATAAAGAAACGTACAGCTTTGCTTATACTGGACAGTTGCCAAGTGAATTTACTCTTGATGAGATGAATGCCGTACTAAAGTACGTCAGAAGTCAAATTCAAGACATGACAGGGAACACTCATATTATTATTAAAGATGACAGACAAAAGTTGTAAAGACTTCTCGGACTATCTTGAACATTGTAGGATGAACTATTTAAGTCATTACAATGATGGATATACTAGAGAATACTATCGGGGCGAGCTTTTGAAGCTCAAAGCAATACTAGACAAAGCACTTTCAGAAACCGAGGATACATTAAATGCCTAAAAAATATACATCAGACACTAAAGTAACATTTGGCGGCAGCAAAGGCCGAAAGGGAGTTCACGCGAAGAACAAATCTTCATGGAATCCTAAAAGTAAAAACTATAAGAAAAAGTATAATGGACAGGGAAGATAACACTCATTATTTTAATTTAGAGTATCTTAACTATTCCGAGCCACAAGTGAAAGACGTAAACGCAAAGCCGAATAAAGCCTTCAAATTTGATGGCATGACGGCATACGTTTATGAACTGGAGAAGGTTTGGGAGGTTCATGTACGCATTTGGGAGGATGAACCGGAGCCAGAACCGCATAGAGTTGATAAGATGATTGAATATATGCAGCACGAAGGGTTCTTTGTCGAGAATGGCAATCCAATCCAAGTGTGGGTAGTAGGGTTAAAGAGAAAAAAAGATGAATAAAAGGGACGTTTTAGATAAGATAAAGAAGGATACTGGATGCGATGATGACAGAGCAGAGCAAATCTTTCAACGTGCTTTAGATGATGGCATAGTAAAAGCGCACTTCAACTGGAATTTCATCGTCACATTCACTATCTACCTAGCGGTATTAGGAACAGGGGCATGGGCTTTATGGCAACATTTGTAAAAAGTAGTATCTTCGCCGCATTATTTTTAATTTTATCTTTATGCGGTTGCAAGAGCATCTCAAATGAATTACCAGACAGATACGTTTACTATGTCATAGATGTAAACGGTACTGAGCCAGACGCACAATTCCTTGACAGGAACGATGCAGTAAAGTATGTTGATGCCTTTAAGGAGTTTCATAGTTATAAAATAGTAAAAGCACAACATGAAGAATAAATTAGCTAAAAAGTACGAATTAGCATATAAAAAACTATATGCAGAGTTACCACAATGGAAAAGACAACTTGTGGATGAAAAGCATACCAGACAATGTAATGAATTAGTCAAGGAGGTAATCAGATATGCCGAAAAGAACAAAGAAGATGAAGATTGAGGACATTCGCCGCTATATAGAAATGAATATTAAAGATGTCAACGATGTAACAGCTTCGCGTATATACGAAGTAATGACAGGATTTACCGCATCAACTAAAGAAAGTGATGGGACTATTAGGTTAATAACATGAGTGAAAACACTAATCCATATTATAGGGCGGCATATTCAAAGTATGTCGCGCAACAAGACGAAGCAGTAGCAAACCTACTGACTTTATTCAATCGACCAGTAGGAATCGGTGAACATACTGATTTCATGGTAGAAATAGACAAGTGGCTTGAGCAAGGTGCAAGTGCAATAGATAAATTACAGTTTATGTCTAATGTATTTACCGAGAATGAGGACAGTACAGTTTCTCCTGCCGAGCCTCAAGTACCGCAAGAAGTAGTAACAACATCAGCACAAGGAACATGAAGTTAAAAGAAATACAGAATGGCAGTCTCTACTATAATAAGCAGAGAAAGAGAGTGGAGAGAGTAATATCCAGCAACATCAGCAATTCCAGAGTATTGACTGAATACCACAAGAGGTCTGAAAAGACCGTTCAGTTGAAGCATCTGAGGAAAGCTACCAATGACGAGGTGAATAAATACCTACAAGGGAAACAAGGATTCTTTGGAAGATTATCTGAATTATTCTGTTTATAATTCCCATATATGACAAAACAACTACGAACACTCTATACTATATACGATATATAATAAGTTAACATGAATAAACATATTGATATTCTTTATAGGTGTAGCATTTGGGATAATATGGGGCATATTATCTAATTCCGATGAAAATGACCCTCCAGACGATTACGATGCTCAATTCTTCTAATAAACATAAGGGGAATATACATATAGGAAGATACTTGATAAAAGTAAATTATATGAGGGATTTGTAAAAATAGGGAGTGGCTAATTTATATTTTTCAGAAATATAGCGTGAGAGTCCTTAACTGGACTCTTTTTTTTGTAACTATCCTTTGTGTTCTTTTGGTATATTTTTAATTTTTTTGGATTTATTTTATTTTTATTGTTGACATTTGATTAGAAGTAGATTAGTTTGGTCTTTCCTTTACGGGAACTGTATGAAAAAAACAGGTGATTCAACCTATACTGGGGTACAACTTAAAGAATTGAACAAGTTCTTTAAGGATGATGCCGTTATTCAAGTGTCAAAGAAGTTCTTGAACCTGCACAAGTTAGTAAGTGCTGCCGAACACGTTCAGATCGAAGTGACAAAAGAGCAGGAACAACCAAAAGAGGAAGTAAAGATGGTTGTTGAAAAGACAGAAGAAAAGACAGAAGAAAAGGTAGATTGTAATACCCTCTGGTAGTTGTAAAAAACTACTTGACTTCTGATAAGATAAAAATTAAAATTATCGCCAGTTATGACTACTACTACTATTGATTTGTTTCCAAAGATGGTTGGCCAAGAGGCCGCGAAACGCAAGCTCAGATTCTTCATTGAAGGGTATGAGCGTACTAACATAGTGCCGCATTTGCTGTTTTGCGCTCCGAAAGGTACGGGTAAGACCATGATGGCACGGGAGTTTGCGCGGAATCTCCTTAATCCAGAGACTCTTGAGCCAAAATCCTATACAGAAATCAATTGCGCGACTATCCGCAATCTACGAGCATTTGTAGAGCAAGTTATGGCAGTTCATGTAAATAATAATATGGATAAAACTATATTACTTGATGAATGCTCCGAGCTACCAAAGGATGTCAGCATGGCACTCCTTACAATTCTTAATCCAAACAGTACGCATACTAATACTTTTTCGTATGAGGGTTATGATTTCGAGATAGACTTCCGTAGGACTACGTTTATTTTCGCCACAACTGAGCCTCAAGACGTTTTTCATGCCTTGATGGATAGATTGGAGCGTATCGACCTAGAAGATTACTCCTACGTCGAATTAGCCAAGATACTCAGGATTTGTACTCCTGAGCATATTTCATTTGAGGGAAAGCTACTCAGCGAGCATATCGCACCTACCCTGAGAGGCAATGCAAGGGCCGCGCAAAAGATGGCAGATCATATTGTAAGTTATGTATCGCGCAAGGATAATAATAAATTTAATAAAAATGATTGGGATAAATTAAAAGGTATCCTAGATGTATTACCTTTCGGTATGACCAAGATTGAACTCAAGCTACTTGGGACGTTATATCGTGAGGGTATGCTGCGACTCTACAACCTCGCCGCGAAGATGCAGATGTCCCGTTCTGCGATACAAAACAACTATGAAGTGTATTTACAGAAGTTAAACCTCATCGAAGTGACTCAGAATGGCAGGAGACTGACCAAAGCAGGAGAGAAGCTAATGGAGGAGGATGAAATATGAGTAAAAAAATAATAAATAAACCTCGCGCAAATATACCTTGGAATACTGGTGAACGTGTTCACCGTCCGAAAAAAGGAAAAGGGAGTTATAAACGAACGAAATATAAATAAATAAGAAATAAATAAATGCGAAATATAAATATTTAAATAATAAACGAATAAATTGTAAATAAATAAGAAACAAATAAATAGTAAAAATATATTTTATAAATAAAGATGTAAATGCCGCGCGATGCGCGGTTTTATTTTAATTTTATAATTATGTCAGTTAGTGATTATACATATTTTTATATAATATAATTTAAGATTTCGGGAATTATACCATACCCCATTTACAAAGTCAAGAAAAAAATTACTGAAAAAAATTTAAAAAAAAGACTTGACTTTGATTTGGAGTGTGCTATAATGATCGCGTGTTAGGGACAAACCCCATAAACATAAAAAATATTTTTTCGATATTGCGCTTGACTTCTGAGGAAAAGTTGCATAGTATTGCGGCTCATGGAGGTTTTGTTAGTTGGGGTTTTAGTAGGCATGATAATGGTTTTATCACAAGAGGAATAAAAAATGACTAAAGTTGTATTACAAAAAGAAGGAACGTACACGGCAGTTGGTATCATTGGAGATACTAAACAAGAAGTAGAAGAAAGATACTATTCTTTCTGGAATCATAATGGGACAAACGGCGAGCTACATTGGCTCAGAGATATGGCAAAACCCTATGTGGGATATTTCTGGAGCGATGACAAAAGGATTCGCAAGTCTGTAAAGAGCGTCACGTTATTGGAGGCGATGCAGAGTGGAATCTCAAGTGATTTCAAGGGCGCGAAGGGAGGCATGATGTCTTTCGTGAATGATATAGTTAAGATAAAACTATCTGAGATGAAATCCGAGAGGTTCATAGATAGAAAATCTAGATACGATTTTTATGACGTAGGAGTCATAAGAGCAGAGAATCTTACAGATTACGATGCAACAAAATAAAACAGATACGATACAGACAGAGGAACCCAAAGGCTTTTCTAGAAAGGGCTTTGAGGGAATGACTACAACAATCAATAAAGGTTTTATCACCTTTTGTAAAAGGAAAGTTAATGTCTTAGGTAAAAAATGTAATCGCTTGCATCTATTACCTAACAGCGAGCATTTATATAATCAAGACTTTTCTAATCCGAATAAATCAGACTAATGCCTAATTGTAATTGTAAAGAGTATAACGGTTGGACTAATTACGAAACTTGGAATGTCGCCTTGTGGATAACAGGGGATGAGGGTTTCTATAATATAGCCAAGGAATGTAAGAGCTTCGCGAATTTCGTAGCTACGATGAAGGACGAACTGGAGCAGCCTTGCACTCCTGAGAATGTTGGATGGGATTTACCATGCGTAAACAAAGAAGAAGTTGAGAGAGTATTCGAAGATTTATAAATTGTAAATAAGGAAATACTAAATAATAAATAAGGCGCGGGGTAGCCAAGTGGTAAGGCAGATCTCTGCAAAAGATCCATCGTCGGTTCGATTCCGACCCTCGCGTCCATAATTCTAATCAAAAAAAAGGCGGCCCGAAGGCCGCCGGAGACTCTGGGGGTGAGCTGGATTCTAGTAATCTCTAGGCGGGAGGAAGCCCGCCTTTCTCTTCGCCTCGATTGCCCTTAGGCGCTTGATCTCGTCTCGCGTCTCATTCGCTTCCCCAAGATACTTCTGAGTCAGATCGCCCAGTTCACCTGCAGGATACTTGTCGCTCAGAACTGCGTGTCCGTATTCGACCGGCCCGAGGTATTTCAGCAGGGCATCGTGGATCTCGTTGAAGCGAGATGTCAGAGTGTCGATCTTAGCTCTTCTTTTTAGGCTCAGGTCGCTCATAGTTGCACCCCCTTATCCGCTTCGAGGCGAGTGCCCTTGAACATCTCTTCGTTCCCGTCGTACAGCCAGCTTTCGTCATCTGCTGCTATCGCTGCGTACCGAAAGAAGTCACCTATAGAGTAGGTAGGATCTTCGTACATATAGTCGAGGAACATTCGATACTCTGCATCGTACCCGTGGCGCGTGGCACTCAGCCCGATCTTTATTACTTCTGCATTTTTCATTTTGTTTTTCCGTCGGGGGGGTTGGTTTGCCCCGAACAGATGTCAAGTCTGCCGAAAACCTCCGATTCTGTCAACTACTTTTTTTTTATTTTTTTTAATTATAAATCTGCTGCCCCGCAATAATCATGCCAATTACAAACCATTGACTCTGCAATAACCGTGCCAATTACAAATTACAAAAATAAAAATAATAAATAAACCAATTAGAAATACAGCATTTATAAATAAATGTATATTAAATAATTATAAATTATAATTTTATAAATAATAAATAATTACAAATTACCAAATTATAAATATGAAATAATGAAATAATGCGCGCGCTGCGCGCGCTGCGCGTAATTATATAAAAAATATAAAAAAATACCCGCCCCCTTTCGGGGACGGGCGAGCCTAGCAGGGGGAAATTCTAAGTAGGATAACTGATGATCTTCTCTCTGGAGTGTCTTTCCGAGCTTCGCAACTCCTTCATCGCGCCGAACTCGCTTCTCTCGACAGTAGCCATTACAGACCTTTGGTATTTAGCATTCATAGTTTGATCTAGTAAAGTGCCAGTCCTGTTGACTGGCTTCATGTTCTGCTCTGCCATGTAGACGAACAATCTCTTGGAGCCGATGGGAGGGATATGGTTAATCATTTTTCTAATTGGGATAATACATCCTTGCGGCTACCCTTGTACCCGTATTCTTTTTTCAATATAGAATAAGCAGAGCGGCCTTTCTTTTTCATACCTAGGATTTCAAGCTTCAGCCCGTAGCGTAATGCTACGAGCCGAGCTTTGGGGATCTGCTCTCCGGTGAGGGTAATCATACCTCCACCTCCTTGAAGATAGCCTTGGAGCGTTGACCGTATCCGTAAGCAGGAGACAGGCAGTTCACTTCTTCGCGGCCAACCTCTGCCTCAGTCTTACCGACCTTGTAGCCTGTCCAACCGTGCTTGAGTTGCTGACCTGAGAACTTGTCAATCGCTTCTTGACGATCCTGTTTGAATTCCTCAGAGCCAACCGGAGCAGCGGTGAAGAAGTAAGCGTAGCACTCATCGAAGCCCTTGAAGCCGGGGCCGGATTCTTTGCCTGTCGAGTGGAGAATAACGTGGTAGTGTATTTCTTGATTCATTTTATTAGGTGTTCCTCTCGGGAACGGGTTCAATTTAGCATAAACAAAAAGGATGTCAACCCCTTTTTTTTATTTTTTTTTATTTTAAAAAATCGCCCCCCCGAAGGGGGGCGTGGAGATCTCACTTATAGTAGATCTGTTTTCCTGTCACGATGACCTTCTCGTACTCGCCGCGAAGTTCCTCGCCCTTATCATTCACGAAGAACTCGTTCTTGTAAGGGTTGTAATAGGCACGATCTAAGGAGTAACCCTCAAGATCCCCTGCTGGACGGCCAAGCTGTCCCGAAACGTAAGCGTGTACGTTCTTACGCTTCTCTCTACGCACCTTGGCGCGTCCTGCTGGCTGGACATGAAACTTGGCATTGTCCAGAGCCACGATGTCGGCATGGTTGATCACCAAGCCCGTCTCCGCGCTTCTCACCGAGAGGCGCTTTTTGTGGAGGTTGTAATATACTTGCACTTTCATTTTATTCAAGTGAGCGGAAGGCTCATTCCCTCGCGCTGAAAAGATTAAACACGAAAATCGTTTTTCCGTCAACACCTTTTTTCACTTTTTTTTATTTTTTATTTTTATGGAGGTTGGCACGGCTCATGCTCTCCATATTTCTTTTCCTTACTACCATTTTAACAGAAGCCATTCGTTAAGTCAAGTGAAAAAATTAATTTTTTTAAACAAAAAAACCGCCCTCCCCTCGTGCAGGGAGGACGGCTTGTCCCTTCCACTAGTTACCTACCAATAACTAATTTCTTTACTTCACTTGGTTCTGTTTCATCCCAAGTGGTAGAGCTTTTGTAGCCAAGATTTCTGGCGTAAGTAAAGAAGTTTATCTTTATACTAGATAAAGTTTTCTTTAATGACTTATAGAAACCTTTCTTTTCTGTATCTAGCCACTCACGGCATTCAGCATCTTGAATGATGTAGTTGACTAGTTCTTGCTTCATTTGCTTCTCAGCCTGTTGTGCTGAGTGTGTGCTGTCATGCTCTGCCCGAAAGCAGACAAAGCATGAGGAAGCACCGCCTAACTGTCGAATCCTAGATAAAACATTCTTTGTATATCCGACTTTGACAGTCTTGTTATTGTAGAAAGCCAAGTATGTAAACTTGGAGTCTTTATTCTTTTTAGGCATCGGGATAAGTTTTACCGTTGACTTCTATTGATGAATACGACTTGTTATTTATATAAGCTTTGATAGCTTTTGATGCTTGCCAAAACCAAAAGTTAACTTCGCTTCTTCCATTTAAGAGTTCTTTTGTGGAGAGAACTCCTTCCTTTTTAGACTTCGCGATTTGGTTAACCAGCCAATTGAGCTTTGCAGGAGCCTTGTTCTTGGATGATGTCCTCAAGTCAGGGTTTAAGAATTTCATGTAGAATTCTTCTGCTATCTCTTGGTTCTTTGAACGAGCCAAAACCATAGGAGCAATCAGAGATACTTTTTTGAATTGAGCTTTCTTGCTCTTATTATTCATAAAGTATTCTATATGATCTTTATACTTGTTGCAAGTATCTACAATCTTCTTATCGTTGTACCAAGCCCTATCAATCAGCTTTCTTGCGTCAGGAATAGGCTTACCCAACAAAGTAAACTTTGACCTGAGAATTATATTTGAAACGTCAACTCTAAACTTTGAATCAACATTAGACTCAACAGGGAGCGCACCTGAGAATTTTAATCTTTGCGCGACTGTCCTTGGACGGCTTACGTCAATTTTCTGGATAGTATCTTGAGGCACTCCCAGATAAAACATAGCGTCAACATTCCTTCCCGACTCAGCGATTGCGGCGAGAGTATGTTGCCCGTCAATTAGTTGACCGCTTGTATCAAACATGACCCGCGAGGCAGCAGTTCGCCACTCGCCCTCTTGAATATCCATCTTAATCCGATGTACGATTCTGTTATCTAAACCTCGGTTAGTGGATACTTGTTCCTCGTTTTCATACAAGAAGTTTCTATGTTTTAGAACCTCTAATGCTTCTTCCGGTGTAATGTTGCGAGGTGCAACCATAAGAGTGTCACTCTCAAAGTTGCCATTTAGCAAATGCTCTTTAGCGGCGTTTGCTCGTTTCGTAATTTCGTTTGCCTTGGCTTTTAAACCAGACAAGACGTTCTTCTTGGTAGTAGTACTAGTCTTTGTCATTTTGTAAGTCCCCGTCTAGGGGAAACGCGACCATACCACGGGTTTTCAGAGTGTCAACCCATAAATTTTATTTTTTTAATTTTTTTTTCTGAGGTACTTTGGCACGCACTTTGCTCTAGTAAATTCTAATCCCTACTACCATTCTACCATAAAAAATATTTTTATGCAAGGATAAAATTCACTTTTTTACAAAAAAAATCCTAGTGGCGTTGACCACTAGGATTGTTCTAGGTGATACGTAAAATGACTAAACGTATCTCAGGAGGAGTCTACGAAAGTATTTGATTAACTTGAGATTCTAGCTTTTTTATGTAGGAAATTACTTCCACGTCTCCAGCGTGGTTCTTTTTGCACCTACGAAAGTCCCTTTTGACTTCCAGCTTCAAGCCGCGAACAATTATGTTTCGAGTCTTGACTGCTTCAAGTTTAATGCTGCGAGTCAGCTTTCTTTTCTCCGCCTTCCTTTGGGCGTGTTTGGTTTTCATCGTTAAATTTATTAAGGTGCTGGCATACGTTTCCAGAGATAGCAGTCTTTTTTTCCAATCTCCAGCTCCATCGCTTTCAGCTTTATCTTGGTTTCTTTTTCGGACTGCTCACCTTCTAAATGTTCTTTTAGTATACTGGCGGCACCTGATAATTGACAAGCCCTGCGTCCCATTTTACCGTTATCGATCGAGTCTTCTAGGTATAGATCGTCGGCCATATAGGCGAC
>Ga0114933_10006678_pt1 | contig 10176 bp, 10 predicted proteins | sample 4SBtaG_FD_89691 | JGI IMG/M metagenome (GOLD analysis project Ga0114933, IMG submission 89691) | Deep subsurface microbial communities from Kolumbo volcano to uncover new lineages of life (NeLLi) - 4SBTROV12_W25 metaG | ecosystem: Environmental > Aquatic > Marine > Volcanic | place: Kolumbo... | reverse complement strand
CGGCAGTAGAGGAAGATGTCATCCCAACCACGTCACCTGAGCTGAATCTATATCCCAATCCTGTTTCAGCCGGGTCCATTGTGCGCGTTTCGATGCCGGGAGACGGAGAACTTGAGATATATGATATCCGAGGAAGACTTGTGCGCAGCTTCAGCTTGATGAAAGGCATTCAATCTGTTCAGACCGACGGACTGGGAGCGGGGGTATACTTCCTCAGAGCCGCCTCAGAGACAGATATCGGCACTCGTTCGCTGGTCGTATTGCGCTGACGCACAATTCAAAAGCGGCAACGAATGAACGCCGGGTCACGACCCGGCGGATTCTGATTTCTCGATCGTCCCTTCTGCGTACGAATACGTCGGGTCAAACATGGCGTCTTCAATTTCGCTGCGCAGGTCATCGGGCATGACCCGCTCGCTCAGATGGTTGTCGAACACATACTCGGCAACCCTGATTGCAATGTGAGCTGAAACTTCGCGGATGCGGGTGAGAGACGGGAAGATTCTTCCGATTTGCAGGTCGTGCTCGCCAACCGTTTCTGTGAGGGCTTCAGCGGCTATCGTGAACAGCTCATCCGGGATGGTTTTCGCCTCACTCACGATGAGTCCCAGACCGAGTCCGGGAAAGATATAGGCATTGTTGGATTGACCGGGCACGATTGAGCGACCCTCGTACTCGACCTTGTCGAACGGACTGCCGCTTGCAAAAACACATCGACCCTTGCTCCACTGAATCGCCTGTACGGCCGTGCATTCTGCTCTGGAGGTCGGATTTGAGAGGGCGAAAATAATCGGCGTTTCATTCAGTTCCGTCATCAGCTCGATGACTTCCCTGGGAAACGACTCCGGCTGGCCTGACACGCCAATCAGAGCGGTAGGCTTGAGCGCTCGAACTGCTTCGAGAAGACTGTCTGTTTCCGGGGCATCGTGGGCATATGGCACCTTGTGTGTTGCAAGGTTATTCCGGCTCGAGACCACCAGCCCTGTGGAATCGAAAAACCAGCAATGTGATCTGGCTTCATCAGCTTTTAACCCCTCTCGCATCAGAGCTGAGCTGAATAGGTTACCGATCCCGATTCCTGCTTCTCCTGCACCGAGAAACAGAACACGCTGATCTTCAAGCTCGCCGCCCGTAACTCTCAAGGCCGTAAGCAATCCGGCTAGCGTTACCGAAGCCGTGCCCTGAATGTCGTCATTAAAAACGGTGTAGCGATTCCGATATGCTTCTAAAAGTCGGAAGGCGTTTCTGTTGGCAAAGTCCTCAAACTGCACGATGGCCTTCGGAAATTTATCGTTTACCGCCACCATGAATTCCTCGATGAACGCATCGTACTCCTCACCCCGTACACGTTTCTGAGGTAGGCCGATATAGAGCGGATCCTGGAGCATGCCTTCATTTTCGGTGCCCACGTCAAGCGTGATAGGAAGACAGTAACGCGGATTGACGCCGGCACAAGCCTTGTAGAGCGCCAGTTTTCCAATCGGAATACCCATGCCGTCCGCGCCAAGATCGCCGAGGCCGAGGATTCTTTCACCGTCCGTAACGACGATGACACGAACATCAGGATAGGGCCAGTTGTCGAGAATGGATCGAATCTGACCCTCGTCCTCGGTACTCAAATACATGCCCCGTGCCCTGCGAAATATGTGGCCAAATTTTTGACAGGCCTCACCTACCGTCGGGGTGTAGATGATGGGCATCAATTCGTTCATGTTGTCCATCACGACACGATAATAGAGCTGCTCATTGCGATCCTGGAGGGCCGTCAGCAGTACGTATCTGTCCAAATCCGTCTTGGAGCTTCGCAGATTGGCCATGATCCTGTCGACCTGGTATTCCTGTGAACTTACCCGTGGAGGCAGCAGGCCCTTCAGGCCAAGTTGGGCCCGCTCTTTCTCTGTAAATGCCGTCCCCCTATTTCGCACAGGGTCTTGTAAAATGGGTACTCCTGTGCGAACGCGTTTTGAATCCAATCTGATGCCTTCGTGATTATAGTCTAACACGGCTGAAACTGTGCCCGGTAAACGTTTGGTGTCAGGCGAAGGTCCCCGAAAACAGCTTCCCCGAGGTATTCCGGGGTTCCTGCGCAGAGCTCAATCTCTTACATAGCCTGCAGAGCATGGGAAAGATCTGCTACCAGATCGTCGGCGTTTTCCAGTCCCACCGATATCCTCATGTCGCCCAGCGAGATACCGAGATCTTTAAAACGTTCGGGAGGGAGTTCTTTGAGGTAGCTGATGGCGGGCGCATAGATCAGACTTTCATGTCCTCCCCAGCTGACGCCGATCTGAAAGACCTCCAGCGAATTGAAAAACGATTTAATGTCATCGAGCTCGTCCGTCGCGAGTTCGAAACTCATCAGACCGGTGAAGCCGGACATTTGTTGACGGGCCAGATCGTGTTGAGGATGGCTGGTCAGGCCCGGATAGCGTACCCGCCTCACCTTCGGGTGAGCTTCGAGAAACGACGCCACACGCATGGCATTCTTCTGGTGGTACTCGAGGCGCATTACGAGCGAGCGGAGCGAGCGAGTAATCAGCCAGGATGTATGCGGCGCAATGGTCGCTCCTAACAATTCGGACTCGTTGACAATCATCTCCTGAATCCTTTCCTCAGATGAAATGATTGCTCCGGCCACGATATCGGAATGGCCTCCCAGATACTTCGAAGCCGAGTGCACTTCGATATCGACTCCCATGTCGAGCGCCTTCTGATAGAGCGGTGTCGCCCAGGTATTGTCGATCATGGTCGTAATCGAGGTGCCTTTCGCGAATGCGGCAACTTCTGCGATATTCTGCAGGGAGAAAACAGCTGAAGACGGACTTTCCATCATGATCAGGCTGGTCCTCTCCGTTACCGCTTCTTTAAAGTCACTCGCCTGTTCACCGGAGACAAACGTGACTTCGAGCCCCATTTTTTCTTTCAGGTACCTGTTTATCAGGTTGTTGGCCGGGCCGTACAGATTCTTGACCGCCACGATATGATCGCCGGGAGAGACGACGTGCATAACAGCAGCCGATATCGCCCCCATTCCCGACGCAGTGAGGCGGCATGCGTAATCCGGCCCTGCAAGAGCCGCGATTTTCCGTTCCGCCACCTGGGTCGTCGGATTGATGAGCCGCGTGTAGATCGGTCGAGCCGTGCGATCATCAAAGGCGGCGTCGATGTCATCCCAGTCCTCGAACGTGAACAGCGAATTCTGATATATCGGCGGGACGACGGCGCCCTGATGGGATTCACGATCTTCACCAAGATGGGAGAGCAGGGTCTCGATGTTCAGCTTCTTTTTCATCAATCTGCTTCAATGCTTTCTTCGACATCGACCTCATGGTAGAAACACCCGATCCCCAAAATGGCGACAGTGGGCGCGATGATCAGGTTGGCCAGCGTCATCAGCTGCCAGTGCCAGTAATCAGCCCAGGGCACGCCCAGCGTGGCTACCATAAAAATGGCCGTGGACGTCCAGGGAATAATACTTTCGATCATTGTCCCGGTATCTTCGAGCGATCTCGAAAGCACCTTTCTGGGGATCCTGAGGGAATCAAACCGGCTTTTGAACGCATCTCCGATTATGAAGCTCGTGGCATACTGATTCGAAGTCATCGCATTCGTGACAGCCGTGGCGCCCAGGGCTGAGAGAATGGTGGAGGATCTGGTCTTCGCGAAACGGAAAACGCGATCAACGACAGTCGGCATCGCGTTGATGGTATCGATGGACCCGATGAAGAAGAAAACCAGAAACGCCACAAAAATAGCCTGGCTCATTGAATACAGGCCTCCGCGGTTCACCAATTCAACAGTCTGATCGGGCAAGGTCGTTGCCCATGTCGCCATACTGGCATCGAAGCCGTTTGCCAGTGCAGTGGAAATATTGCCAAGCGTGTAAGGTTGAAAAATGAGAGCCAAAACACACGCTGAAATAACCGACGTCAAAAGGGTGGGAATGGTAGGCTTTTTCTTCAGCGAGCCGACCAACACGATGAGTGGAGGCACCAGGAGGAGGATGTTGAACGAGAACAGCGAATGCAGAGAATCCAGAAACGGGGTCAGTGACGGAAATTCTGTGGTGAGACTCTGCGGGCCATTCGTGAAGCCCAGAATCGTGAACCCAACGGAAGCGATGACGGCAGATGGAACGGTCGTAACCATCATGGAGCGGATGTGATCGAACAAATCCACATCTGTGGCGAGAGCAGCCAGGTTGGTGGTGTCGGACAGCGGCGACATCTTGTCACCAAAATAAGCGCCACCGATGACCGCACCGGCGGTGATTCCGAGATCGGCACCCAGGACACCCGCGATCCCGATCAAAACGACTCCGATGGTACCGGCCGAACCCCATGAGGTACCTGTCAGAGAAGAAAACACGATGGGAATCAGGAAGGAGAGCAGGTACAGATATCTCGGACTGATGATTTCCAGCCCGTAGTAGACCAGCATGGGAATCGTACCGCTGATCATCCAGCTCGAGATGATGACTCCGATCGCGAATAGAATGAAAAAGGCCGGGAGGGCTGTGGAGATCTTTTTTACTATCGATTCCTGAATCTCTTCCCATCCAAGTCCGAGATAGAAGAGTTGAGAGACAGAAAAGAAGGAAGCGGCGATAAATATCACTTCGAGTGCCAGAGCTTCCTCATCCAGAAAGAGCGGACGCACAATCAGTCCATACAGGATGATGACCCCGAGAAAGAGAATGGGGAGAATCGCATGCCGAAACGTGACCGGCTTTCTCACGCGCTCACTCATGGAGAATCTCCAGCATCCTGATAGGCATCGATAACGCGGTCAGGAATAGGCCGCGGTCTTCCAGATTCACGGTCCAGGCAAACCCAGTTGGTTTCACCGCGGGCGATGAGCATCTCGTCCTTGGTTCTTTTGAACTCGTATTTGCGGACCGAAGAAATTTTCTCAACACTGTCGATCCAGGTTTGAACCTGGATTTCTTCCCCTTCGAAGGCTGGAAGACGGTATTCGATGTTGTGGGAGCGGGCTACCCAGATTATTCCCGCCGCTGCCGCGCGAACATCACCACTGACACTCTGCGTGTGCCGGATGGCCACATCCTGCATCCAGCGGACGTATTCGACATTGTTCACATGTCCATGAACATCAATGGATTCACTTCCTACGGTAAACGTCCAGGAGAATCGCATGTCACTCAGTCGCGTCAGTCGATTGATTTCGGGATTTCAGCCAGACAACAATACCCCAAATGCTGATGAGTATCCAGAAGATTTCAATCACGAACGAGGCCAGATTGAAATTGTACAGCAGCGAAATCAGAATCATGACTGCCCCGAAGAGATTCGTCAGCGAATACGAAATGTGGGTGGCTTCCATTTTTCTGGCCTGAACCGCCGCATAGGTTACGATGATCAGGGCGACCCCAATCGTTCCAACAAAATCAAACCATTGCATGGATCAGTCCCGATTGATGATGCTGAGTATGTCAGTATGGAGGTCACCTGAGGATGAAGTCAACAGGCTCGGCGCATTGACAAGATCGCCGGTGTTTCCCCGGCCGTCAGATACCATTCCGCCCGCCTCAAGAATGCATGGAATAATAGCGGCATTGTCCCAGGGGTGCATTTCAGTGTCAAATGCCGCGTCCAGAAGGCCTCGTGCGACGAGAACATGTTGGATGCAATCTCCCACGAATCGAAAACGATCCGCTTTTCGAATGAGTGAGCTGAGATTGAACGGATCGTCGGAGCGGGCAGGATCTATGTCTGATGAATAGACGCCGGTACAGGAGACAAACGCATCAGCCACTTCTGTGATGTCAGATTGAACTCTGGCCCGATTCAAATCGCCCATACGGTTCAGGAACCAGCAGCCATATCCCAACTCAGCATACAGAGTTTCTTTGAGGGCTGGCATATTGATTACTCCCAGAATGGGCGCCCCATTTTTGAGAAGCGCAACGAGGGTTCCAAATGTTGGAAGGCCGAGGGAAAAGGCGGCCGTCCCGTCGATGGGGTCAATTATCCAGGTGAATTCCGAGCTGGATTCAACAGTTCGATCTTCTTCGCCTATGATACCGTGATCCGGGAAGCGGGCGATGATCAGCTCGCGCATTACTCGTTCTGCCTCGGTATCGGCTTCGGTAACAGGCGTTCCATCGGACTTGATCGAGGTATCGGTGTTCTGAAACCGGGGCGTGATTTCCTGTGCGGCGGTTCCGGCGAGTTCGAGTGCGAACTGAAGGAAAATGCTTGGGGGTTTCGGTTCACTCATCAGTTGCTGCCTGGAGTAAAGGAATCAAGAGAATGCGCCAATTCCTGTAGCACCTCGATAATGGTGTCGATGTCTGGCTTGTGCGTACGGAAACAGACCGCGGCCAATCGAAGCATGTATGATCCGTTGATTCGTGTTGAGCTGACAAAAATTCGGCCATCGGTATGGACTGCCGCGACCAAGTTTTTATTGAACTCGTCGGTATCACCTTCTGACGGACGAAATCGGTAAATGACGACCGAGAGATCGGGTTCGGGCCCCACTTCCCAGCCGGGCATGTCTCGGAGTCGGTCGTGGAAGTAGCGTGCAAGATGCAGTTTTTCTCTCAAGCCTGCTCTGAAGGGAGCCAGACCAAGAACCTGCAATGGAAGCCAGAGGCGCAATCCTCGAAAGTGTTTCGTCAGTTCGGGTGAAACGGTCGCGGGCGAGGTAGCAGGAACGTTGATGGCGTCCTGCATATAATCCGCCCCTGCCGAATGAGAGGCCAGAAGGAATTGTTTGTCCCGAACCAGAAGAGCTCCCGTTCCATAGGGCAGGAACAGCGTCTTGTGCGGATCCATCACGATGGAATCGGAGAGATTCATACCTCTCAGCAGATCAGCACCTTCCTCGCACAACGCAAACAGGGCTCCATACGCTCCGTCAATGTGATACCAGGCATCATGCCGGTTGGCGATGCCGGAAATACGCTCGAGAGGATCAATCGAACCTGTATTGGTCGTTCCCGCAGTTGCGACGACAAGGAATGGATTAAGACCTCGCGACACGTCGTCCTCTACGATCGCCTCGAGTACATCTGCATCCATCCGAAAATGCGCATCGACTGGGATTCTGCGAACGAGGCAGGAGCGCAGTCCGGCGAGGTGCAACGCTTTGTCGAGGCAATGATGGGCGTGCTCTGTCATGTAAACCACCGACTCGGCTATCCGTGCTCCTTCTATATTGTGAGCATCCCTCGCCGTAACCACCGCCGTAAAGTTGGCCATGCTACCGCCCGCGGAAAGGTATCCCCCATATGTGTCCGGGTAGCCGATCATCTCTGCCATGAATCTTAGGCATTGATCTTCCACCCTCACGGCCCCCGGGCTGGCGAAAGCTACACCGGCGTAGCGGTTGGTCACAGCTGCCAGAAAATCAGCAATAGCTGAATGAAACAGACCACCTCCGGGGATATAGCCTACGAATCGACCAGAGGTCGTATTGATACCACGAGAATCCACGTCATCTTTGAGCACCTGCAGCGCTCGCTCGAGGCCGATGCCCTGTTCGGGTACCGCGTCGAGAAGAAGGCTTTCATCCGACAGGGGTCGATTGGCGTATGCAGGTGCATCCGGGATCGACTCCAGGAATGAATCAGCGTATTCCAACACCACGCGCATGAGTTCTGCCCGCAACGGAGCGTCCGTGTCCAGGCTGTCGGATTGTTCTTCGAGGGAACTGAGTATGTCCATGCTCCAGCTTTTTATTCTGCCCTTGAATAGGTCCTACTGAGTCGTGAGCGCTAATTCATAACGTGTTGTGTCCCACTCCAGTACAATGATTCCACCTTCATCGGTGTCTTCAATTGAAATAGTGAAACGTTCAACCATGTCCGAAAGGTCGGATTCGGTCATCACGACGCTGAATAGATCGTGGGCGCCGTCATGTGCGGTTCCCCAGATATTCGTCTGTTCGTTCACAATCAGAGAGTATTCGCCACCATCCCAGAGAGACCAGAGCGTGTAGGTCCCGGCATCCAGCTCATTGCCTCCAATCGAAATGTCTGCGCTCGTTGAGAAATGCGTCGCAGCATTTGCACCTGTTCTCCAGACTTCACCATTCGGGACAAGACCACCCCAGATTTCACGTCCGCGTTTGGCGGGCTGCGAATATCGGACTTCAAAATCAACGCCATCAACAGTTGCTTCTGTTGTTGCACCTGGCGAGGGCGTGCCAATGCCGGTTCCAGCGGCATCCATCGCCGCCCAACGATCTGCATACGCTCCTGTAAGAAACGGTTCGACACGCCTGACTTCAGCTTTCCCGGTGGTCAGCGCACCGGATGCTCCCAGAATCTGACCCTGGTCATCTGTCCAGCCGATGCGCGGGCTGCCGAAATAATCCATCGAGAGGGAGTCGGCAGAAATCCTGATCGAATTATTCTGTCTGGCGTCGGCGCCGGAAGAAGCGAGCAGCATGACACCGTCCGACCCATCACTCAGTTGACTTGCGACTTGTTCAAAAATGAACATGGATGATGACGCACGGCCGAGCGTAGGAATGACGCCCGTTGGAACGGTCAACGTGCTCTCTCCTGGATTGCGGCCACCCTCGCGAACTACGGTCGCTTGATCGCCGTCGATTGTGATAGCAGCTCCGGAAGATGGCGGACCATCCGGATTGGTTGAAGGGGTTCGGCGGCTGGACGACAGAGAGACGATATAACCGTCATCGTTCAATTGAGCTCGGTATTCTATAATGTGGGTCACGGGAGTACGCTCCACAAGTATGCCTTCAACGATGTTACCATCTTTGACGAAGACCTCAACAGTCACTGTATCCGTGCCCAGTGTTGAGACAAACGATCGCGGTTCATCTGGTGATGGTACCCATCCGGGTTCAGTCTGACAGCCGGCAGCGACGAGGATGACGGCCGTAAATAGGAATAAACGGTTCATGACGATCAGGTTGGAAGATTTGACGGGAATGGTGGGAGCGGACGGTGGCGTTCTGCGTGAGTGACGCTCTAACGGCTGAAAACACCTGCAGGTTGCCCTTCGAAAATCATTTCGCTGAGAGAGGAAATTCCAGACTCAGGATGTCTTCCTCAGTTGTTTCGATCCAGGCCCGGTGCAGGACATCGACGTGTAACCGGATCCGGTCCAGATCTTCGCCGTCAACTACCCTGACCTGGCCATGTACTTCACGATCCTTATAGCTGTCCCACGATGCCGTCAACTGCTCGTTGAATTCGGCGACCCCCGCTCGATGTCCGGTCTGAAACTCCTGATCGAGAAGTGCCGCCAATGTCTCTGCATAGAGTGCTTCGTAGCTGTGCTCTGCGGGGATGGGACCTCGCGGCCAGGGAGTACCGAAATCAGTGATATTCCAGCCGAGGATTACGAGACCATAAAAGCCAGACTTGAGGCCCAACACAGATTCGACAGCAAGGTGATGCAGATCGTGATAGACGAAAAATTCTCCATGGCGTCGCTGCCACGTTTCCGTGCCGTCCTCCCGAATGCATTTGAACACATTCGAAAAATCGGGCTTTCTCCAAAATTGAATCTGCAAATTCATGCGCCCGGCTGTTCGACTGCGGTGGGGCCGAAAATTGGAGGTAGCGGTACATCCAGGAGTCGCAGGTAGACTGAGAGCTGTCCACGGTGATGGATCATGTGGCTGATACCCCATTCCCGGATGACCTCAACTTTGGGACGCGTCCAGATCACATATTCTCCCGCTCGCAAAGACCATCCTTCCGACAAAACCGCGTCTGTGGCACTGCTAAGGGCACTCAGCGCATTCGCTGCGTTGTCATCAAAGGTTGCGAGGAGTTCGTCATGCGTTTGCGGTTCGGGCCGGGCAGGTGACGCGGCTTTCATGTCATACCCATCTTCGCTGATGGTCATCATGACCCAGACAGGAAGATTGGCGATGTGCGAACTGATCTGCTGCAGCGACCAGGACTTTTGATGGGGCTTCCACCCAAATTGTTGTTCAGGCACGCGTTCCAACATGGTTCGCGTCTTGCCGAGTTCTTCCTTTAGATCACCAAGTGCTACACGATTCAAAGACATGGTATAGTGCTCCGAATTACTGAATGGAGTGGCTTCGGTATAGCGCCCCAGAGCGTCACAGAGCGTCACAGAGCGTCCCAAAGTGGGCGAATCAACTACTCGGACAATGCTCTCTCAATGATGCTTAAGACGGCTTCCATGGTCTGAACCCCGAGGT
>Ga0114933_10006677_pt1 | contig 10178 bp, 7 predicted proteins | sample 4SBtaG_FD_89691 | JGI IMG/M metagenome (GOLD analysis project Ga0114933, IMG submission 89691) | Deep subsurface microbial communities from Kolumbo volcano to uncover new lineages of life (NeLLi) - 4SBTROV12_W25 metaG | ecosystem: Environmental > Aquatic > Marine > Volcanic | place: Kolumbo... | reverse complement strand
GGAGTGGAAGTACTCGTCGTCAGTATGGACCTGCCCTTTGGCCAAAAGCGCTGGTGCGGTGCTGAAGGCGTTGAATCAGTGAAGACGCTGAGTGCACATCAGTGTACGAAGTTCGGTGAAGACTATGGCGTTCTCATCAAGGGTGGCCCACTCGATCGCTGCCTGGCACGAGCTATCTTCGTTGTCGATGGTGACGGACAGCTGAAGCACGTGGAATACGTTGGTGAGATTGCAGATCATCCCGACTACGACGCGGCCCTGGCTGCAGCAAAAGGCTGATTGTGTCAGAAAACCACCGCAAGAATGCAGAAGGGCCACACCCGTCAGGTGTGGCCCTTTTTCAGTGTATCCTGATCAAGCGCTGGCAGTTGGTCGCCACCCCCGAGAAACGCGAATACTCGATACCGATCAGCTGAGCACTTACTACTGCTCATCACAGTCATCCCAGTTCCGCTGATCGTTCGGCAGATGCCTGCACGGCATTCATCAAAGCGGCACGCAGTCCGCCTGCTTCGAGTTCGTGAATTGCGGCGATCGTTGTACCGCCGGGACTGGTGACGGCATCTTTGAGTTCCCCTGGATGGTCGCCTGTTTCCAGAACCATTTTTGCGGCTCCCAAAAGCGTCTGGGCTGCCAGGCGAGTTGATGTGGGACGCGGCAGCCCCATTTTCACTCCGCCGTCGCTGAGTGCTTCAATCATCTGAAACACGTAAGCCGGTCCGCTGCCGGAAAGACCGGTAACGGCGTCCATGAGTTTCTCAGGTATCTGCTCCACGATGCCAACAGACTGCAGCAGCTGAGTAACCTGCAGCAGATCCTCGTCCGTCGCCGTGCTGCCTGAACTGACACCACAGGCTCCTTCTGCCACCAGACACGGTGTGTTGGGCATCACTCGAATGATTCGTGCAGTCTCACCGAACCACGACTCCAGTGAGCTCAGGCTGATGCCGGCAGCGATGGATACCAGCAATGGCTGATCGCCAATTTGAGTCGCAAGACTTTCGGCAGCGTCGGCCATGACCTGCGGTTTTACAGCCAAGAAAATGATGTCGGAATCGGCCAATGCCTGCACATTGTCAGCGGTTTGTGTCAGTGAACCGACGGCTTCAGAAAAGATCGTGCGAGCGGATTCGAAAGGGTCAACGGCGATGACATTGGCAGGCGACAGACCACTGCAGCAGAACCCTTTGGCCAAAGCCGTGGCCATACGTCCGGCCCCCAGAAATCCAACAGACAGGGTACTGATGTTCATTAGTTATCCTCATCACGATGTGTGTTGAGCCTATTGTTCCGGCCAAATGCGGCCGCCATGCGTGAAACCGGCTGCAAATCGCTGAATTTCAAATAAATTGGCCGCTTCGTCCGGTCATGATAGGCAGGTCCGTGAATCGGCTGTTTGGGAATGGTGATCTGGATCTGAGATCTCAAATTCACACTTGAGGGCTTCCTGGTGTGTCCCCCAGGTGACACAATTATTGGTCTTCCTGTTTTACACTTCTGAGCACGGCCCGTTGAGTCATCCTGTACAGGCACAATTATGATCAGACCTTTCCGATCGAACTCAGTAGTGGTCGCAGGACTGTGTTGTGTGATGCAGTTTTCCCAGCTGCTGCACGCTCAGGACTCTCCCGTTGCCGTCGATGCGTCGGCTGTTGCAAGAGCCCAGGCGGCGGCACAACAGGCAGCAGGCAACAAAGACGCCACTAAAGCAGCGGACGGAAAAGCGAAAGAGGGTGAGAAGAAAGAGGGCGAAACGGCGAAGGATGGCGCAGCTGAAGCACCAGCCGGACCGACTCCGATTACTCGTGAGAAAGCGTCGGGGCAGGCCAACCCAATTAATACGGAAGTCAAGTGGGACAAAGAAGCCGGATCCGTTCAGTTCAGTTTCCAGAATCAGTCCTGGAAGAACGTTCTGAACTGGATCGCCGATGCGTCACGACTGTCCTTTCAATGGCAGGAACTTCCGGGTGATGCCCTCAACCTGACAACGACGAAAAGCTATTCCCTGGAGCAGGCCCGGGACCTGTTGAATCGTCTGTTGCTGTCGCGTGGATACACCATGCTGGTACACGGCGAGATTCTGTCTGTCACTAAACTGGCTGATCTAAAGTCGTCGCTTGTGCCTCGTGTTCAACCGGAAGATCTCGAAGGACTGTCCGACCATACAATCGTCAAGGTCTCCTTCAATCTGGACTGGCTGATTGCCGAAGAGGCGGTTGCAGAATTGCAGCCAATGCTGACGAACGCAGGAAAGATCAACAAGCTCAGTCGTACCAATCGTCTGGAAGTTATCGACACGGCAATCAGTCTGCGTGAAATGTGGCAGATTCTGACCGATGAGCAATCCGACGCAGGACAGGAGCAATTGGTCAAGAAGTTTGTACTCAAGCATCGCCGAGCACACGACGTCGTGACGATGCTCCGCACCTTGCTGGGGCTCAAAGAACCGCCGGGTGCCGGAGGCGCAAGCAACGGCGGTATGAGTTCTCGAATGATGCAGCAGATGCAGCAACAAATGCAGCAGATGATGCAAAAGGCCCAGCAGGCGGGCAAGGGCGGAGGTGGAGGCAAGAAGGAACAGGAAACGCGGCTGGTCCTGAACGCCCGAGAGAACATGATTCTTGTCCAGGCCGCACCGGATCAAATGGCAATCATTGAAAAGGCTGTTGCCGAGATTGATGTCCCTGGCGACGCCAAGGCATCAATGCTGCAGAACATGAATCGTATGAAAGTGTATCGCCTGGAGACGATCGATCCTCAGATCCTGGCAGACCTGCTGCAGGAGTTGGGAGATCTGGATCCCGGTACAACGCTGAAAGTGGATAAGAAGAAGAAATCGATTGTCGCCTGGGCCGATATCGCTGACCAATTGACAATTTCGACACTTGTGGAGCGGCTGGATTCCACTGGCCGTGAATTTGATGTCATCCGGCTGCGACTTCTGGATGCTGAATACGTTGCTGGCACCATCATGACACTGATGGGGCCAAAGGAAAAAGAAGATAACTCAAGAAGCCGCTACCGCTACTACGGATTCTATGGCAGCAACGACGAAGACGAGGACGAAGACGACCGTAGTTTTCGAGTCGACGCGGATCTTCAGGACAATCGGCTGTTGGTCTATGCCAATCCGGTGGAAATGAAAGAGATCCGCAGACTACTTCAAAAGCTGGGAGAACTTCCGGATCCCGATGGTGACCCGGACGGGATTCGTGTTTTCGAACTGTCACCCGACGATGATCCAGAGGCACTGAAACGTCAACTTCAACAATTGTGGCAACGGGGAAACAAGCTGGAATTCAGTCTGCCTCCAGCACAGAAACAGCAAATAGACCAACAGGTTCAGGAAGAGGACACCACGGCATCAATCACGTTGCGGCAGTCCCGCTACACCCTTGCCGCCCTGGGTGATTCCGAGTCTTCGGATAAGAGAGCGGGCATTCAAGACTCATCGACCGACGCTGTGATTCCTGCGGATGCCGGAAAGTCGGTGGAGGAATTTTTTCGTGACGCGAAATCCGGCACAGGTGCAGAGCAAGCAGCCGAAGCACCAGTTCGTATCTCTGTCTCTGAAGATGGGCGTTTGATTGTGGCCTGCGACGATCCTTCGGCGCTGGCAGAGTTTGGTGAACTGCTCAAACGTGTCGCTCGACCGGTTCAGAGCTTCGAAATCTTCACGATGAAGTACCAGAGCCCGTACTGGGTAGCCATGACACTTGAAGAGTACTTCGAGATGGATGCCGATGATGACAAAGGGGATCCAGGATTCTATTACTACTACTATGGACCTGGCAGCAGAGACAAAAAGAAGGAACGAAACAGTCTCTCCAAGCGTCGGATTCCGCAGTTCATTTACGATGATTATACAAGCACCATCCTCGTCCGAGACGCAGATACTCGCCAGCTGCAGACAATTCGGGAACTGATAAAGATCTACGATGCACCGTCTCCAGCTGACACACGCTCAATGCGTGTCCAACAGTACTTTCACCTGAAGAATGCAGACGCCGAGATTGTCGCTCAGGCTGTTAAAGACGTCTTTCGTGACCTGTTGAGCTCCAATGACAAGGCACTGGAAAAACCAGGAAGCGAACAGAAACAGCAATCATCGCGATACGATTCGTACTTTGGCGGTGGCGGCGACGATGATGAAGACCCCGTGAAATTCAAAGGCATGTTGTCCATAGGAGTCGTTTCCAACAGCAACACCCTTGTGATTTCATCGCAAAAGCGTCTGATGCCAACGATTCAGGACATGATCGAAGAACTCGACACCGCGGCCGAAACATCTTCTGGCGTCCGCATTCTGCAGTTGGATCCAAGTGTTGATCTGGGGCTAATTCAACAACGACTTGGCAGCATCCTGAAATCTGAATCCAAGGATCCTGCAGGTCGCCAACCTAACCCTGACGGTCAGAATACCAAAGAACAGGGCAAGCAACCGGGACAGGCGGTTCAACAGGCGAACTTTTACAACTGAGTAAGTTGCCGCACGCGTTTTTCCAATTGTGCATCTCGGAACAGGGTGCGACCGCAATCCAGAGTGCAGTTTCGCAAGTCGACGATCGGTCGCTGTCTTTGCAAATTTGTACTGACGCATGCCATAATGCCGACATGCAACACTCGCGTCGGGAAATCTTGCAACAGTCTGCTCATGGGTTTGGAGGACTTGCGGCGGCAGTCCTGCTGTCTTCCGAGAATGCCGCTGCCGACGGCGTTCTACAGGCACTGCACCATCCTCCCAAAGCCAAGCGGGTCATTCAGCTGTTTATGGGAGGAGCTGCCAGCCATCTGGATTTGTGGGACCACAAACCGTTCCTCGATCAACACCACGGCGAACTGTCCGACTTCGGCGAACCGATCGAAGCCTTTCAGAACGGATTGGGCCCATGGATGAAATCGCCATTCCGATTTTCGCCGCATGGCGAGTCCGGCAAAATGTTGAGTGAAGTGGTCGCACCGCTGGGTGACTGCGTCGATGACATGGCGTTTGTGCACAACGTTATTGGGAAAACCGGCGTACACAGCCAGGCGACTTACCTGCAGGCCACCGGGTTTCAGCGTCCAGGTTTTCCCGGCATGGGAGCATGGGTCAGCTATGCCCTGGGATCCCTCAATCAGAATCTGCCAACGTTTGTCGTTCTGCCGGATCATCGCGGCTACGCCAGCAACGGTCCCAAGAACTGGGGCTCTGCGTTTCTTCCGGCCAGCAGCCAGGGGACGGTCATTTTCCCACAGCGGAAGAATCCGATTGCGGACCTGACGGCCAGTGCCGAATTTGTGAATGCACGCAGTGAGGCCGATGGGCGGCGTCTGCTGCAATCACTGAATCAGCAGTACAATGAACAGCGGCCTGGTGATTCTCGATTGCAGGCACGGCTGCGGTCGTATGAACTGGCGGCTGCCATGCAGCTGCAGGCACCGGAAGTCTTTGACCTGTCACAGGAAACCGAACACACATTGAAAATGTACGGTCTCGACCGGGCCGGGACAAAATGGCCAACTCAGATCAAGCCGGCGGAAGAGGCGGAGTACTTCGGACGCAAGTGCCTGATCGCTCGTCGCCTGCTGCAGCGAGGCGTACGGTTCATCCAGATCTGGTCCGGCAATGACAACAGTTTTCCTCGGCGTAATTGGGACAGCCACGAAAACCTAAAACAGGATCACGGTCCGCTGGCCAGTGGAATGGCAGTCGGCACTGCCGCACTTCTGAAGGACTTGAAACAACGTGGTCTGCTGGAAGACACCATTGTGCTGTGGACGACCGAGTTCGGTCGACTGCCCTCCAGCCAGGGCAGCCTGGGACGTGACCACAACCCGTTCGTATTTACCAATTGGCTGTGTGGAGGAGGAATCCGTGGCGGAGTGACTCACGGGCTGTCGGATCAATGGGGCTACAAACCACTGGACCGTGACAATCCAACGCAGGTCTATGACATTCACGCCACGATACTGCATCTGCTGGGCATCGATCACAAACAGCTGACGGTTCGTCACAATGGAATCGATCGTCGACTGACGGACGTCCATGGTCATGTAATCAACGATCTGCTGAGCTAACAGAAAAAAACCATAGTGCTTTGCCACAGCCAAGAGTTAGGGTACGACGGACCTCCGAGTCCGTCGAAATGACAGGCAGCGACGGACTTGGAAGTCCGTCGAACATAAGCCAACCCTGGAATCAGGCTCAAACAAAGCTGTAGTCCTTCAACGGAATCCATGATGTTACAACATCCGCTGGGAATCCTGACTCCTTGCATACTTGGTTTGTTCGTCGGCAGCCTGCTGACGGAAGCATGCGTCCTGGTACCATTGTGGCGTTCGATGGAACCGGATTCGTTCTTCCGGCATTATCGAAGCATCGGTCCGCGGCTGCAGCGATATTTTTCGCCACTGACGATTGTGGCGACGTTGCTTCCATTGGCCCACTCAATACAGGCCTTGCTTCAAAAGAAGACCTACGTGATTGCCTCCTGTGTTGTCGCAGGATTAATGATTGCAGTTCTGTGCAGTTTTTTTGTTTACTTTAAGGCTGCGAACGCCGGATTTGCGTCAGACCAGCCGGATGAAGACGGTCTGCCGGACGAACTCATCCGCTGGTCCCGATGGCACAACAGCAGAACCATCATCGCCCTGATCGCATTCGTACTGTCGTTGTACGCGATGCCCTGATTATTCGTCGTAACGACCGGAGTCTATTCATGATTCGTCCAGTTCTACTTGCAGTCTTCCTGGTGCATGCCTCGACATTGCCAGCACAAGTCACAGATGACTGGTTTGATGCGAATGTTGACGCGCTGGCTGATTTGTACATCCATCTGCATACGCATCCGGAAGTCTCATTTCAGGAAAAGGAAACAGCCGCTCGACTTGCGGACGAATGGCAGAACGTTGGATACACGGTTACTCGAAACGTCGGAGGCCACGGAATTGTGGGGATTCTGGACAACGGCAATGGACCCACCGTGATGCTGCGAACGGATCTGGATGCGCTTCCGGTAACGGAAGAAACGGACCTGGACTATGCCTCCACGGTTCAGGTTCAAAACACCGATGGCAGCGTATCGGGTGTGATGCACGCCTGTGGACACGACATTCATATGACGAATCTGGTCGCGGTTGCCAAATTCCTGGCAGCCAATCGCACACTGTGGTCCGGCACTCTCATGCTGATTGGACAGCCCGCAGAAGAAAGAGGAGCTGGCGCCAAAGCCATGCTGGAAGATGGCTTGTTCGAGCGTTTTCCGAAGCCTGACGCGGCCGTCGCTCTGCATGTGGCTCATGAAATGGCAGCCGGTACTGTCGGGTGCCTGGCTGGGTACTCACTGGCAAATGTCGACAGCGTCGATATTACGATGAAGGGCCGTGGAGGCCATGGGTCGGCACCAGAGACCACCATCGACCCCGTTGTCCTTGCGGCAGAATTAGTCGTATCGATGCAGACCATTGTCAGCCGTGAAATCAGTCCCCGGGAACCAGCGGTTGTGACCGTGGGAGCCATTCATGGCGGCACGAAACACAACATCATTGGAAATGAATGTCGACTGCAGCTGACGGTTCGCAGTTACTCTGATGACGTCCGCCAGCACCTGTTGGAAGCAATCGGTCGCAAGGCCAAAGCAGTCGCAGCAGGTGCCCGTGCCCCGGAACCGGATGTCACTTCTTCTGAAGGGACACCTGCTCTCTACAACGACGATGCACTGACGGACCGATTGCAAAGGGCCTTTCAAAAGACGATCGGAACGGACAGCGTCGTCACCATCGAACCCGCCATGGGAGGCGAAGACTTCAGCCGCTACGGTCGTGCCGGCGTACCGATTTTGATGTACCGTCTGGGCAGCGTCAGCCAGCGGCGACTGGATCAGTACGAAATGGCGGGGCAAACACCGCCGTCCCTGCATTCGTCTCGATACTATCCGGATGTTGAACTTACCCTGCGGACCGGCGTTCGAACGATGGGCGCAGCAGTCCTGAATCTGTTGCCGGCAGAGTAGTCATGACGGCGCGCAAGAGAGAACCGACGTGGTAATCACGCCGGTTCCATCCGCGAAGCGGAACAATGCGGCGAACCGCATTGCTTCCTCCAAAGACGACACATGATCGCCCGGTGAGGATTACTGCTGAAGTAACCGGCTGTGCGCCCCTGTGTCACGGACATTCGACGGAGCCGTTTGGAGTGCGGGGTTTTGCCAGGAGGACTCTCACCCTGCCGCTGGTCAACTTCCCGAGAATGAAAACGAAATTGAGACACCTGCATCCGGCTGGAATAGCCTAAAATGCCGGGCAATGACGATACACCACAACTGAGAAACTGAGTGTGCTGCAACGGGTGCAATTCACGGGACTTCAAATTCGGCTTAGATTGTAGGCAGGAGAATCGCTCATGAAGTCCATCATTCGCCGTACCGTCCTGGCTATCGCTGTCCTGACTGCCGTGGGCGCATTCCCAGTTGGGCAGTCACAGGTCATGGCCTGTCCCAACTGCAAGGCGGGCAACGAAACCGACCCTTTGAAGCCCAAAGCCTACATGTACAGCATTCTGTTCATGATCGGGATGCCGGCCACGATCTTCACTGGCTTCTCTGTGAGCTTCTGGCGTATGACGCGTAAGGCTCAGCGCGAGCAGGAAGAGCTGCTGGGTTCGGAAACGGATACCGAATCGTCCGGCGACGCCTAGTTGAGACAAGTTCCCGGTCAAAGCTGCCTGTCCGCATCGAAATGAGTGCGGTTGGCAAGGCGTTGAACGGTGTGCCGACGCCACGGCATGCAGTGGGAAGTTCTCACTGATTTCTCACAGTAGTGTCATCCCAGTTTACGCAGGCCTGAAGGCTCGCCCGGGCCGCAGTCCCAGCCGGCGTCTCCTCAACGGACGCTGCAGTCGGAACAACCGCGCACGCCGTCACAGTTGAACACTTCGTCGCCAGGTCCCCAGTCCTCCGCCAATTGGACCGAATCCACCGAGGGCTGATGACGATAAGAATTCTCAGTCACAAAGTCCCGTTTCGGAATGAACCCAATGAATGCTCGTGTCTTTCTGCTCGTCGTCGTTACCGGCCTGTTCATGGCCGCATGGAACAGCGATCAGGAAGCCAAGCACCAATTTCTGGCACAACGAGCTCAGTTGCGGGCAGCCGCGGCTCTGGCCCATTCTGACGACGCCGTCAGGAACATCGATAGCGGTCACATTCACGCCGTTATCCGGCAGGAGCCAGTTGTTGCACCGGCTCGGCTCGCGGTGTCGCAGTTTCGACCGGACGGTCTGGCTGCCGGATCCTATCGAGCGGTCGGCGAAAACGGCGTCACGTTCGAACTGACCGTTGAGTCATCTGCCAGCGCCACAGAACGAGAATTCTACGTGGCAGATTCACCAGCAGGCGTTCGCTGGTACTTCATTCGCCTGCAGACCTCTCACTGAGTGGCGGGTGGCCACACATCAGCCGCTTAGCTGCATTCAGTCCAGGCAAAGTTCGTCACGCTGCTGGGCTCGACCAGTGCTCGCGATAGCGACGACCAAGCTTTTCGGTTGACTGCTTGTCATCCTGAATGACGTTTGCCGCCGAATCGAAACCGAGCGTCCTTCCCATTCTGGCTGAGATATTCGCCAGATGAACCACAGCGGCTGATTGAGTGCCACCCATAACGTCCGCGTTTGTTGAATCGGCATCGCCGCGGACACAGGCCAGAAAGTTGTCGTGGTGCGGTTCGATATTGAGCTTTCCGGTTCGTTCCGCAATCAGTCGATCGCGTTCCCCGTATAGTCGCCATCCTTTGGTATGTCCCATGATGACATAACCTTTCGTTCCAAAGAATGCCTGCCCATTTTCGTAGCCATGCAGCTTGTAAGGATTCCAGATTCGCTGTTCAAAGATCAACTGACGTGGCGCTTCAGATTGCTCGTCGTCGTACTCGATGATGGCAGTTTGCGTATCAGGAAACTGCTGGTCATCATCAAAGAAGTACTTTCCTCCGATGCACGTCACCTTCGTTGGCATCTGTTGGATCCCCAGACCCCATAACGCGACATCGATATCGTGGATGCCGTCATTCCCCATGTCGCCGCAGCCAAAGTCATACCACCAACGCCAAATGCTGTGCAGCATGTTAGGCCGAAAGTCCACCTTCGGTGCCGGCCCGAGCCAGGTGTCGAAGTCTAAGTGCGCGGGCGGTGTGCCCGGTTT
>Ga0114933_10006675_pt1 | contig 10181 bp, 11 predicted proteins | sample 4SBtaG_FD_89691 | JGI IMG/M metagenome (GOLD analysis project Ga0114933, IMG submission 89691) | Deep subsurface microbial communities from Kolumbo volcano to uncover new lineages of life (NeLLi) - 4SBTROV12_W25 metaG | ecosystem: Environmental > Aquatic > Marine > Volcanic | place: Kolumbo... | reverse complement strand
TAGACCATCAAGAGCGCGAGTTCGACGAGCAGGTGGAACACCCCTGACCTCCGGTTCAAGCCTATCCGGAGCAGTCGAGAAAGGGGTCACGAATCTTCGTGCTCTTGCGAAGGCCCGTCCATACGGCGCGAGGCGCTCGAGCTACCTCGGGTCAGCCAGTCCTATTTCTCTTCAGCGTCTTCTTCGTCCTTCTTGTCCTTCTTATCCGGCTTGATCTCGACCTCTTTCACCTTCTCGCCCTGCCGGAAGGTCACACGGCGCACAGCGACGTCCTTGTCAGTGTCGTCGAAATACAGCCAGTCGCCGTTCGGCTGGTCGTTGTAGAAGATGCCCTCTTCTTTTTTGGCCCCGCTCTCGTACCACTTGGTCCAGCGGCCGGCCTTCAGGCCTACGAGGTAGTCACCCTCTTGGGCGCGGTTTCCGTTGTCGTGCCAATAGGTCCAGCTGCCGGCGGGCTTGTCTTTGTCGAATCTGCCCGAGGCTGCTTTCTGGCCGTTCGGGTGCCACCAGTACCACTGCTGGTCCTGCGTGTTGTTGTGCATGAACCCCTCTTCCGCCTTCTGTCCGTCCTTGTAGAACTTCTTGATCGGGCCGTGCTCGACGCCGCCGCGGTCGCACCACTGTTCGACGCCCTGCTCGGTTTCGGCGGTCTGCTCCGTGGCTCCGTCCTTGCATTCGAGGGGGGTCAGCTCCAGGCCCCCCACGAGCCGGACAGTGGGCTTGGGAGGCGGAGGCGGAGGCGGAGCCGGGGCGTCGCCTGACGCAGTCTCAGGAGCCGGTGGCGGCTCGGAGCCGCCGCAGGCGAGCTGCAGTGCGAGCAATGCGAAAGGGACGGTCAACTTGTAGATCATGCGGGGGATTCTACGCGAAGCGGCGGCGTTGTCGACCCTGGTGAGGGGTGGGCTCATGGGATACCGGTGGCCCCCGCCGGAGCGTCCGCCCGCGTCCTGCGATGCGGCTGCGCGACTCTGTCGGGCCAAGCTCGCAAGTCGGTGCCGGGCGCGCGTCGTCGGCGGCTCGAACCGCGGAGGAGCTTCATGGGTCTGCTCGATGGAAAGGTTGTCCTGATCACCGGAGCCGGCGGTGGCATCGGTCGATGTCACGCGCTGGCCTGCGCTGCCGAAGGAGCCAAGGTCGTGGTGAACGATCTCGGCGGGGCGCGGGACGGGACGGGTGCGGGAAACACGATGGCGGACGCCGTCGTTGCAGAGATCGTCTCGGCGGGCGGCGAAGCGATTCCCAACTTCGATTCGGTCACCGACTACGAGGGCTGCGAGCGCATGGTGCGCGCCGCTGTCGATACGTGGGGTGGTCTGGATGTGGTGGTCAACAACGCCGGGATCCTACGTGATCGCACGTTCGCGAAGCTCCAGCCCGCCGAGTGGGATGCCGTGGTGGACGTCCACCTGACGGGCACCCGAAACGTCGTGCGAGCGGCCCTGGACGCGCTCAAGATGCGCGGTGGGGCGATCATCAACACGACGTCCTTCTCCGGGATGATCGGGAACTTCGGTCAGTCCAATTACGCTGCTGCGAAGGCTGGCATCTATGGGCTGACCAGGGTGCTTGCCCTCGAGCTGCGAAAGTACGGCGTGACGGCCAACTGTATCGCCCCCGTAGCCAAGACCCGCATGACGGACGATATCGCCATGGTCGCCGACGAGTGGGGGCCTGAGCAAATCTCTCCGCCTGTGGTCTTCCTCGCCTCGGATCTGGCCAAACACATCACAGGGACCGTGCTCGGCGTGCAGGGGCAACGCATCCACTTGTACGAGGTCAAGACCAACGACGGCGCGGAGAAGGCCGGTCCGGAGCTGTGGACGCCCGGCGAGATCTCGGAGCGCTGGTCGGAGATCACGGACTGGGGCAAGCCCGCTGACCCCGCGATCGACTCGGGCTCCGACGATCGCATCTCGGCGGTGTTCTCCTACTTCCCGGCAGGCTTCAAGTCTGCCGCCGTTCCTGGCTGGACGGCCAACATCCAGTGGGTGGTCGACGGCGCCGCCGATCAGACGGTGATCGTCGAGGGGGGGAGCGCTCGGGTCCAGTCCGGCCTCCATGGCACGCCCACGTGTACGGTGAAGATCGCCTCCGACACGCTCGCGGCCCTGTTCAAGGGCGAGATCGACGCCGCGAAGGTGTTCATGACCGGCAAGGCGACGGCCGACAACATGGGCGACCTGATGAAGATGGGCATGGCCTTCGACTTCGAGAAGTCCGCAGCTGCCTACGCCGCGGACCACCCGGAGGACGCGGCCGCGGAGGAGCCGGCCGAGGCGCCCATCGCGGATGTGCCGACCGCCGAGGATCTCGTCGGCAAGCGATACGACGCGGGCTACTGGCTCGTCGATCAGGATGAGTTCGAGGCCTATGCGCGAGCCACGGACGACGACAATCCCGCCTACTTCGGCGCCGATGCGGTGGCTCCGCCGATGTACCATGTCAAGCCGATGATCGGCCTGATGATGAAGATGGCGACGGATCCGAGCCTTCAGCTGGACATTCTTCGCCTCGTCCACGGCGAGCACGAGATGACCTTCCACAGGCCGCTGCGCCACGGCGACGTGCTTCAGCTTCGCGGCGACTTGCGCTCCGTGGAGGAGAAATCCTCTGGCAAGTTGGTCAAGTACGGTGTGTACGGGATCGTCGATGGCGAGATGGCCATGGAGGGCGAGACCTCCTACTTCATCCGCGGCGAGCGAAAGGCGGGTGGCCCCAAGAAGCCTCGTGCGGCTCCTGAGCCACCGCCGGCGCCCTCGTTCACGCTGGCCCAGGCCGTGACCGCCGATCAGGCCGATCGCTATGCCGCGGCCTCGGGTGACGACAACCCGATCCATGTCGACCCGGCCACGGCGAAGGCCGCTGGTCTCCCCGGCGTGATCCTCCACGGACTGTGCACGATGGCCTTCGCTCAGCGTGATCTGGTGCGCCGCGTCTGTGATGGGGATCCCAGGCGGCTGCGTTCCCTCGGCGTGCGCTTCGCAAAGCCTGTCTTTCCTGGTGAGACGCTCACACTCAAGGTCTGGCAGGGCGAGGGCGGCGACGTCGCCTTCGCGACGGAGAACGAGGCAGGCAAGACGGTGATCAGCAACGGACGCGCAATCGTGGAATAGTGCGACCTCGTCGCACGTAGGTCGATCTCCGGAGGACTCATGCGCTCACACATCGATACCGTTGGCTGGATTCTCATCGTCTTCGGCATCTTCAACTTCGTGATGATCCTCCTGATCTCCGGTCTGATGCTGTTCGGCGGAGGGTTCATCGCGATCATCGGAGCTGGCTCAGGAGACAGCGAGGCCGCGGTGGTCGGTGGCGTCTACGCCGTGATGGCGGTCTTCGTCCTCGGCGTGGGGGTCCTGACCTCGATCCCGGGGATCCTGGCCGGACGTGGGCTCCACAGGCGCCGGCCTTGGGCGCGCATCCTGGCCATCGTCCTGGCCTTCTTCTCGCTCACCAGCTGTCCTGGACTGTTCATCGGCATCTACACACTGGTCACGCTCCTCGACGGCGAAGTGGCGGATGAATTCGCGGCGATGGCGGGCTGATGTGGCGTAGAGCGTCGTTCAAGGAGCAGAGCGTCTGGGCTGAGGTCGACGCTGAGGGGCAGCCCCTCGTCAGTCGCGGGCGGGTGCGCATTCGATACAAGCTCGAGAAGGCAGCCAAGGTCTACAACGCCGGTGCCTCTCGTGTCGTCGTCGACGCCAGGGCGCCGCTGGAGCCGCTCGGTGGCAAGCCGTCGAAGCCGGCTGCGCCGCCGGTGGACCTCGAGGGTGCCATCGTGGCGTACACCGATGGCGCCTGCTCCGGGAACCCCGGCCCTGCGGGCAGCGGGGCGAGGGTGGAACTGCTCGATGGACGGGTGGCCGAAGCGTCGCGCTCCCTCGGCGTGGCGACCAACAACATCGCGGAGCTGACGGCCATCGGTATGGCCGTCGAGATCCTCGACGAAGAGGGGGTCCCCAACGACGCGGTGGTGGCGCTCCACACCGACTCCAAGTACGCCATCGGTGTGCTCACGCTGGGCTGGAAGGCCAAGGCGAATCGTGAGCTCATCCTCGGGCTGCGGGACCTTCTGGCGAAATGGCCTGGCGTTCGCCTCATTTGGGTGAAGGGCCACGCCGGCCACGACGGCAACGAGCGCGCAGATGAGCTCGCCCGTGTCGGCGCCACCGGGGTCGATCGGTTGTCCTGGTCGACATGAGCGAAATGCCGTTGCTCGATCGCAGCCTGATCGAAGAGCTGCGCGCCATCCCTCACGCGAGTGGCAACCTCGCGTTGTTCCTGGTGTCCATGTACGTCCAGCAGTTCGAGGGGCTCTGGGCGAGGCTGGAGGTCGCGGTCGCCGAAGGCGATACGGACGCCGTTGCCGACGGGGCGCATCGTCTGCGGTCGGGTTCGCTGCAGTGCGGCATGTCCCGCGCTGGTGAGGTGCTCGCGAGCATCGAGTACCCGGCCCGAGATGGTCACCGGATGCCGAGCGCAGAGCGCCTGGCGCAGGTTCAGGACGTTCTCCGGCGCAGCATCTCCGCCGCCACCGACGCCGCTCGCTGAAGGGACACCCAACCCGCGGATCGCCGGCCTGACCTTACAGGCGTGGGAGCAGGTAGGAAAAGGGCGCGGACCTTCACAGCAAGGCCTGCTGAGCCAGATCCCGAACTGTCTGCCAACGTGTGCGCACGAAGCTCGGCCAGGCCCGACGTGAGCGTGCCCACTCCAGCAGCCAGGTGCGCGTCTTGGGGTCGGACGGGTAGCCCGAGCCGAAGTCACCGAACTCTTCCTTCAACGCGTCGAGCCGCTCGTCGCGCGTGGTCTTGGCGAAGATCGACGCGGCGCCGACAGGTGGATGATTCGCATCGGCCTTGGGCTCCATCAACCACTCGGCGGGCACCCCGGCAGCGTGCTGCAGGCGGGCCACCACGCGACCGAGGCTGCTGGGCGGTCCGAGGGCGTCGACGATGACCCGATCGGGGCGATGGGTGCGCACGAGGTCGACGATGACCTCCTCCTCGAGTGTGTTGAGGTTGCCGGCATCGATCTGCGTGGGGGTGATCCGTCGGATGTCGGCAACGCCGAGCTCGGTGAGCGCTGTTCTCACCTTGAGCCGCTTCGCGGCAGACAGCTTCTTGGAGTCATCGGCTCCCGCAGCCTGCAGTCCGTCCGAGCCCTCTGCCTCGACCAGGAAGCCCCCGATCACGAGGTCGCCCAGAACACATCCGCGACCTGCTTCGTCGATTCCGAGGATACGCACGTGACCTCCGGAAGACGACTAATCGGCGGGGTGGACGGGCGCCCCCGAACGGCCTATGGGGCGCGACTATACAGGTGAGTCCACACATGGCGCACCACGCTGTGAAGAAGGGCCTGGACATCCCGATTGCGGGCCGGGCAAGCGGAGAACCCATACAGCTCGATCCTCCGGGCACGGTGGCGTGGAATCCCACCGAATTCCGGGGAATCGTGCCCAAGCTGGCAGCGCGCGAAGGCGACGAAGTTCAGGTTGGTAGCCCGCTGTTCTTCGACAAGGCCAATCCATCCATCGTGTTTCGGTCTCCCGTGGCCGGAAAGGTGGTCGAGGTCCGTCGGGGTCGACGTCGGGTGATCACCGATCTGGTGGTCGAGCGTACCGGAGATGAACAGGTCGAGCTTCAGAGCTTCGCCCCCGACGAGCTGAAGGGCATGTCGGCGGAGGCGGCATCCGAGGCGATCCTGCAGAGCGGCTGGTGGGGAGCTTTGCGGACGAGGCCGCTCAACCATGTGGCCCGGCCCGAACAAGCACCGCAGTCCATTCTGATCTCGGCCTTCGAGACAGGCCCCGCCCAGCCAGGTGCTGCGGAGCTCATGACGGCCGAGGATGCCGAGGCCCTACAGGCTGCTGTCCACGTCCTCGGCGCGCTGACCAGCGGGGCGGTCTACCTCGCCGCTGGGGGCGATCATCCGGCCTTGTCGGGCCTCAGTGGCGTCGAGCGTCACGATTTCTCCGGGCCGCATCCTGCCGGCGACCCCACGGTGCAGATCAACCTGGTCGACCCGCCGCGAGGCACCAATCGGGTGTGGTACATGCGCGCCTGGGATGCCGTGGCACTGGGGCATACGCTCCTGTCCGGGCGGTTCCACGCCGAACGGGTGTACGCCGCGGTCGGCGCGGGGGTGAAGACCCCTCGGCTCGTGCGCACCGTGCTCGGTGCCCCGATGAAGCACATCGTCGGCGACACCCAAGGCACCGAGCAGCGGTGGATTCGGGGCTCGGTCCTCACCGGAGAGGCGGTCGACGCGAACCGATGGGCGCCGTTCTACGCGCGCGCCATCCACGTGCTGCCAGCCGAAGTGCCGCGGAGCTTTCTCGGCTGGGCCCTGCCCATGCTGGGTTCGTGGTCTTTCCATCGTGCCTTTCTCTCCGGATTCACTCGGCCAAGTCGCGCTGTGGACATGAGGCCGGGGCTGTACGGAGGCGAGCGGGCCATGGTGCCAACGGGGGTGTATGGCAAGGTGGTCGCCACGCCCGACATCCTTCCGGAGTTCCTGTTCAAGTCGGTGATCGCCGGCGACCTCGAGGAGTCGATCCAGCTGGGTCTACTCGATATGTCCGAGGAAGAAGCAGCGCTTTGTAGCTACATCTGTCCGTCCAAGATCGAGTTCGACGTCATCCTGCGCGATGGCCTCGAGATCTATGAGCGGGAGGCCTGATGATCCGTCAAGTAGAGGCCCTCTTCGACGGCGTGCGCCACCACTTCGAAGCCGGCGGAAAGCTGGAACTCGCGTGGCCGTTGTTCGAGGGGGCAGAGACCTTCCTGCTGACGCCCGGTCAGCGAACGCGCCACGGGGCTCATGTCCGGGACCGCATGGACATGAAGCGGCTGATGATCTTCGTGGTCTATGCGCTCGTACCATGCATCCTGATGGGGTGGTGGAACGTGGGCCATCAGGCCTACCTGGCCGAGGGAATCGCCGCGACGGTGCCCGAGGAGATCCTCCGCGGTGGCGTCGCGATGCTCCCGATCATCATCACGTCCTACGTGGTGGGTGGTGCCGCTGAGCTCGTGTTCTGCGTGGTACGAAAGCATGAGATCAACGAGGGCTTCCTGGTCACAGCGATGCTCTTCCCACTGACGCTTCCTCCCACGATCCCGCTGTGGATGGTGGGCGCAGGCATCGTCTTCGGCGTGGTCATCGGCAAGGAAGTGTTCGGCGGGGTCGGGATGAACATCCTGAATCCGGCTCTCACCGCGCGGGCCTTCGTGTTCTTCACCTACCCGGCGCAGATCTCCGGTGCGAAGGTGTGGGACGGCGGCGGCAAGGACTGGTTCGCCGGGCCCCTCGTCGACGGCTACACCGGGGCCACGCCGCTGTTGGCCGCAACTGGGGCCGAGCGCGGTGCTGGAAGTGCGGTGGCCGCATTGAACGAAGCTGGATGGTCCTTTCAGTCCCTGGCAATCGGAGCGGTGCCCGGCTCCATGGGTGAGGTCAGCGCCATCGGCGCCCTGCTCGGTGGGATCTTCCTCGTGGTCGTCGGGATCGCCAGTTGGCGCATCATGCTCGCCTGTGTGATCGGTGTGGTTGCTATGTCGGGGCTGATGAACGGCTTGGCGGGGCCGGAGTCCATGGCGATGATGCATCTGCCTCCGCACTACCACCTGGTCATGGGCGGATTCGCGTTTGGCGCCGTGTTCATGGCCACCGACCCGTGCAGCTCTGCGGTGACCCCGACCGGACGCTGGATCTACGGCTTCTGCATCGGCGCGCTGTGCGTGCTCGTACGTGTGGTTAATCCGGCCTACCCAGAAGGCATGATGCTCGCGATCCTGTTCATGAACGTGTTCGCGCCGCTCATCGACTACTTCGTCGTGAAGCGGACCACTCGGCGGCGCATTGCGCGTCTGGCCGCGGCTTAGGAGGGCGGCATGGCGTTCAACACGGGCTATGTATTCGGCTTCGCAACGGCGATCTGCGTGGTGTGTGGCCTGGCGGTGTCCTCGGTCTCCATGGGCCTCAAGGAACGTCAGGACGACAATCGACGTCGCGACGTGCAGAGCAGCATCCTGTCTGCCCTCGGTCTCCCCGAAGATGGCAAGCCCTTGGAAGGCGAGGCCATCGACAAGCTGTGGGAGGAGCGCGTGCGTCGGGTTGTCGTCTCACCTGAGGGTGAGGAGGTGACCGACGCGGCGGACCTCACCGGCGATGGCAAGGTCGACGAGGACGATGTGGACGCCGCGCGGGCGCAGGTCAAGGGGACCGACAAGCCGGCCCCTCTCGCTCTGGTCTACGTGCGCCAGGATGGCGCCAAGGCCGCCTCGTACGCCATCCCCCTATACGGGGTCGGGCTCTGGGGCCCGTTGTCCGGGTACCTCGCGCTCGATCCGCGAGCGCAGAAGGTAACAGGTGCCACGTTCTTCGCCGGCAAGGAAACGCCGGGCCTGGGTGCCGAGATCCAGGAGCCGAAGTTCGAGGACCAGTTCCTGGGCAAGCGTATCGTCACCGACAGCGGTGAGCCCAAGCCGATCCAGGTGGTGAAGGGACAGGCGGCGAACCTCTGTGAGAAATTCCTCGACTATTGCGTCGATGGCGTGTCTGGAGCGACCATCACCTCGCGCGGTGTGGACGTGATGATTGCCGACGCCATCACGGCCTATGACCCTTACCTGAAACGAATTCGCGGAGGTGCACGGTGAGCTCCCCAGCCACGGAAGTCGCACCCGTCAAGGCACCGATCCTGGTCTGGGATCGGAAGGCCCGGCGCATCGTGTCGGACCCGTTCAACGACAACAACCCCATCACCGTTCAGGTGCTCGGCATCTGCTCGGCGCTGGCAGTGACCATCCAGATGAACCGGGCGCTGGTCATGGCCGCGGCGGTCATCGCGGTCCTGTGTACGTCCAACGTCGTCATCTCGATGCTGCGGCGCTTCATTCCGCCGTCGATTCGCATCATCGTGCAGCTGTCGGTCATCGCCTCGCTGGTCATCGTCGTGGACCAGGTGCTGCAGGCCTTCCTGTACGACATCAGCAAGCAGCTGTCGGTGTTCGTCGGATTGATCATCACCAACTGCATCATCATGGGACGGGCCGAGGCCTTCGCCATGGCCAACCCGCCGTGGCAGTCCTTCCTCGACGGCCTGGGCAATGGCCTGGGCTACGGGGCAATCCTCGTGGCGGTCGCCTTCTTCCGCGAGATCCTGGGCTCCGGCACCCTGCTGGGATTCCAGCTCGTGCCGACTGCCCTGTATGACCTGGGCTACGCGAACATGGGCCTCATGGTCCTCGCTCCGGGCGCGTTCATTCTCCTGGGCCTGATGATCTGGGCCCAGCGAACCTGGACCGGGTACACGGAGGAATAGACCATGATCGAATCTCTCGTTTCACTCGCACTGAAGTCGATCTTCGTCGAGAACATCCTCCTGGCCTACTTCTTGGGCATGTGCTCCTTTCTGGCGTGCTCCAAGAAGGTCGAGACCGCCATCGGCCTCGGCGCAGCGGTCATCTTCGTGCTCACGATCACCGCCCCCGTGAACTGGGCCCTCCACGAGTTCCTCCTCAAGGAGGGGGCGCTGGCGTGGTTGGGCCTTCCCGACGTCGACCTGTCGTTCCTCAACTTCATCACCTTCATCGCGGTCATCGCGGCGATGGTGCAGCTTGTCGAGATGATCATCGACCGGTTCAGCCCGACGCTGTACGCAGCCCTGGGCATCTTCTTGCCGCTCATCGCTGTGAACTGCTCGATCCTCGGTGCCTCGCTCTTTCTCGTGGAGCGCGAGTACGACGCCGTCGAGTCCCTTGTGTTCGGCATGAGCTCCGGAGTCGGCTGGGCCCTGGCCATCATCTCCATGGCCGCGATCCGGTACAAGTTGCGGTACTCCAATGTTCCGTCGGGCCTTCGTGGCCTCGGCATCACCATGCTCATGACCGGTCTGATGGCGATTGCCTTCATGGCCTTCGCTGGCATCCAGCTGTAGCGGGAGCGTTTGTGGAAGTCCTCACGCCAATCCTGGCAGCGGTCACCGTCTTCATGGTGGTCATCCTCTCGCTGGTCGCCGTGCTCACCTTGGCCAAGAGCAAGCTGGTGCCGTCCGGAGAGGTTCAACTCCTGGTCAACGACGACCCGGACCGCAGTCCCACGGTGGCTCCTGGTCAGACCCTGCTGTCGGCCCTGGCCGCCGAGAACATCTTCATTCCCTCCGCCTGCGGCGG
>Ga0114933_10006673_pt1 | contig 10185 bp, 7 predicted proteins | sample 4SBtaG_FD_89691 | JGI IMG/M metagenome (GOLD analysis project Ga0114933, IMG submission 89691) | Deep subsurface microbial communities from Kolumbo volcano to uncover new lineages of life (NeLLi) - 4SBTROV12_W25 metaG | ecosystem: Environmental > Aquatic > Marine > Volcanic | place: Kolumbo... | reverse complement strand
AGATGGTTCGAACGGTTGCCTGCTCGGCTTTATCACTCCTATGCACGGCGACGTAGCACGCGGCGACGGCGTCGAGCGTCATTGGGATTGACGTTTGTCGGGTTTTGATCGCCGGTCTTGAGATCCGTTATCGTGCCAGCGACGATGAACCTGGCGCCGCCCTCGTTCGGTGCAGTGCAGCCGTACCTAAGGCCTCGGCAATTTCCCAATCCTCCGGATATTTTCCGGATCCACGTCGGTTAGTATTTGGGCTCCGGTTCTTCTTCTCGCAATCATGACTATCCGAACGCGCTTTGCGCCTAGCCCTACAGGCTTCCTGCACATCGGTTCCGCGCGAACCGCTCTGTTCAACTGGCTGCTTGCACGTCGCCATAACGGCGTTTTCGTGCTGCGTATAGAAGATACAGATACACAGCGTTCCACGGCGCAATCCATAGACCAGATCTTAGAGGCGATGGCGTGGCTTGGGCTCGATGCTGATGTGGGGCCGTTTTTTCAAATGAAGCGGTTAGAACACTATCAAAAGCTTGCTGATGAGCTGCTGGAGGCGGGTCACGCGTATCACTGTTATTGCACTAGAGAAGAGCTCGCGGTTATGAGGGAGCAGCAAAAATCCAGTGGTGCTAAGCCCCGCTATGACGGTCGCTGTAGAGATCATGCCAAGCCTCGGGCCGATGTGGATCCGGTCGTTCGTTTCAAGACGCCCACCAGTGGGGAGGTTCGCGTGAACGACCGAATCCGTGGTGAGATAGTTTTCGACAATGCGGAGTTGGACGACTTGGTCATCATGCGCTCGGATGGTGTGCCGACCTACAATTTCTCGGTTGTTGTTGACGACAGCGAGATGGACATCACTCACGTCGTGCGCGGTGATGATCATCTCAATAACACACCCCGGCAGCTGAACATCATGGCTGCTCTGGGTATCGATCCGCCCGAGTACGCGCATCTCCCGATGATTCTGGGGCCCGATGGGAGCCGGCTTTCCAAACGCCATGGCGCGGTCAGCGTGCTCACATATAAAGAAGCCGGTTACCTTCCCGAGGCGGTGCTTAATTACATCGTCCGACTTGGCTGGTCCCATGGCGATCAAGAAATATTCGACATAAAAGAGCTAATTGAGCTGTTTGATCTCGAGCAGGTTAACGAGTCTGCTGCGGCCTTCGATCCGGAGAAGTCTATGTGGGTTAACGAGCAGTGGCTTAAACGCGAATCGGCGGGGCGTCTCAGTGAGGCGCTAAAGCCCTTTCTTCAAGCCGATGGAGTAGATCTTAGCCAGGGCCCACCGCTAGACGTGCTAGTCGAAATTCAACGCGATAGATCGCGCACGCTGTTGGAGATGGCTGACAAGAGTCTTTTTGTCTACAACGAGCCAGAGGAATATGCGCCTCGGGCGGCGAAGAAGCACCTGGGAAACGAGTCGCTGCTGGTACTGCAGTCGTTAGGGACCGAACTCGGGGCCTTAGCCGAGTGGACAATCGAGTCCACTCAGGCAGTCGTAGAGGCTGTAGCCCAGCGTCTGGAGCTGAAGATGGGTAAGGTGGCCCAGCCGCTTCGCGTTGCTCTGACTGGCGATTCGGCATCCCCTGGGATCGGACAGACGCTGGTACTTGTCGGGCGGGACAAGGCGCTCCGCCGCATTGATAGGGCGATTCAGTATATGTCGTCGAAGACGGATTAGTTCGCAGTGAGACAGCCCGGCGTAGCTCTGTTCGCCAAGTAGTCGGCCGCGTTGAGCGACTCAGCTTAGTTGGTAACACCCTAAACACACTCTTTCTACCATCCATGGGGTGCTTTTGAGAGTATTGGGTGCATGGCGGAAAATCTTGATTCGCCCGGATACGAAAACGGAATGGCATTGCACAAGCATCCACTACCGCAGACGCCCATTCGAGGATTGGTGCTCGCCGGCGGCCGCAGCGCGCGTATGCGCCGGGACAAGGGTCTGCTGACGTACCACGGTATTCCGCAGGTGCTATGGGTTAGAGGACTACTGTCCGGTTTTTGCGAAGACGTTTACGTCTCCATCAATCCTGAACAGTGCGCGATTCAACCTTACGACGATCTCCCGACCCTGGTGGATCAAGAGGCGGATGGAGGCCCAGCAGCTGGCCTGCTCTCCGCGTGGGAGGCGTTTCCGGAGTCCGCATGGCTGGTAGTAGCCGTGGACCTACCGCTCGTTGACACTGAGACGCTCGCAGCGCTCGTGGCGGGCCGCGCAGAGGACGTTTTAGCGACGGCCTTCCGCCATCCGGATGGTGTGCTCGAACCCGTCTGTACCCTTTGGGAGCCTGCTGCACGGCCGGCGCTGTTTGACTGTTTGGCCTCGGGAGACAGTTCGCTCAGGAGGGTACTGGAGGCGGGGCCAACGAAGGAGTTGGCGTCCCCGCCTCCGGGGGTTTTGGCGAGCGTCAATACGCCGGGGGAGTATCGGGCGGTGCTGGCTAAGATCGCGCTGGATGAGGAGGCATGAACTGCCGGTTCCAGAGCGCAATAATGCGCCGCAGCATGAGGTTCAGGGCCTCCGGGAACCTCTTCGCGATCATTGGTTAAGGCGCGCAAGCTGAGATGTCACCTGATCCTTGCCGGTGGGGTTGGCTCAGGCCCTCTGGGCGGGTATGCTCCTCCCAACTAGAACTATCGGACGACCCACCCAGAATTGAGTTTGGGGGCGGTCTGTCAGGCGCACAGCGTTCTGACGGGAGCCATGGGTAGTCCCGTTTCGGCGGAGGTTTCCTGGGGCACTGTGTATTGGCAGTGCCGCCCCCATCTGTTCGTCCACGATAGTGTCTATGCTCCCTTGCCGTAGCTTGACTGGGCATTCGCTCGCGCCGTTCGCTACACTGCGCCGCCGCGTGTAACAAAGGTTTCTGCCCGCATGGCAGTTTCAAACGAACAAGCCCTACCCACATTGCTGGCGCCGGATGAGCCGGCTCCTTGCGAGATCATTGAAGCCCAAACGGATCGGCCGCTGTTGCTCGCGTGTGACCACGCGAGCCGGAGAATCCCCCGGTCCTTGGGTGACTTGGGAGTTCCGCAGGAGTGCTTCGACACACACATAGCATGGGACATCGGAGCAGGAGCCGTTACCCGGCTCCTTTGCGAGCGGTTGGGATGTGGTGCCGTGCTAGGGAATTTCTCTCGTCTGGTGGTGGATCTCAACCGGGATTTGGAGGATCCGACTGCTTTTCCGGCGATTAGCGATGGGGTGCTGGTACCGGGGAATTTGAGCCTTACGGTAGAAGCACGCGCCGAGCGAGCGAGGTCGGTTTTTAAGCCCTATCACGAGGCTCTAAATAGGCTGAAGCTGTCTTTTTCCTCAATCAATCAGAGACCGGTGATGATCTGCATCCACAGCTTTACACCTTATCTGCACGGTCTTTTCAGGCCCTGGGAGGTCGGAGTGCTCTGGGACAAGGATGCAAGGTTGCCGTTGCCCCTAATGGCCGCTCTCAGAGCATCGAGCGGGGTCTGCGTTGGCGATAATATGCCTTATTCGGGACGCCATGACGCGGATTTTACGATTGACCATCATGCGGAGCCCGCGGGCTTGGCGCACGCAGGCATCGAGATACGGCAGGATCTGATCAGTGATTCACAGGGACAAGGGCGCTGGGCGCAAACAATTGCCGAGGCGCTCGAACTTGTGCTGAAACGCGAGGACTTATACCGTTCCAGAGTGGGTTGAATTCCACGTACAACTTACTCATGCAAGAGCCGACCTTCACACTGGGGATCGAAGAGGAGTATCTGCTGGTCGATCGCGAATCGCGCGATCTCGTGACCACGATGCCCCCATCTTTGTTGGAAGATTGCGCTGCCAGGTGTGGAGACCAGCAGGTCAGCCCGGAACTCCTTCGGGCGCAGATCGAGGTTGGTACCCAAGTCTGTCGCGACATGGGCGAGGCGAGAGAATCGCTTGGTCTGTTGCGCAAAGCGGTTGTGGAAGTGGCCGATACCCATGGGCTCGCGCCAATAGCCGCCTCGACCCACCCGTTTGCCCAATGGGCTCAGCAAAAACACACGGAGAGGCCGCGCTATGCGGCGTTGCACGCTGAGTTGCAGGCCGCGGCGCGACGGCTTTTGATTTGCGGCATGCACGTTCACGTCGGGATCGAGGACGACGAGCTCAGAATCGATCTCATGAACCAGTTCAGCTATTTTCTTCCGCACATGCTGGCGCTGTCGTGCTCCTCTCCTTTCTGGGAGGCAAAAGATACAGGTCTGAAATCCTATCGACTTACCGTGTTCGATGCGGTTCCGCGTACCGGCCTGCCTGAGCGGTTCGACAGTTACGCGGAGTATGAGCGGCATATCCAAGTCATGGTTGAGGCGGGTCTAATACCCGACGCCACAATGATCTGGTGGGATCTACGCCCGAGTGCCCGCTACCCCACTCTTGAGACGCGGATAATGGACGTCTGTACGAATATGGAGGATGCGCTCTGCTTGGCCGCGTTGGCCGCGTGCACACTCAGAATGCTCTACCGTCTGCGCACGAACAATCAGCGATGGCGGTTATATTCGCCGCTCCTGCTGAATGAGAACCGTTGGCGTGCTATGCGCTACAGCTTCGATAAAGGCTTGATCGACCTGGGTCGTGGCCGAATTATTCCTTTTGCACAACTGTTCGAAGAATTGTTGGAACTCATCCGGGTAGACGCCGACGCGCTCGGCTGCGTGCCGGAGGTGGAACATGTTCGCACGATTCTCTCCGACGGTACGAGCGCGCATCGTCAGCTAGCCGTGCACGAGGCTGCCAAAAAGGGGGGCGCGACTGAGGAGGAAGCCGCACAAGCTGTTGTCGATCATCTCATCAAAGAAACGGCGAGTGGGATTCGGGCCTCGGACCCCGCTTCAGAAAAAGAGGGCAAATCTTGAGCAGTCGTCATCTACTATGCGTGGCGCCGATGATGGAACGTACCGATCGTCATTGTCGGTATCTCCTGAGGCTGTTCTCTCCTAACAGCTGGTTATACACGGAGATGATCACGGCCGCTGCGCTTGTGGATGGGGGGAGTCTGCATCTTTTAGAGTTTCACCCGAGCGAACATCCTGTGGCACTGCAGCTTGGCGGTAGCGACCCGGATAAGCTCGCTCAGGCTGCCCGCTTGGGTGCGGCAGCGGGTTACGATGAGATAAACCTGAATGTCGGATGCCCCAGCGATCGCGTTCAATCCGGGGGTTTCGGTGCATTTCTCATGGCTGAACCGATGAGGGTTGCAGCTTGTGTGACCGTGATGTCCCGAGCGGTCGATGTTCCCATTACCGTCAAGACGAGATTGGGTATTGATGATCTCGATAGCTACGATTTCTTGTATCGTTTCGTGGAAGCTATCACCGGTGCGGGGTGTCGAACAGTCGTGGTTCATGCTCGCAAGGCGATCTTGAGCGGGTTAAGTCCGAAAGAGAATCGCACGATCCCCTCCCTGGACTACGAACGCGTCCGACGCCTGAAGTCCGACTATCCGTCCCTGGAAATCGTACTGAATGGGGGGCTTGATAACGCCGGTAAGATACTCGAGCAGTTGAACTTCGTTGATGGTGTGATGTTGGGCCGCCACGCTTACAACAAGCCCTATGATCTTGGCGTGTTGGATTCGAAGCTCTTTCGCTGTTCATCCGCCCCTACCCGAGAGTACGTCATGAGTGCCTATTTGCGTTACGTTCGAGCTGAGCTGGATCGTGGCACCCCTTTGGCAGCAATGACTCGCCACCTCTCGGGTCTTTACACTGGGTGTCACGTCGCACGGGCGTGGCGCCGTTTCGTTGGCGGGTTGCCTCCAGGTCAGGAGGGGTATGACAGCCTGCGTAAAGATGCGCCGTGCCTTCCCGCCGTGGGAGTCGCCTAATATGGAATGTTGGTCTCGATTCGGTGACAAGCCTTCCTGAAGACGCTGCGAGCGTTTCTACAAAGTACAGGTCCTAATGGCTACAATGGCCCGCCCCTAGGGCCGGTATGTTCTGTTCACAATCAAACACGGAGGATTAAAGTGTCGGGAGCAAGCGCGAAAAAGGCCAATCTCAGAATGGCTGAGCAAGCCGATATCCATGAACTGTACGAGGAGGCTGTACAGAACGTGGAGACTGAGATCGAGTTCCTCACGGAAACCTTTCAGAACCTGAGAGGAAGGCCAGCCGTCAGTTTTCGCGAGGACTTCTGCGGTACGGCAAGTGCGTCTTGCGAATGGGTGCGTACGGGCGCGCTGCATCATGCTGTTGGTGTCGATATTGATCCCGAGGTTCTGGAATGGGGCAGGATTAATCGGGTAGATCGTTTGCCGGAGGCTGATCGAACCAGAGTCAAACTCCTGAACGAGGATGTGATGACTGCCGAGACCGAGCCTGTAGACATCTTAGGCGCATTTAACTTCAGTTACTGGATCTTTCGTACCCGGGATCAGATGCGTGAGTATTTTTCTCGGGTATATGCGTCGCTGGGTTCGGATGGTCTTTTCTTTCTAGATGCGTACGGTGGACCGGAAGCCTACGAGGAGCAGAGAGAGAAGACTAAGTACGACGGATTCACTTACATCTGGGATCAGGCTGAGTTTGAGCCCGTAACCGGACGAGCAGTTTGCCATATACATTTTAAGTTCCCTGACGGATCCAGGATCAAAAAAGCATTCAGCTATGAGTGGCGGATATGGACGTTGCCCGAGTTGCGGGAGATCCTGGAGGAGGCGGGATTCAAGAAAGTCCGCGTCTATTGGGAGGATGAAGACGACGACGGAGAGGGGACGGGAGAGTTCTCCGAGGATGATACCGGTGAGGCTGACCTTGCCTGGATCAGCTACCTTGTTGCTGAGAAATAGCGTTTCACCCTAACGCGCGTAAGCTTAAGGGGTGGTTACCGTTTACGAAGGTCAGTAGGGTCAGGAGAGCGCCTGCACGATCTTTTCGTGTTCGGCGCGCAGTCGTTCTGGTAGTCGCTCGCCATAGCTTTGCAGGTACTCGCCGATATCTTGCATCTCCTCGCGCCACTGTTCGGGGTCCACGGCCAGCAGCTGCTGGAGAGTCTCCGGTGAAACGTCGAGGCCCGAGACGTCGATCGTTCCCGCTTTTGGAAGATGGCCGATCGGCAATTCGTCCGCCTCGACGCTGCCTTCACATCGGTCGATGATCCAACGCAGCACGCGGAGATTCTCACCGAATCCTGGCCAGAGGAAACGGTCGTCAGCGTCACGCCGGAACCAATTCACATGGAATATCTTGGGGAGTTTGTTGGAGCGTTCTTCGAAGCTGAGCCAATGGTTCCAATAGTCTGCGAAGTTGTAACCGCAGAAGGGTTTCATGGCCATGGGATCCCGCCGGACAATACCCACCTGGCCCGTTGCTGCAGCCGTGGTTTCCGAAGCGACACTGGCACCGACTAACACGCCGTGGGCCCAGTTCTTGGCTTGATACACGAGTGGTGCAAGCTCTCGGCGTCTGCCCCCGAAAACTAGCGCGCTGATGGGCACACCCTCTGGTGCTTCTGCCAAGTTCGAGTAACTGGGATTGTTCTTTGCGGAAACAGTAAAACGGGAGTTGGGGTGTGCGGCTGGGCCTTTGGCCAAGTCGCAGGGTTTGCCCTGCCAGTCTGTCACGGGCTCGCCAGTCTCTTTGTCCTCCCACCACGGATCGTTATTGGCTGTGACGGCGACGTTAGTGAAAATTGTTTTATTACTGATCGCGTCACAAGCGTTTGGATTTGTATTGCGGTTGGTGCCAGGTACGACCCCGAACAGCCCGGCTTCGGGATTGATCGCCCGCAGTTGCCCTTCATCGTCCAAGTGCATCCAGGCGATATCATCGCCCAGCGTCCAGACCTTCCACCCCTTATGGCTCTCCGGCGGAATAAGCATCGCCAGGTTGGTCTTGCCGCACTGCGAGGGGAAAGCGCAGGCGAGGTAATGAACATCTCCTTCAGGACTTTCTATGCCCACGATAAGCATGTGTTCTGCGAGCCAGCCTTCCGTTTGTGCTTGATAGCTCGCGATTCGCAACGCGTGACATTTCTTGCCAAGCAGGGCGTTGCCGCCGTATCCGGATCCATAGCTCATGATGGTGAGCTCTTCGGGGAAATGCATGATGTAGCGCCGCTCGGGATCGAGCTCGCCGATGGAGTGGAGTCCCTTGATGAAGCTGCCGGTGCTCTCGATTTGAGACAGAGCCTCGTTGCCCATCCGCGTCATCAGATACATGTTCGCGGCGACATAGGTGCTGTCGGTAATCTCAACGCCATAACGAGAGTAAGGCGAGCCCAGCGGGCCCATGCAATAAGGAATCACGTACATCGTCCGACCCTGCATGCAGCCTGTGTAAAACCCATGCATTAAGTCTTTCGCTTCGGTCGGTGGCATCCAGTTGTTGTTGGGACCCGCGTCGGTCTGGTTTTCCGAGCACACGTATGTCAGGTGTTCCACCCGGGCTACGTCCTGCGGGTCGGAACGGTGCAGATAGCAGTCGGGGTAGTGTTCCTGATTGAGTGCGAGAAGGTCGCCGCTGGCGAGCATCTCCTGAACGAATGTGTCGTACTCTTCTGGGGTGCCTGTGCACCAATGGATCTGATCGGGCTGGGTAAGGCCGGCCACCTCGTCGACCCAGTCGCCGAGGTCCTGGAGTTGAGTATTCATGGGTCCTTGTGGAGTTGGTTCGCTTGCGAGGGCGGAAGTATAGCGAATTGTGGGCGTTTGCCACATCGTTGTTCGTGAGTTTAGTTTGCGGTAGGACCATCACGCTTTCCAGTCGGTGAAGGCAAGGTTCACGCGTCGCATGGTGGTGCAATCACGCTATAGTGGCGGCATGTCGAGCCTTGCCGATCTTTTCAGCCCCGACGGTCCTCTAGCTCGGCATCTCCCGGGGTACACCCATCGAGATGCTCAGGAGGACATGGCACACGGCGTGGCGACTGCGTTGGCACGGTCCCAGCATTTGGCCGTGGAGGCGGGCACAGGTATTGGTAAGACCTTCGGCTACCTGGTTCCGGCCCTTCTCTCTGGAAAACGTGCCGTTATTTCGACCGGTACCCTAACGCTTCAGGACCAGCTCTATGGCCGTGACCTCCCGCTTTTGGGTTCCGCGATCGGCCGGCCGGTTCGCATCGCATTGCTGAAGGGTCGAAGCAATTACCTGTGCTGGCATCGTCTTGAAACCGCTCAGTCCGGCGGTGTTCGTGACTCGCGCACGCTGGAGCAACTGTTGCCCCTGGCTGCCTGGGCGCGATCGACTTCTGTCGGTGATCTAAACGAGATTGAGGACTTGGCCGCCGATCATGCCTTGCGGCCATGGCTCACCTCGACTACGGATAACTGTCTGGGTAACCGCTGTGAGTTCTTCGACGAGTGCTTTCTCGTGGAAGCGCGGCGCCGAGCCCAGGCTGCCGACATCATCATCGTCAACCACCATCTCCTGCTGGCCGACCTGGCTCTTAAGGGCGCTGGTTTCGGTGAGCTCATTCCCGACACGGACGCGGTTATCGTGGACGAGGCCCATCAGTTGCCGGAGATCGCACAACAGTTTTTCGGCGTGGCTTTGGGTAGCCGGGAGCTGGAGCGCCTTGGGCGGGACGTCGTGGCGGAAGCTCGGGCGGCTGGGCTATCCGGAGATCTGGAATCGTTGAGTGACAGTCTGATTCGGACCGCTGCTGATACGCGTATCCAGCTCGGTCAGCAAAACGGACGAGTTCGGTGGAGTGAGTGCCCGCCGGAGCTTGAGGATTCATTGCTCGAATGGGTGGAAGGCCTGGAGCGGCTCAGAGCCGCGCTGGAGCCTGCTAGAGAGATCAATCCAGGGCTCCAACGCTGCGCCGAGCGATGTCAGGACGGCATCGATCGGCTGCGGGCGTTCCAAGCGAGTGACGCTGAGGGGCTGCGGTGGGCGGAGATCACGCCTCGGAGTCTGGTCGTGCATTGGACGCCGTTGAATGTCGGTGCCGAGCTTGGCGCCAGAATCGAGGCGCACGGGGGGACTTGGGTGTTTGCTTCCGCAACGCTAGCGGTGGGTGAGGTTTTCGATCATTTTATGAGTCGGGTTGGCGTGCAGGACGTCACGACCCTGGTACTGCCGAGTCCCTTCGACTACGAAGCCAACGCGCGGTTGCATCTCCCAGACGGGTTGCCACCACCGGCGGATGCGAACTACGTTGCTTCGCTGCTTGTTGCCGTTTGGCCGTTGGTTGAGGCGGCGGGTGGTGGGGCGTTT
>Ga0114933_10006672_pt1 | contig 10185 bp, 13 predicted proteins | sample 4SBtaG_FD_89691 | JGI IMG/M metagenome (GOLD analysis project Ga0114933, IMG submission 89691) | Deep subsurface microbial communities from Kolumbo volcano to uncover new lineages of life (NeLLi) - 4SBTROV12_W25 metaG | ecosystem: Environmental > Aquatic > Marine > Volcanic | place: Kolumbo... | reverse complement strand
GATTCATCAAAACATGATAATTGCATAGGATATACACCTGATAAATACGTTGTATCAATTATATCTTGTATATATGACACTTCATAACCTTCCCTAACTTTGTTTGGAAATCCAAAAGTTGCATTTAATCTATCAGGTCTTTTATTTCCTTCATATTTTAAAGTAGCTTTTCTTGGATAATAATAATGAGTAACAGGTGATCCTGTATCAGTTTCTACTACTATACACTTTGCTAAATGTGTCATTAACTCACCTGTATGTTTCTTACTCTTGAAGGTTGTCCTTCACCAACTAATGTAATGGCTTTAAGATAAGTTCTATATTCTGTATTAGCATCAATATTTACTCCGGTATCTGTATCAGATATTGTTTTTGAAGTTGAAGTTGAATTATGAAAATATTTTTGATAAGATTGCCCTAATTTTGCATAATATAAATTATAACCTGTAATTGCACTAGAACCACTTGTTAATGGAACATCCCAATTATATGTTAATGTTTGACTTGTAGATGAACTTGCAACAAAATTTTGTGGTGGTGAAGCCACATCTAATTCATATAATGCTTGAACATTTCCTTCCAAAAATTTACAAGTTGCATTAAGAGTTAATGTTTCTAATTCAGCAGTATCAAAATGAAATTGTGAAAATGTTCCAAGAAAAATTAAATTTTTACTAGGATCACTGGAATCATATTCAACTTCTAATTGATAAGCATCATCAATACTAGCTGCCCTGAAAAATTTTCTTATAAAATGAACTTGTTCTTGAACAGTTTTTGTACTACCGTTACTAGGGAAATAATAATCTCCATCCCCGCTTTCTGAATTATTTGTGATTAATCTATTAAGTGATTCATCTTTTATTTTCCATGCTAACGATATTTGTGAACTATTACCTTCAATTTTTAAAAGAATGTTTTCATCAGAATCTTCTTCAGGTAAAGGAGCTGGTGATACAGGGGAATTAATATCATAACTAAATCTTTTAAAATTACCTAATTCATAAATAAATAAAGGATCAGTTTTTGAAGCAGTTGATGTTGATTGTAATCTAAATTTAGTTAGTTTAACTTTAGCCAATTATTGTTTACCCCCTTGTATAATATCGCTAAGTGATTTCCATATACCTTCATCAAAATCACTAACTCCATTACCGTCAATATCAATCATAAATGTATTATTAGTGGTGTTAGGTTTATCATCATCATCTTTGTTATTAAGTAATCCAAGAGTTATTTTATCAATAATAGCCCATATAGCATCATAAATTGCGGTTGCAAGATCACCTACGGCAGTTTCTATTGTTTTAAATGTTTCTGTAACATCATCCCAACTTGGTAATTCAAGTTCTGCTATCCAACCATTAATTGAATTAACAAGGAACATAATAGGATTCCATGCTGTAAGCCAAGTAGTAACATTTGTTTTCCATGTTTCAAATTGTTCATCAGCTAATATTGTAAATCCATCAATACCTGTTCCAATTCCTGTAAAGAAATCATTTATTTTTCCAAAGTTTGCTTCTGAATCTGCTATCCATTTTTTCATATTTTCAAAAGAATCATTTTCACCATCTACAACATTAAATAAAGCCCCCCATGCTAACAAATTAGATTTTAAATTTGCTATCCCATCTTCTAATCCAAATCCTTCTTCCCAAGCTTTTTTACCGCCTGCTTGTTCTGCTTCTTTTAAATTATCAACTAGTTGAGTTCCTAACCATGTTCCTAATTGTATCATAATTGGTCTAAATGTTCTATAAAATGGCAACGCAACAGTTCGCAAGAAATATATCAATAAAGGTCTAAGGAAGAATCCAAAGAAATCACCGATTGGTCTTAAAATAAGCATTATACTAAAATTAAATAATTGTAACATTTGTTTTAACATTGGGGAAGCATCAACTGTCATTGAAACTATTTTTTGAACTAATGCAAGAACACCAGTAACACCTACTGCTATTGCACCTAATTTTAATATATTATTCATCACACCTTTTTGATTTCCACCTTGAGCAGGTACAGGATTAGCCCCGCCTAAAGCAGATCCACTCATAATTCCAGTTAGTCGTTTCTCTAAGTCTCTTATTTTACTATCATCGATTGCTATTTTTAGTGTGTATGTGTTATTACTGCTCATATTTTGACTCCATTGAATATTTCTTTAATCATCTTCATAGATATAAACATAGTGTCAAGAACATATTTGGCAGGAAGCCCATCCACCTGATTTTTATCCCACCCAAATGCTAAAGCACAATATCCGTAAACTTGATTTTCTATACTTTTGGAATCTCTAAGTTGTTCATCCCTAGATTGCTGAAATAACTCTCTAAAGGGATAATTTTCAAGATCTCCCCCAAGATCACACTAACTTCGCTCATAGGTAATTCCCTCATTTTCACAACGTTAGTAGGTGGAAATGGTAGTCCATCAATAATGGTTTTTTGTAATAATATATCACAAAAATTATTGAATAGAAAATCTTTTTGACCGTTATCTAATACCCTAACTGATTGAGATAATAATTCCTGAGTTTCACCCCAAGTTAAATCTGTTTTAATTTTAATTGTTGCATCTTGACCATTAACTTTAGCTTGAAACTGATGTGTACTTAAATCTGTTGACATTGATTATATAATAAATAATGTATATATAAGTGTTTGGTTATGGTACTGTTTGACTTAAGTTCTTTGCTTCAGCTTCTACCCTTCTACATTGAAAATCTACGTTTTGTAAAACTAATTCACCCGGAGCAATACCTGTTGTATTATGAGTATGAAAACTACAACCTGTAAAAGTAAATTTAATACTTCTTTCTGATGTTCCTGTTAATCCATTTGAAATTGTTACAACTAAGTTATTTGGTGATTCTTCTCTATCATAAACTTCACTCAAAAATGATGAATCTTTAACTGTTAATCCTACTTTACCTGTCATTTCTAAAATTTTACGCCAAGCATCTTTAGCATTTGCTTCACCCATTTCAAATAATAGTTCTGCATTTGTGTTAAGGTTTAAGTCAAATGTTTGAACTGTGGCTAAAGTTGATCCTGTTATTGGACTTGTAATAACACCATGAACAAATGTATATGGTATTGCATTAGCTATATCTGCACCTGTTGGAGTTGCAAATGTTTCTGATTTAGTTTCTGCACCCCAAATAATTTCTTGTGTAACTTTAATAGTATCATTTAATGCCATTCTTAATGACATAGTACTACAAATACAACCTACTGGTTTTCTTACAAAATCATCACTTGATCCTGTTCCTACATTAAATCCGAATCTAAGTGCCATAGATTTTAAATCTCTAATTGTTGTGTTATTTGCTGGATTAGATTTCCATATATGTTTATATAAACTTCCTGTTGCTACTGAAGAAGTAGCTGCTCCCAAAATAGACTGTAAAAACCATGGATTAGATAATACATATTCTACTGAAGCCTTACCTTCATTTCTACCATAAGCGAAAGATTCAATTTCAGGACTATATAATTGTCCAAGTGGCATTTGATTATTTTTAAACTCTAATGAACTTACTTTAACTTCTTTACCAAAATTAATTGGTGGATTTGTAACCCCCCCGCCAAAATTGGTTTCATAGCCATATTCTGCATATACACTAGAAGCAGATTTAACAAAAGTACCTGTTGCGGACATAACAAAAATTATCCTTCTTTCTATTTAAGTATTACTAGAATTATGGGTTGAGTCTTATGGCATCTACGTCTATATTATAGCGATAAATGTTCCTAAATTCTTCATTTAAGGATATTACATTTGTGGGTAAAATCTGTATATATTCCCTTTTATTGATAGTTGAAACTACATTATTTTTCAATATTCTAATACATTCATCTACAAGTTGTAAAACTCTAATTTCACTTACACTGGTGTATATGTCTAAAGTTATGGATATATCGTGTAGCCAATCATAATTATATTTACCATCTGAGCCTATTCCCGAAATAATACTGTAAATTTGTGGGTTTTCTGTGTCAAGACTAACTATGATCTCATCATAGGATCTTTGACCTACACCTACTGCTTTCTTTTTCCATTGAGTAGTAAAAACAGGTAATTTGCCCCCTGTTCCATTAACCCAATTATTTTTTAGGTGATCTATTATATCATTTGCAAAATCTAAACCTGCTATTCCATCTGTCATTTATATTTCCTCAATCCTTTATAGTATTTCAATCCTGTATTTATAGATTTATTAACAATTTTGCTTGCTTTCTTAGCACTCTTATTAACTTTTTTAGCACTTTTGTTAATTTTTTTAATAACTTTGTTTACTTTATTTTTAGCTTTGTTTAATCTTTTACCCCATTTTCCATGTTTCTTTACATTCATTCTTTTTAAACTAACTACACCATGTTTTCCAATAAGTGATTTTAATGCTTTTTTAACAAAAAATTTTGGTTTTATACCTTGAGTTTGTATTTTTTTCATTATAAGCCATGTCACATTTTCAGATGCACTTTGAGGAACACCCAATTTTCCTTCTACCCATAATTTAAGAGCATCAAAATTTACCCATGTTCCCGGTGCTAAACCCCAATTTACAATATGAGCATAAGGTGAATCAATTAAAACCATATAAACACCATCCATTTTTACTCTATTTATGCTATCTGTTAATTTACCTGTAAAATTTATATCTTCATCACCTATTGTTTTCTTTAAGTTATGAATTATTTTTTTACTTATATCTACTTGCATTTTACCCATTTCAACAGTGTTATCATTTGATATATAATCTGTATTACCCTGTTGTTGTGCTTGTTGTGCCAAACTACCACACCGGAGTTATTTCGCTTCTACTCCACAAAATATTATCTATTTCTTTTTGCCATCTATCCATAACTTTATCTTTATTGATGTTTCCTTCACCACCATAAGCAATTTGTGACATGGTAAAATCACTTGCTAAAATATCAAGACAGGTCATAAGTTTACAACATTTTTGAATATCTCTTGGAATAGTTTCTGTTTCTGAAATGCGTTCTTCATTATCTCCACCATAACGATAAGTAACTCTAAATCTGTTTGCTCTAAGTATTGTAAACAAATATCCTCTTAAATAAATTACACCTTTAATTTCTTGAAAATATATTATACTGTCATTATCTTCTGATGTTGGTGTGTTATCACTCCAATTTTCCCCATCCCAAAGTTCAAACTTATCGCCTTTAGTATGATCAAATGGTTTAAGATTTCTTTTCTTTGGGAATAATGGCATACCTCTACCCCAATCATATAATTTATTTACACTAAATTCTTCCCTAACCTGTTTATCATCCATCCATGTATGACCTGTTAAACGGTCTATTCTATCTTCATTATCCATTATATAGTTTTTAATCATAGTTGTACTAGGATCTGAATTGGCATTTACTGAAATTCTAAGCCAATCTGCTATATCTGTAACTGTGCAATAAACTGGTTCATTTCTAGCCATATTAACAAAATAGTCTTATAATATTTAAATTAGATTATTCATATACAACGTTTAAAGCACCAGTTGTACCGCTTGCTACGGTTGCGTGTAATGCACCTTTAAATCCTAAATCTAAATCTTGATGGCATACAGCGTGTAATGCTGTGCTTAATTTATATAAAATTGCTCCACTAGCATCAGTTTGTCTAATTTCCCAAACTCTATCCCCTGTTACAGCAATAGAAATACTTCTTAATTTGCCTGATCTATTTACAACTTGACCAGCTGCGGTTACTAATTTATGTGCATTTTTAGCCATTATATAATATAAAAAAGGAAGTGTTATATAAGGTTTCCCTTATACGCCACGAATTGCTACGGTGAGAGTACAAGTATGATTATTTGCGATATTTGCGTTGCTTGATCTTACTCTACCATGGATTTTTGCGGTAGCTGCATCTGAGCCAGCTGCTTCTACGAACTGATAAACATGGTTTTGGAAGTCGTTTTGTTGTTCGATAATACAGAAATATACCTGTCTAAATCCTACTTGTGTAAAGTCACAAGTAAGTTGACCGCTTACAAAATCTGAACTACCTGTTACTGATATATCACATATCATTTCTTTTTCTACACCAACCCCACCCGGTTTAATGGTATGGGATCTATCAGCGTTTAAGTGCTGATATTTTGCGTTTGTAGTAATGGTTACTGCCATGTTAAAATTTTAATGTTTTGGTATATAAAGATTATTATATATAGATTTATAATTCTTATTCATATATAGAATTTTTTTAAAATAAAATAAAAAAAAGAAAGGGATAGTTAAATTTTCTAAATTCCTGAAGCTATGTCTCTAATCTTGGCTTGTGCTTTTAAGTTTCTACAAGTTGTTTCTGCTAGCATATTGTACAAAGCTCTATCTGTGAAAGCTTCGTTAATGAATGGGTAGCCTTGTTGTCTCTTGCCTGCTTCATAATAAACTATTGGTTTAAGTACTTGCATACCTAACAATGGTTTGTTTGGAGCGTTTTTATCTGCACTAGTGTTTAAGATGAATAGATCATCTACTTCACCTTCTGCTGATTGTGTGGTGTCCTTTGAAGGAATGAATGGCAATCCATATATTGTGGATATATGCAATCCTGCACCTGTACCAGTGAAAGTATCTACACCGTTTACGCCAACACTGAATTCTGTTCTCAAGTCCGCTGTATTTTGGATACGATAAGCGTTCATATAGATTGATTGAACTTCGGAGTATGTGTCCTGTCCACCAATCATAAGAGTTGGCTCTTTACCAGCTGCTATTCTCACATCTGCGAGTATATCGCGGATAACTGCATCAGTTAGTACGTCTTTTGTACCGATTGTACCTGATGGTGATTTTACAGTGGAGTCGTATGTTGTTGTAGATCTGTCAATAAGGTTGCCTGAAGCTGCTCTCCATGGATCATAATTATCAGCAACAACGTTATGTGCTTCAAATGTCCATTCTGCTTTAGATGCAACGATACGATCTAATGATTCTAGATTTAATTTTTGGTTTTTGTCATCTTGTACTACGTTAACTGGAATGTCAGTAAGCATAAGATTGACTCTTTCCTTAAATTGATCACTAGCGTAAACTCTTTGTTGTGCAAGAGATCCGTAGTTATCATCTCTAGAATTATCTACAAGTTGTTCCAAAAGTTCTGATGCTTCGAATACATATTGTAATGTTTTTGGTTTGACAGTTACTTCTTTGACAGTAGGTTTTACTGCTGTTGAAATTTGTCCACCTTCAACAGTACCACCGTAGCCATGGATTTTATCATTTACAGTTGGCAAATTAGCTGCCTTTGCTGAAAATATACGCCAACCTGAGAAATCCCAAACATATTTTGGCAAAGCTGCGAATATGTTTGCTTCCATGTTGAAGTTTGCCCATGCCATAGCACCGAATAGTGGGTTATAGTTTCCACCTGTGCCGGGATCTGTTGTACTGAAACCTGCTTTTAGTATTTCATCAGGAGTTCTGTTATAGGTATAGTTTACTAGTTCATCGATTGAACGTAGTCCTAGATAGGTTGACAATTTAATATGCTCCCCCCGGTAATCCGTTACCGAATTCACCGTTTTCTAGTTTGTTGTATGCTATAACGAGTGCTTCTTCTGCACTAGATGTTTGTCCGTTCCAACCGCTTGAAATGGCTTTCAAAATTTGATAGCCTGTTGGGGTTGAAGCTTCTTCTCTAGGTACTAAAGATGGTCTTACAGTCTTTACAATTTCGTATTCAGAATCTTCCTCAGATTTTTTTACTTCTTCCTTTTTCTCATCTTCAGAATCTTCAGTTTTTTCAACTTCTTCTTTTTTGGACTCTTTCTTTTCTTCATCCTCATCAGCTTTGCCCATAGTTAGGCTAGGTGAATCATCTTTTGAATGATCCACTTCTGCTGGTTGTGGTTGAACAATAGAAGCTTGTCCTTTTGGAGAAGGTGCATAAGTCTCGCCTAATTTGTCAGGATCACCGACATCATTAGATGCTTCGACTGCTGGTTTTTGAGTATCATCCTCAACACCTTTATCAACTGGATTCTTGTTTTGCTCTTTAATTAAAGTTTCAAGACCATCGAATCTTTTCTCGAAGGAATCAATTCTAGATTCTTGTGCTTTAACTAATTGTGCAAGAATAGATGTGACGGAAGAATCATCTGATTTTTGAATTTCAGAAATTTCTTCTGTTTTTGGTTCTAATTCTGTAGTCATGTTGTTATATATAAAAAATATTTATAGTATATAAATATTAATTTTAAAATTAAAAAGAATTATATACTATATTTTCTTGCTAGTGCTTTAAGATATTGTATTGTTTCATATTCTTCAATAGCTTTTTTAACATTAATTACCCCAAAGTGTTCAATCATTTTATTTACATTACTGTTTGAATCAGTCATTGTGTTTGGTCTTTGTCTTGGTTGTTGAGGGAAATTACCTTTAGCATCTATATCACCTATTGGTTGATCTTTTTCTATTTCTTTGTTTTTCTTTCTACCTTTTTCTTCTATATCTTCAGGAAAACCTTCAATATGATCTTTTTTAATTCTTGTTAATGGAATTTGTTTTATATTGTTATGGGCGGGTATTTTTGGTATGGTATTCATTAAATCATTAACTTGTTTTGGACTTCCAGTTGATTCACCTACATTTTCTGCTCTTGTTTCAGCAGATCTGTTAACTAATGTCTTAGAATCTAACTTTTTATGTGGTTTATCAAACTGTTCTAAACTATGTTTTGCTTTAGTTAAACCGCAAATATCACACTTATCTTCCCCACTATCACATTTATAATCATGATCTAAATCATCATCTACATCTAAATCTGTTCCATTAGATGTGGAATCAACAGGGTTACTAGCATCTGTTCCTGTATTTGTATATACACTATCTGCTTTTTCTACACAATTTGGAACTTGTTTTCCGTCTTTTTCTTTCATACCTTGTTGTTCATAACCTTCCCAACAAGCTTTTTCAAACTTACAATGTATGCTATTACACCTAATTTGTTGTCTTTCTTGGTGTTCTTTTACCATTTTTTCTAGTCCAACTGCTTTTGCAAATTGGTTTACTTCCTCAATAATTGCAAATGGGTTTGCTGGTGTATCACATAATGCTATTTCATATAACTCTAATTTTCTTAATTCTAGTGCCATTTTACCGTCTTTTTGAATTGGTTCACGTTCTTTACTTGCACCACCCATGCTTAATCCTGCATATTCACCTTTTACAACTTTATCCCAAACTTTATCATATAATGTAATTCCGTCTTTTTTGTAAACTTCACCTGTAATTAAAACAGTGGCTACACCTTGATATTCTGATTTTTCGTATGAAAGAACTTTTCCTACCATTCTATTACTATGATAATCTGATATAACTGGATTTACCGACATAAATGTTTCCATAATTTTCATAACTTCTTTAACAAAGATGAATTCTTGCTGTCTATCAATGATTTCAGCAGTAATATGACCTTTAAAGATCCTACGCTCATCTGCTGTATCGACTTCTATACCCTTTGTTATGAAATCAGGGAATTCTACATATTCTACCATGTATGAAACAACCTCTAATAGTATATAAAAATAATGTTGAAGAATTTTATGTCTTTTATGCTTGACCTATTGCTGATTGTTGGTTTTGACCAGCTCTAATTCCCAAATATGTTAGACCTGATCCAATCATAATACCGAACACAAAGGTAAATATTGTTCCATATTGTTCAGCTGTCATTTGAACATTTGGATCTAATATTAGTCCTTTTATTGCACCCCAACCAACAAATACAACTGCTGAAATTAGAGATAAGGCTACTATTAGTAGTGCTAGATCCTGTTTTTCCATATAATATTAAAAAAGAAACGGTTATATAAAGGTTTATTGATATTTAGTCATGGACTTTTATGTATATGATAATGTCTATACTTATAACAAAAGACACCCTTTTTCAGGAAGTAGAAATGATAGATTAGAAATTTCTGAAATTGATATACCTGAAAATCACGCATTTTGGTTTTATACACAAATGAACGTAGTTGAAGATAATGTAAATGTAAATAAGAGATATGTACATATACACCCCGGAGTAGGAACTACAAATAAAACAAGATTTAATAAAGAACCCTTTCATGTTACAAGGAAAGATATATTTTATAATAAAGAAGAAAAAAGAATTGAAATAAAAAAATCATTATTACCT
>Ga0114933_10006669_pt1 | contig 10190 bp, 12 predicted proteins | sample 4SBtaG_FD_89691 | JGI IMG/M metagenome (GOLD analysis project Ga0114933, IMG submission 89691) | Deep subsurface microbial communities from Kolumbo volcano to uncover new lineages of life (NeLLi) - 4SBTROV12_W25 metaG | ecosystem: Environmental > Aquatic > Marine > Volcanic | place: Kolumbo... | reverse complement strand
GTGGGCCCAAACGGTTGTGGAAAATCAAATATAGTAGAATCCATAAGATGGTGTATGGGTGAAAATTCCGCCAAAAGTATGAGGGGGTCTGGAATGGAAGATGTAATATTTTCAGGCACAGCAAATAAAACATCAAAAAATATTGCTGAAGTTTCAATAACTCTGGATAATTCTGATAAGGAAGGATCTATTCAATTTAAAGAGTTGGATGAAATTAATGTGAAGAGAAGAATAGAAAAAGATAAAGGCTCAAGATATTTTATTAATGACAAAGAAATGAGAGCTAGAGATGTGCAAACTTTATTTGCTGATTTGTCAACAGGTGCACGCTCACCTTCAATGATTAGCCAAGGAAGAATTGGTGCTTTAGTCACTGCAAAACCAACGGATAGAAGAGCTATTTTAGAAGAAGCCGCAGGAATTTCTGGCATACATGTTAGAAGACATGAGTCCGAGCTAAGACTAAATTCTGCAGAAAATAATCTTAAAAAAGCTGATGAGTTAAGACGACAACAAGAAAAACAATTAGAAAATTTAGAAAAACAAGCAATAGATGCATCTAAATATAAAATAATATCAGAAGAAATTAAAAAAGTTGAAGCCGGTCTTTATTATATAAAATCTATGGAAATTGAGAAGGAAATAATAATAACAAAAAAAATTACAGATGAAGCTGAAAGTAAAATCAAAGGACTTACAATTGAAATTAATCATAAAAATAAACTAGTAGAAGAATCGTTTAAGAAACTAAAACCTTTAAGAGACAAAAATATTGAAATATTGTCAAAATTACAAAGACTTAACTTAGAATTTCAGAATTTAGAAGATGAAGAAAAAAGAACAAAAATTGATAAGGATCGTCTTTTAAAATCACAAGATACTATAAAAGAAGATATTGAAAGAGAAAAAAATATTATTTTAGAAGCTCAATCAAATGAAAAAAGATTAGATGAAGAAAAAAATTCCTTAATAAATACTGAAAAAAAATATTATGATCTAGAAAAAGAAACAGGCAACGATTTACAGGCGGCAACTGAAAAACTAAAAGATGAACAGCAAAAACTGGATGGTTTGGCAAAAAATCTAACACTAAATAGTAATGAAAAATTTTTTATCAATTGCTTAAATAATATTAATCAAGAATTAGAAATAGCAAAAACTGAAATTGATAATAATGAAAATCTAAAAGCAAAAAGTACGATAAATAATATTATGACATTAATTAATGAACAAAAGAATAAATTTAAATCTTCAGATAGCGGAAATAAAGCTAATGAAATAAATGAGCTAACTAGCAAAATAAAATTATCCCAAGAAAAATATGCTAATGCTTTAAGCAAACACGAGTCTATCAAAACAGAAACAATTAAAAGGCAAGAGAGGATTAAAAATATAGATATAGAAATACAAAACTGGAAAAATTTAAAATTTAATTCAGAAAAAATGTCTAAAGAGCTAGATATAAGAATTGATAAAATTAAAGTTGAATTAGAAAATATATCAAAACTTCCAGAAACTATTGCAATAAAAAAAGGTCAACTAATGCAAAATATAGCTGATAGCGAAAATAAAAAACAGGAATTAGCAAATGAACTAATTAGTAAGGAAGATGAATATCAAAAAATAAATAAAGAATTAAAAATTTTTGAAGAAAAAATGATGACTGACAGAGAGAATAAAGCTAGATCAGGCGCAACATTAGAAGGTCTACAAAATAGAAAAAATGATTTAATCAGTACTTTAAAAAATGATCTAAATATTGATGAAAAAAATCTATTAATAAATTCTGATTTAAAAGATATTGATAATTTACCTAATGTAATTGAACAAGAAGATAAATTAGATGCTAAAAAAAATATGAGAGATCGTCTAGGATCTGTAAATTTACGAGCTGATGAAGAAACAGAAAAGTACAAAGTGATCATATCTAAAATGGAAAGTGATAGAGAAGACTTGGTTTCCGCTATATCAAAACTGAGAGATAGTATAAATGAGTTAAACCAAAAAGGACGTGAAAGATTATTAAATGCATTTGAAAAAGTTAATAGAAAATTTAATGAAGTTTATACAAAACTCTTTAGTGGTGGTACAGCAAAACTTGAATTTATTGAATCAGATGACCCATTAGATGCAGGATTAGAAATGCTGGTTAGTCCACCGGGAAAAAGATTACAATCAATTACTTTATTATCTGGGGGAGAACAAGCTTTAACGGCTTTATCTCTCGTGTTTGCAGTTTTTTTAACTAATCCAGCACCTATCTGTGTTTTAGATGAAGTTGACGCTCCCTTGGATGACGCTAACGTAACTAGATTTTGTTCATTGCTTGAAGAATTAACAAAAATCACAGAAACTAAATTTATAATAATTACTCACCACGCCTTAACCATGTCTAAAATGAATAGGTTATATGGAGTAACCATGCCTGAAAAGGGAGTTAGTCAATTAGTTTCTGTGGATTTAGAAAAAGCTGAAGAGATGGTTGCTTGAAGATATTGAAAATAAAATGAAAGATATTAAAGAAATATCAACTCGCTTAAAAATTGCAAAAAATAAATTTAAAAAAAAAGAATTAAATAATGAAGGTTCAAATGCCGCATCTTTTGGTAAAGCTTTGAAAATCAGCACTGAATTAGTTGCGTCTGTTATTGTGGGTTCAATAATAGGGTTTCTTTTAGATAGTTGGTTTGATACTAAACCGTTATTAACAATTTGTTTTTTTTTTATGGGTGTTGCCGCTGGTATTTTAAATGTATTTAGATCAGCGAAAAGATTAAATAAAAAATAGAAAAAAAGGAATTAAATGGCTCTAAATCCAATGCATCAGTTTGAGGTTTATAAAATTGGACCTGAAATAAACCTAGGTGGTGTAAATCTCTCTTTCACAAATGCAAGTTTATTTATGATTATAAGTTCATTATTAATTTTATTTTTACTTTTTTTTGGTACTAAAAAAAAATCGTTAGTACCTTCTAAAATACAATTAATAACTGAAATGAGCTATACTTTTGTAGCTAAAATGATAAATGATACAGCTGGTTCTAGTGCTAAATCTTTTTTTCCATTTATATTCACTTTATTTATGTTTGTTTTGTTTTGTAACATGGTTGGAATGTTGCCTTATTCTTTTACTGTAACAAGCCATATCATTGTAACATTTGTTTTGGCAGCAATAGTTTTTATAGGAGTTACTATCATAGGTTTTATAAAACATGGTTTTAAATACCTAGAACTTTTTGTTCCAAAAGGGGTTCCAATTGTACTTTTACCTTTAATAATTATTATTGAAATAATATCTTATTTAAGTAGGCCAGTAAGCTTATCTGTAAGATTATTTGCAAACATGATGGCCGGACACACTATGATGAAAGTATTTGGTGGGTTTGTAATAAGCTTAGGATTGCTAGGTGGTTGGTTGCCGCTTAGTTTTTCGGTTGCATTAACAGGGCTAGAAATACTTGTAGCATTTCTTCAAGCTTATGTTTTTGCAATTTTAACATGCATTTATTTAAATGATGCATTAAATTTACACCATTAACACAAGGAGGAAAAATGGAGTTAGAAGCAGCTAAAATGATAGGAGCAGGACTTGCAGCTATTGCGCTTGCAGGTGCGGGGGTAGGCATTGGGCTTATTTTCGGAAACTATTTATCTGGGGCTATGAGAAATCCGTCTGCAGCGCAAAAACAATTTCCAAATTTACTTTTGGGATTTGCTCTAGCGGAAGCTACAGGTTTATTTGGACTTGTTGTTGCATTAATAATTTTATTTGCGTTTTAATAAATAAAATTTAATTAATTATGAGAAATATTTGGTTAGCAATTTGTATTGCTTTTACAAGCAATACAAACAAAGCTTTTGGGTCTGAGGCAGGAATGCCTCAGCTTAATCCAGAGTTTTGGGCTGCCCAAATTTTTTGGTTAATAATAACATTTACTAGTTTGTATTTAATTATTTGGAAAATATTTCTACCAAGAATCACATTTAGTTTAGAAAATCGAAAATCGAAAATCGTAAATGATCTCGATGAAGCTCAAAAATTAAAAGAAAAGGCTGAAGATAAACTTAAGGAATATAATGAGATTATGGAGAAATCAAAAAAAGATGCTAAGAAAATAATAGAAGATAGTAAAAAACAATTAGATTCAGATATTAGAAATAAAAAAAAAATATTTGATGAAGAAATAGAAAAAGAAATATTATCAGCCGAAAAGGAAATTAAAGAATTAAAAAAATCTTCTATATCTAGTATAAATAATATTGCTAATGAAACAACTTCTGAAATTATAAAAAAAATAATTAATATTGAAGTTAATAAAAGTAGTGTCTCTGCAATTGTAAATGAAGTTTCTAAAAAAGAAGTAGGAAAAAATTATGACAATTGATGCAACTTTTTGGGTAGCGGTTTCTTTTTTTATTTTTATAGGTGGTTTAGTTTATCTTAAAGTACCACAAAAACTAAATAATTCATTATCTGATGAAATTAGTAAAATAAAAAAAGAATTGAATGACTCTAATAAATTAAAGATAGAGGCAAAAGATTTGTTGAGTGATTACGAAAGAAAGATTGATAAATCAAAAAAGGAAGTTCAAGAAATTATTAATAATGCCAAAAAAAATAGTGAAAAAAATATTTTAGAAAAAACAAATAAATTTCATGCAATAATTGAAAATAAAAAAAAAATTACTGAACAAAAAATCACTCAAATGAAAGAAGATGCTTTAAAAGATATTAAAAATATGTCAATTCAAATAAGCATAAAGTCTGTTGAACTTCTTGTTAAAAACTCGATCGATAAAAGCAAATTGGACAATCTTTATACAAAAAATCTAGATCAAGCAAAGGCATCATTAAAAAATATTAAATCTTAAAAATTATACATATTCTCTTCTTTGGTTTTTAAAAGGTGATATAAATAGAGTAATGGCTGTATATACAAAATTATCTGAAAATATATTAAAAGAGTTTTTTTCAAAATATAACTTAGGGAAATTGCTAAAATTTAATGAAATTAAAGAAGGTATAGAAAATACCAACTATTTTATTTTAACAGAAAAAGGGAAATATATACTGACAGTTTACGAAAAAAGAGTTGATGAGAGAGATTTACCTTTTTTTATTAGCTTAATGAAAAATCTTTACAATAAAGATTTCCCCTCACCAGAACCTATAATAAATAATAACGGCAATTATATAAGCGACGTGCTTAAAAAAAAAGCAGCCGTAGTTTCTTTTTTAGAAGGAAGCTCAAAAAGAAATCTTACTCCTGTAGATTGTTATCAGGTTGGAATTTATACTGCAAAATTACACTCTATAACTAAAAATCTATCGGGAAGCAGAGAAAATAAATTATCAGTTAAATCATGGAGAAAAATTTATAATAATGTTCAAAGGGATTGCTCTAAAATTCATTCAAATTTATCTCGTGTTATTGAAAAAAATCTAGACATTATAGAAAAAAATTGGCCTAAAAATATTCCTTCAGGAATAATTCATGCTGATTTATTTCCAGATAATATTTTTTTCAAACAGAATAAATTATCTGGAATTATAGATTTTTATTTTTCCTGTAATGACTTTTATGCTTTTGAGATAGCTGTATGTTTAAACGCATTATGTTTTGAAGGAAAAAACGAAAATTTGAGTTTTAACGTAACTAAAGCTAAAAAGTTTGTTGACGGATACTCTACAGTAAGAAAATTATCTGAATTAGAAAAAAAATCACTTAAAGTTCTTTGCCAAGGTGCAGCTATAAGATTTTTACTTACAAGAGTATTCGATTATTTAAATTTAACTGAGGGAGCTTTAGTTAAGATTAAAGATCCTATTGAATATTTAAAAAGGTTAGAATTTCATGATAATGTTGATAATTATCAGGATTATTTTTTTTAATTATGGAAATTAAAATTTATACAGATGGCGCATGTATTGGTAATCCAGGGCCAGGTGGCTGGGCGGCCATTATCTTAATAGATGATAATAAAAAAGAAATATGTGGAGGAGAAAAATTTACTACAAATAATCGTATGGAATTATTAGCTGCAATTAAAGCCCTTGAATTCTGTAACAATCAAGATAAAGAAAAATTAACTTTAAAGTATATAAAAATTTTTACAGATTCTAATTATTTAAAAGAAGGAATTACAGTTTGGATTAAAAACTGGGAAAAGAATAATTGGAAAACTTCTGATAAAAAAAATGTAAAAAATGTTGATTTGTGGAAAAAACTTAAAGAATTAGAAAGATCAATTAATGTTGAATGGAATTGGGTTAAAGGCCATTCAAATAATCCTATGAATGATTTAGCAGATGAACTAGCTAAAAAAGCAACTCCAATTTAGCTAAATTTTTTTCAAAATATAATCTTTAACTTTTTCGATGTCATTATTCATAATGTCAAAATTTTCTTTTTCCATCATGATATGTTTCAGTTCTTTTGGAAGTTCTACTTCTCCATACGTAGCTTTTGTTGCTTCGGGAAATTTAGCTGGGTGAGCTGTAGCCAAAGAAATAGTCGCTTTAATATTAACATCTTTATCTTTATTTGTTTTTAAAATCTTTATAATAGCTCCTATGCCTATAGCAGTATGAGGATCTACTATAATTGGATGGTCCAAAAATGAAAGCTTGCGCATAACATCTTTCATTTCATCTTCATTTAAACTTGCTGATAAAAAATCTTTTTCAATTTTTTCAATTTTATCTTTAGACATTTTATACTGTCCAGTTTTTTTAATTTCTTTCATAACTTTTTCAGTTTCTGTATCACTAAAATCATTTAAGTCATAAATTAATCTTTCAAAATTACTAGCAACTTGAATATCCATGCTTGGGGCCAAAGTTTGAAAAACTTTTTTTGCTTCATAATTGCCACTAGAAATTGCTCTGTGAAGTATGTCATTTTTGTTTGTCGCAACAATCAGTTTATTGATAGGTAGTCCCATTTTCTTTGCTAAATATCCTGCATAAACATCACCAAAATTTCCAGTAGGTACAGAAAAATTAATTAGCTCTTTATAATCAGAACTCTTTACAAATTCACTTTTAAAATAAGCATAAAAATAATAAACACTTTGTGCAATTATTCTTGCCCAATTGATTGAGTTTACTCCAGACATGTTAATAGAATTAGAAAAATCTTGATCAGAAAACATCGATTTTACTAAATTTTGACAATCATCAAAATTTCCATTGATAGCCAAATTAAATACGTTTTGCTCTTTGGTTGTTGTCATTATTTTTCTTTGAACTGAAGAAATTTTATTATGAGGATGAAGAACAAATATATTCATATTTTTCTTTCCTTTAACAGCATAAATAGCAGCTGCCCCAGTATCACCTGAGGTTGCTACAATAATATTAATTTTTTTATCATTTTTTTTTAAATAATATTCGTAAAAATTGCCAATCAATTGCATTGCAATATCTTTAAAAGCAAGAGTAGGCCCATGAAATAATTCTAAAATATTTACGTTTTCTAAATCATCATTACCAAATCCTGATGCAAAATGAACAACATTATCTTTTCTAAAAACTGAGTAAGATTTTTCAATTATGTCTGACAATTCATTTTTTGACATAAAATCACCCAGGTAAGGAAAAATTATTTTTTTAGAGAGCTCTTGATAACTTAAGTTTCTAAATGATTCTAGTTCATCTCTAGTAAATTTTTTTAAAGATTTAGGAATAAATAGCCCTCCATCTTCAGCTAAACCTTTTAGGAAAACTTCCTCAAAAGTAAAAATTTTTTTATTATTTTTTGTACTTATATATTCCATGCCTTTTAGTATTATAGAATTTTGACATTATCTAGACAAAACCTACAATTAAAGACTATCAAAATTATTTTTGTGGTGAAATTTCTTTCTTATTATGAAAATATTTCTTCCAAGCCCAATTTCCTATACCTAGAAGAATTAATGACAATACAATAATAGTTAAAGCTATTTTGCCTCCATTATTATCAGTAACACAAACTGTACAAAGGTAAATTATAGTGTCCAGCTGAGGTTTTAAAGTATCTAAAATCATTATGAGCTTTCTTTTTTCATCTTGTATTCTTTATAGTCAAAAAAAGTAAATTGTATAGTAGCTTCTTTGACGCTTTTTGTCTTTTTATCTTTTAATAGTTCTGGGTCAACAAGAATTACTAGGATGAATTTATCTTTTTCTTTTGGTTTTAAGGTTTGTGCATCATAACAAAAACAATTTATTTTACTTATATAATTTCCAATTTGTCTCGGGTGGTAAGCAAAAGTTGCAATTCCAGTTGTTTCTTTGTCTCCTAAATTTTCTACGATATATTCTACTGAGATAACATCACCTGGTCTAACAAATATTTTAGGTTTTATAGGTTTAAAACTCCAATCTAAATTTGGATGAACACTAGTTATTAGATTTAATGATATAGGTTCTAAAGCTATTTTTTTCTCCTTTTCAATTTTACTAATACCAATATAAAGAAATAAAATTATAAACAAAAAGATTATTAAGCTAAATACTAAATATTTTTTTTTTAAATACATATAAAAATAATTTTAATATTTAAATAATTTTATCTATTAAGATAAAAACAAAAACCATAAAAAGATAAAAAATTGAATAGCCAAAAAGATGTGTGGCTATTTTTTTCTCTCTTTTTTTTTCTTTTTCAATTAAAAGTTTATATGAAATAAATAGATAATAAACACTTAAACTAATAGCTGCAGAAAAATAAATTGCCCCTGAGAAATTTAAAAAATAAGGAGATATTGCTACTGGTAATAATACTAAGGCATATATAAATATATTTAATTTTGTTTTTTCTATTCCAGATATAACTGGAAGCATTGGTATCTTAGCTTTTTTATAATCTTCAGATTTATATAAACTTAACGCCCAAAAGTGTGAGGGTGTCCATACAAATATTATTAAAAATAAAATTATAGGCTCAAGAGAAATTTCGTTAGTTGCTATAGCCCAGCCTATAATTGGTGGTAAGGCTCCTGCGGCTCCACCTATAACAATATTTTGTGGAGTTTTTCTTTTGAGCCAAATTGTATAAACAAATACATAAAATAAAATGGTAATAGCCAATATTGTAGCTGCAACTAAATTTGAAAATATATAAAGCGCTATTACAGAAAAAAATGAAGATGTAACTCCAAAAATTAAAGCTTGGTTCCTGGTTAATTTTCCAGTGGGAATGGGCCTAAGACAAGTTCTTGTCATGATCGAGTCTAAATCTGACTCATACCACATATTCAACGCTCCTGCCGCACCGGATCCTAAAGCTACAGCAATAAGAGAAAATGTGGCGTCTAAAAAATTTACTTTATTTGGGGCAATTAACAAACCTACTGCACAAGTAAAAATTACTAATGACATAACACGAGGCTTCATTAAATTGAAGAAAGCTAATGTGTAGCTGTAATAATCTAACTTTAGTGATTTTATTTTAGTATTTGGCATTTAAAAACTTAAAATATTTGTAGGGCTATCCACCCATAACAAAAAATAAAGCTCTTGTGAAAAAAGTATATTCTGATTCTGCGACCATAATTCCCACAAAGACCATAATGGCTGTCATTGGCCATAATAAAACATTTACGATTGCCCAACGTTCCCAATAAAGATGCATAAATATTGCCATTATTAGTCCTGCTTTAAGTAACATAAAAAATATAATCAAAGACCAACGAAGCATCCCTTGAAAATTATACCAATCAACCATGTAAGAAAAAGTACTAAATACAAATAATAAGCCCCATATCCAAAGGTATATTCCAATACTATGTGTCGTTGTTTTTTTATTATTTTGTTCCATTTTATTTACCAAAGATAGAAGAATGCAAAAATAAATACCCAAACTAGATCAACAAAATGCCAATACAGTCCTAAAATTTCGATAGCTTTATAATCTGATTTCATGCTAGTAAAATAACCTCTTCGGCCACTATCAAAATCTCCTCTTAGTGTTTTTCTTGCAAAAATAAATAAGAAAATGACACCAATTGAAACGTGTGTTCCATGAAATCCTGTAATCATAAAAAAGAATGCTCCAAATTGCTCTGCTCCAAAAGGATTACCCCAAGGTCTTACACCATCGTGAAAAATTAATTTTGACCATTCAAATGCTTGCATTCCAACAAATGTAAGTCCACCAATAGCTGTAGCCAATATGAGATACCCACACATTTTTCTATTTCTT
>Ga0114933_10006668_pt1 | contig 10190 bp, 10 predicted proteins | sample 4SBtaG_FD_89691 | JGI IMG/M metagenome (GOLD analysis project Ga0114933, IMG submission 89691) | Deep subsurface microbial communities from Kolumbo volcano to uncover new lineages of life (NeLLi) - 4SBTROV12_W25 metaG | ecosystem: Environmental > Aquatic > Marine > Volcanic | place: Kolumbo... | reverse complement strand
TCTCACGCCCGCTGACGAGGCTCACCACATCGACAAGTGGGCCTTTGATGTGCCGTTTGTCTGCGGTGCCACCAACTTGGGTGAGGCGCTTCGTCGTATCAGCGAAGGCGCCTGCATGATCCGGTCAAAGGGCGAAGCGGGCACCGGCAACGTCGTCGAGGCGGTGCGCCATCTTCGCTCGATCATGGGCGATATCGCCAAGATCACCAAGGCCGATTCGGCCGAATTGTTCAACTGGGCCAAGCAGCTTCAGGCTCCGGTGTCGCTTGTGCAAGAGATCGCCGAAACCGGCGAGTTGCCCGTTCCCATGTTTTGTGCCGGCGGTTTGTCTACGCCCGCCGACGCTTCGCTGGTTATGCAACTGGGTGCGCAGGCCGTGTTCGTCGGATCGGGCATCTTCAAGTCCGACCAGCCGGCCAAGATGGCCAGCGCCATCGTCGAAGCTGCTACTCACTACCGCGATCCCGACATTCTCGTGAAGGTTTCCACTGGGCTCGGCGACGCCATGAAGGGCCTCGAGATCGCATCGCTCGAAACGAAATTGGCCGAACGAGGTTGGTGACCCCGACAGTAGGGGTACTGGCGCTGCAGGGCGCGTTTGCCGCCCACGTTCGGATCCTCGAGTCGCTCGGGGTGAACGCCGTCGAGGTCCGCACCGTCGCCCAACTCGAGGCTGTCGATGCCCTGGTTATCCCCGGCGGCGAGTCGACCACAATGTCGATGTTGCTCGAGCGGTTCGCCATGCTCGATGCGGTGAGCCAGCGGGTCGACGCGGGCCTGCCGACATTTGGCACTTGTGCCGGCATGATCTTGTTGGCCGCCGAGGTTCTCGACGGTCGGCCCGACCAGCACTGCCTCCGAGCAATAGCGATCACGGTCAGGCGAAATGGTTACGGTCGTCAACTCGCCTCGTTCGAGAGCGATCTGGTAGTCGAGGGTCTCGACGAGGCGTTCCACGGAGTTTTTATCCGAGCACCGGTCGTCGAGGCCGCTGACCCTTCGGTCGAAGTGTTGGCGTCGGTCGACGGTCAGCCCGTACTGTGCCGTCAAGGGGCGGTCACCGTGGCAGCCTTCCATCCCGAGCTGGCCAAAGATTCTCGGGTTCATCGTGCTTGGCTGGCCAATGCTGGTCTTATTGTTTCGGAAAGTTCTTCAGAACCAGGGGAGTTGGCATGAGCGGTCATTCGAAATGGGCAACGATCAAACACAAGAAGGGTGCCGCCGATGCCAAACGCGGCAAACTCTTTGCCAAACTCATCAAGCAGGTCGAAGTCGCGGCCCGCACCGGCGGCGGCGATCCCGAAGCCAACCCGACGCTTCGTACGATGTTTCAAAAGGCGCGTGATAGTTCGGTGCCGCTCGACACCATCGAACGGGCCGTCAAACGTGGCACCGGAGAACTCGAGGGCGTCAATTACGAGACGGTCACCTACGAGGGTTACGCCCCGGGCGGTATTGCGTTGTTGATCGAGTGTCTCACCGACAACCGCAATCGCACTTCGGGTGATATTCGTTCGACTCTGTCCAAGAACGGCGGCTCGCTTGCCGAGCCAGGAGCCGTTTCATGGCAGTTCGATCGCAAGGGCGTGATCTTGGTGCCATCGTCGGTTGAAGAAGACGATCTGATGATGGCCGCCTTGGACGCCGGGGCCGAAGACATCGTCGACGAGGGGGACATGTGGCGGGTCACGACTCCACCGTCTGATTTGCCCAGCGTTCGCGATGCCCTCGAGGAAGCCGAGATCGCGATCGAGTCAGCCGACCTAACGATGTTGCCAAGTTCGACGGTCGAGGTCACCGAAGTAGGAGCGGCCAAGAGTTTGTTGAACCTCATGGACCTGCTCGACGATCTTGACGACGTGCAAGATGTTCACGGAAACATGGATGCCAGCGACGAGATCATCGAGGCGGCCAGCAGCGACTAGTTGCCCGTCGTGGCAATGAACGCGCCGCTCTCCCATGTGCGAGAGGCGACGATGACCGCGAGTTCGGCGATGTAGTTGTCGGCGGCCGTGGTGTGCCAGCGCCCCGCGAACCAAACTCCCAGACAGCCCTCGGCGTCTCCGGGCCCGTAGGTCGAGCCCCGATCAACGGTGTTGAGCCACGTGAGGTTCCCCTCGTAGCAGTCACGCCACAGGCCGTAGGTGTAATCGGCGTTGTAGGCCGTGGAGATGATCGAGTTGTCCATCGCGTCGGCGTGGTACGGAAATCGCACCTGGAGTATCCCGAGCGACTCGGGGCACGGTGACTGGTTGCGCACCGATGGGTGACATCGGCTGACGTCGGTCGTCATGTCGCCGGTGGCCGACATGTTCCACCACGACTCGCGCACTGCCTGAGCCCGCACGAGGTCTTCGTCGATACCCCATTTGCACGAGACCCACTGCAGGATCTCGTCGGTGGTGCCCGTGAAGTTGCCGTCGACACGTGGGTACGTGGGGTGAGGCCCTGTACCAATCGTGTGGTTCTGTGTGGTGTTGGCAGCCCGGATCTCGACCGCGGGTCGAACCCGTGTTGCACACTCGGCTCCGCTCGGAAGCGCGGCGCCTACGCCGAGGGTGTCGAAGTGGGCTCCGCATGTTCCGTCGAGGGTTACCACAACACCGAGAGGAGCGACGTAGCGGTAAAGGAACGTTGCGATTTCGCCGCGGGTGACCGGTCGGTCGGGATGAAATGTGGTGGCAGTTGTTCCGGTGGTGATCTTGGTTCTGGCCATCCAGGCGATCGGGTCGGTGTAAAATTTGTTTGCGTCGACGTCGGTGAATGGTTCGGATCCACCGGCCGGGCGCCCGGCGTAGCGCCACAGAAATGTGGCCGCCTCACCGCGAGTGACATCGCGTTCGGGCTCGAACCTCGTGGCGGTTGTTCCGGTGGTGATGTTTCGTTCGACCATCCACGCGATTGCTTCGGCGTAGAACGCGGTCGGGTCGACGTCATCGAATCCGCTGTCTTTGCTGGCTGCTGGTTTACCTTCGAGACGCCAAAGAAATACGGCCACCTCACCGCGGGAAACATCACGTTCGGGCGAGAAACATCCGGCTGAGGTTCCTGATGTGATGGAGTTGTCGACCATCCACTGGACCGGCGCGGCATAGAACGTGTCGGCCGAGACGTCACCGAATCCGGCCGCGGCGTCGGCCGGTTTGGCGGGGCTGGCGGCCAAGGCGCCTACGACCATGGCAAGCGCGGCGATAGTGATCCATGGGGCGCGGTGAGTCAACGGGTCTCCGATCAACGGTGAGTTTGCCTCAATTGCTCCTTCGACGGAGGTCGCCGAATGTTTAGTCAGTCGAGCGATGCCGAGTGGCCAAAGTGCCAGACGTCCTGGCTTTCGAAGGGCGAAGGCACAGAGTCGAGCAACAGAGAGATCAGCGAATCGGCGATTTCGGAGGGCTGGCTCACTCGATTCAGCCGTTTGAGTTCGTGGTAAAAAGCGGTTGCCTCGATGGTCCTCGGTGCATCGAGGACCCGTGCGAGTAGTGGCGTCGCAACCGCTCCGGGATATACGCGGCCGATGGCGATGTCTTCGAGTTCGTCGGAGGCGGCCCGAAACGCCATTTGCGCTGCTGATTTCACAATCGAGTATCCGGCCCATCCCACGCGGGGGGTCTGCGCCGAGTAGCTGTCGAAGATGACGCAGCGTCGGAGCCCGCCGGACTTATGGAGTTCGGCCGTCAACGCTATTGGCGACGCGACGTGTACTGCGAAATGGCGCGTCAGCTCATCAGCTTGAATGTCGGACCACGGTTCGAGGTCGATGGCGGTCGCGGCCCCATGGATCAGGGTTGCGGTCGCGCTCCCTGCGGCCGCGGACACAACGGCGGCGCGCCCGTTGGCGGCGCAAACATCAGCCACGACCGGCTCGATGTTGTCGAAGCGGCGGGCCAGCGACTCTAGTGGAGCCGACCGTCGGGCCACGGCGATCACGTCCTCGCCGCGAGCGGCCAGACTGACGGCGCACGCCTCTCCCAACCCGGCTGAGGCTCCAGTGACAACATGCTGCGACATCTGCTCAGTCAACCACCGACCGAACCCAAGCGGCGATGCAATTGGCTCCCGTCGCGGCGCTCAGACGCCGTCTGCGACTCCAAGGAGACGTTGTCGACGCACGCCGGACATACCTCGCCACGTGGAGGCCAAGCCGATCGTCCACGCAATCGCGCCGATCACGATCGTGGTGGTGGCCGTGCCGTAGATCGCCCCGGAGGCCTGAGCGTAGGACACGGCAATCAGTGGCAATGTGATAAGTCCCGAAGCTTGCTGGGCCGCAGCGGTTGACTTGACTCGACCCGACAGTCGTAGCACTAGCGACAAGCCGATCAACAAGAAGCCCGGCAACACCCACAGCATCAAGAGCCACCATTGTTGGGTCGGGAAGAACCAGCCACCGACTTCGGGTCCGACGATCAAATTGACAATGAGCGAATAGGCGGTGAAGCCGACCATCGTTGTGAAGTAGCCGGGTACGAGAGACGCCAACAGTTTGCCGAGGTAGATCTCTTTGGTGGCCGCCGGCGAGTGGGCGAGAAATTCCCCGGTGCCTCGTTCGCGTTCGCCAACGAGGGTGGCGGCACCTACGGCGGTGGAGATGGTCAGTGGGACAACGACAGCCATCGGTGCAAAGAGAAACACGGCAAGGGCATATGAGGTGCGGCCCTGCGGAGTGTCGCCCTTGATCTGGGCTTGGGCTTTGGCTGGCAGGACCTCAAGGGTGTTGGCGATATTTTGAACTGCTTCGACATCGCCCAACGACGTGATCGACAACAACAACGCCAACGGCACGATCACAAAGAAGATGCTGCCCAAAATTCCCATGGGCAGCCAAAAGTCTTTGGCCAGAACAAGTTGTTTGACGTCGGTTCGAGCAACTACCAGTGTGCGGCGCCAATTCATCGAACGACCTCCGTGGCCGGGAATCCTTCGCCGAGCTCGCGGCGGCTGCGTCGCACCGCGAAATACAACTCTTCGAGGCTCGGTTCGTGCGGAACGACTCGGGTTACCCGCGCCCCGGCCTTCACGAGTGCCTTCACCAGGTCTGCGGTTACTTCCGGGTGATCGATGGTGATGCGGTATCCGTTGGTGGTGGGCTTGCTCGAACGTACGCCGGCAACCACGGTCAGATCGGCGAGCGCCGCTTGGTCTCCTTCGATCGAGATCTCGACGGAATCGTCGGGCCACAGTCCGCGGGTCAGCCGTTCGGGCTCGCCGGCTACGAGGTCGGTGCCTTCGTCGAGCACGATTACGTGGTCGGCCAGCCCCTCGGCTTCGACGAGGTGATGGGTACACATCACGACCGTGTGGCCATCGGCGGTCATGTCACGGATTAGCGACAGCACGGCTTGGGCCGACTCGGGATCGAGACCCGACGTTGGTTCGTCGAACAGCAACAGACGGGGTTCGTGCAAGACCGAACGGGCCAGCGCCAGTCGGGTCTTCATACCCGTCGAATACCCACCGACTTGTTCGTCGAGAGCTTGCTCGATGCCGAAGCGACTAGCCGCCACAGTCACCCGTTCGTCCATTACGTCGCGTTTCACGTCGTGCAACTCTGCGGCGTAAACAAGATTGTCGCGTCCGGTGAGGCGGTCATACAGGGCCGGCTTGGCCGACACCACGCCACACTGGCTGCGGACGATTTCGCCCTGCAACGCGGGATCCAGGCCGAGAGTGGCGACGGAACCGGAGTCGGGGGTCATTGCTCCGGTCACGCACCGGATAGCGGTCGTCTTGCCGGCCCCGTTTGGTCCCAGCAAGACGGTGATCTTGCCGTCGGGCGCTTCGATGTTCAGGTCGCGGAGCGCCGGTTTCGAGCCGAAGGACTTGCTCACCGATTTGAGGCTTACTGCCGGGTGCGCCAAATGAGCCGCGTGTTCGAATTGATCAGTAGTCACCTTGGTTTCATCGGCTGTCACCTCTGGATCTTGATGGCCGACTAGAGTCGTACATGTGTTCGTCTTAGGGATCGATCCGGGCCTGTCGCGCTGTGGCTACGGCTGTGTAGAACATGGCCGCAAACCGCGTGCGGTCGCGGCCGGCGTTATCCGCACTAGCCCGCAACACGAATTGGCGATCCGGCTGGCCGAAATGCAAGTCGAACTACGCTCGCTGATCACCGACCTCAAGCCCGATGTCGTGGCCGTAGAACGGGTGCTGTTTCAGCACAACGTGTCCACCGCTATGGGGGTGGCTATGGCTAGCGGCTTGGCAATGGCCGAGGCTGCGGGGGCGGGCTGCGAAGTCGTCGAGTATTCGCCCAACGAGATCAAACAAGCGGTCGCGGGCTGGGGTAGTGCGGGCAAGGACGAGATCGGACAAATGGTGCAGACGCTGCTCAATTTGCCCAAACGACTATCGCCAGCCGATGCCGCCGATGCTGTGGCCGTTGCGCTGTGCCATATTGCCCGGGTGCCGTCGCGTCGTAGCCGAGCGTCGCTTACCCGCCTCGTAGCCCCAGGAGGAGCTTCATGATCGGATCACTTCGCGGCACTCTGCTCGACCGCGCTCACAATGGGGAGTTGCTGGTCGAAGTGGGCGGGCTGGGCTATCGCGTTCAAGTGACGCCTTCGACATCGGTCACCATCGGCGAGGTCAACGGCGAGGTTTTTGTACACACTCATCATGCCGTGCGCGAGGACAGCGAGACGCTTTACGGCTTTGCCACCATGGCCGAACGGTTGGTGTTCGAGGCGCTGATCGGAGCTCATGGAGTTGGGCCGGCGCTGGGCCTGGCGATCTTGTCTGTGCATGGGCCCGATGCACTGCGGCGAGCCGTTGCCGACGACGATGTTGCGGCGCTGTGCCTGGTTCCCGGGGTCGGCAAAAAGACCGCGGCTCGTTTGGTGATGGAACTCAAGTCCCGGCTCGATCTCCCCGATGCCGGCGTGGTCGTGCTGGCCGACGACGGTGCGGCCGTTGCGGTGGCCGGCGGGGCTCGCGCCGATGTGCGCAGCGCTCTCGAGGGGCTCGGCTACGCGGCCGACGAAATCCACGCGGTGCTTGTTGACCTGCCCGCCGACGGTGAGACCAGCGACTTGTTGCGCGACGCGTTGCGGCGACTGGCATCGGGCGTCTGATGGCTCGCGAAGAACTGCTGTCACCGGCCGAAGAACCCGAGGATCTGGTCGACGAGCCGGGGTTGCGGCCGCGCGTTCTTTCCGACTTTGTTGGCCAAACCGAGCTCAAGGGCCATCTAGGGGTGATGCTTGGCGCGGCCGCCAAACGTCGCGAAGCAGTCGATCACTTGCTCTTTGCCGGTCCGCCTGGGCTCGGCAAAACCACTCTGGCCAACATTGTCGCGGCCGAGATGGGATCGGCGATGCAGGTCACCTCGGGTCCGGCGTTGGAACGAGCTGGCGACCTGGCGTCGATCCTTTCCAAGCTCGAAGACGGCGACGTCTTGTTCATCGACGAGATTCACCGTTTGCCTCGGCCGGTCGAAGAGGTGTTGTACCCGGCGATGGAAGATTTCCGCATCGATGTTGTTTTGGGCAAGGGACCGGCCGCTCGGTCGATTCCACTCGAGCTCGCTCCTTTCACCCTTGTTGGTGCCACGACGCGCACCGGGCTCATCACCGGCCCGTTGCGTGACCGTTTCGGTTTGGTTGCTCGACTCGACTACTACGAGATTGACGACCTTCGGTCGATTGCCTTGCGGGCCGCCGGCATCTTGGGGGTCGACATCGACGACGCCGGTGCTTGGGAGATCGCTCGACGGTCTCGAGGCACGCCCCGAATCGCCAACCGTCTGCTGCGCCAGGTGCGCGACTACGCCGAAGTCGAACGAGATGGCCACATCGATGCCGACGTAGCCAGCGATGGGTTGGCGTTCTTTGGCGTGGACGAGTTGGGGCTCGACAAAGCATCACGGGCCGTACTCGAATCGGTTTGTCGTCGCTTCGGTGGCGGGCCGGTTGGGCTATCGACGCTGGCGATCAGCGTTAGCGAACCTACCGAAACGGTCGAGGACGTCTACGAGCCATACCTCATCCAGCAAGGCATGCTCATGCGCACGCCTCGCGGGCGGGTCGCGACCCCGGCGGCCTACGCTCATTTGGGCATGGTGGCTCCGGTTGGCGACACTGGTTCGTCACAGAGAGGTCTGTTCGGGGCCGACGAATAGCCTCTGAGCGTGACTGGTCGCCCCGAGACACTCGCCGACATCGATTATCAATTGCCGCCGGCCGCGATCGCCCAAGTGCCTATCGAGCCTCGAGATTCGGCCCGGCTGCTCGTGGACCACGGCCGTCACGTAGATCATCGTTATGTGCGCGATCTCCCTGATCTGCTGTCGGCGGGGGATTTATTGGTGGTCAACGACACCCGAGTGTTGCCGGCCCGGCTGTTGGCCCGGCGCCAAACCGGCGGCGCGGCAGAGATCCTGCTTCTCGAGGAGCGCGATGACGGGCAGTGGGAAACTCTGGCGCGGCCCAGCAAGAAGTTGTTGCCCGGAGCAACGCTTCATTGCGGTCGACTGGCGATCGAGATGGGCGACGACTTGGGCGAGGGCCGTCGGTTGGTTCGGCTCGATCCCGGGTCCGACGATCTGCTCGATGTTCTACACGAGGTCGGGCGGGCGCCGTTGCCTCCGTACATCGAATCTCAGATCGATGACCCGAGTCGATACCAAACCGTTTACGCCGATCGGCCGGTATCGGCTGCGGCGCCCACGGCCGGACTTCATCTGACCCCGGAACTGCTCGAGCAATTGCGCGGACGCGGCGTCGAGATCGCGACCGTGGAACTGGCCGTAGGGCTCGACACGTTTCGTCCCGTCACCGTCGAACGTCTTGACGATCACGCCATGCACAGCGAGTGGTATCACGTCCCCGAATCAACCGCGGCGGCGATCGAAAGGGCCGAACGGGTAGTGGCGGTCGGGACCACCTCGGTACGCGCCATCGAGTCGTGGAAGACCTTCCAAAGCCGGACCGGACGAAGCGAGCTGTTCATCCGCAGACCGTACGAGTGGCAAGCCGTCGACGTGCTGCTCACCAACTTCCATCTGCCGCAGTCGACATTGCTTTGCCTGGTCGACGCCTTTGTCGGTCCCCGCTGGCGCGAGCTGTATCGCGCTGCGCTCAACGACGACTACCGGTTCTTGTCGTTTGGCGATGCAATGTTGCTCGGGCTGGAGTCCGCGGGACAACCGCGGCGGCGCCAATAACCTCAGCAGCAATGAAAGCGACATTTACTGAGACGGCCCGCGATGGCGAGGCCCGCTGCGGGGTCGTCGCGACCGCTCGCGGCGAGTTCACCACCCCACGATTCATGCCGGTGGGCACTCGCGGCGCAATCCGGCACTTGGCGTCCGACGATGTCGAGGCGCTGGGCGCCCAGGTCATCTTGGCCAACACCTATCATCTGATGCTGCGGCCTGGGGCCGAGACCGTTGCCGACCTTGGCGGCATCCACGGGTTCGCCGACTGGCAAGGACACTTCCTGACCGACAGCGGCGGCTATCAGATCTTTTCGCTCGAACCCACCCTCACCGACGAAGGCGCGACATTCAAATCGACCTACGACGGGACGACGCATCTCCTGACCCCCGAACGAGCCGTTGACGTGCAAGCAATAATCGGCGCCGACATCCAGATGGTGCTCGATGTTTGCCCATCGTCGGTGGCCGACGATCGCATCGTTGCCGCGGCGGTCGAACGAACGGCCCTTTGGGCGCGGCGCGGGCGCAATCAGTTCCTCGCTCATGAAGACGCTCCGAGTCGCCAGTGCCAGTTCGGGATTGTGCAAGGCGGCACCAACGAGGCGCTTCGCAAGGAGTCGGCCGAACGTACCGTCGAGATCGGATTCGACGGCTATGGCGTTGGTGGTTTGTCGGTAGGTGAGGACCGAAGCGAGATGCTTCATGGCCTCGACTCGTGTATGAGCTTGTTGCCGCTCGACCAGCCTCGGTACTTCATGGGGCTCGGCGACCCGATCGGAATCGTCGAGTCGGTCGCTCGCGGGGTCGACATGTTCGATTGTGTTCTGCCCACTCGCCTCGCCCGTCACGGCACCGTTCTCACCGACGCTGGCCGTTACAACCTGACCCGCGCCGAGTTCGCTCGAAGCGATGAACCGCTCGACCCAACCTGGCCCGACAGTCCGGCCAACCGATGGCCGAAGGGCTACCTGCGGCACCTTTTGCTTACCAAGGAACCAACGGCGGCGCGGATCATCACGTTGCACAACGTGGC
>Ga0114933_10006667_pt1 | contig 10194 bp, 5 predicted proteins | sample 4SBtaG_FD_89691 | JGI IMG/M metagenome (GOLD analysis project Ga0114933, IMG submission 89691) | Deep subsurface microbial communities from Kolumbo volcano to uncover new lineages of life (NeLLi) - 4SBTROV12_W25 metaG | ecosystem: Environmental > Aquatic > Marine > Volcanic | place: Kolumbo... | reverse complement strand
TGGAAGAACCTTCATTCACGGCTGAGGATATAGAGTTCTTTGAGTCTAAAATTCGGCCATTGCTTTCTAAACATTGCTATGAATGTCACAGTGGCAAATCAGACCCTATTCAGGGAGCTTTGAGACTCGACACACGTACAGCACTCACCAAAGGTGGCGACTCCGGCACAGCATTTAATGCAGATGATCCAAAAACCAGTCTTATCATCTCAGCAGTTAAGTATCAGTCCTTTGAGATGCCACCTAAATACAAGCTTTCCGGGACGGATATCGCACTACTGGAAGATTGGGTAACGCGTGGGGCACCATGGCCGATGGAGACTGGCGATTCAGACAATCCTACCGGTGAAGATATCAATTGGGACTCCCTAAAAACAAAGCACTGGGCCTGGGCACCAATCACCCGCCCCTCACTTCCAGATGATGCTTTTCCTGAATGGACAATGTCACCGATCGACTTGTTTGTAGGGCGTGAGTTAAAAGCCAATGCGCTTTCCCCGTCCGCAATGGCTACCAGACGCACATTAATTCGTCGCGTCGCACTGGATTTAACTGGACTATTACCAAGTCCAGAACAGGTTCAGGAATTCCTTTCCGACGAACGACCTGATGCCTACGAACACTTGTTAGATCGCTTGCTCGCATCCCCGCATTACGGCGAGACATGGGGAAGACACTGGCTTGATGTAGCGCGTTTCAGCGAAGGTATTGGCGGCTTCAATGACAACCAACACCTACCGCACGCTTGGCATTATCGAGACTGGGTGATCGATGCATGGAATCGCGATCTTGCTTATGACAAGTTTGTGGAGCTTCAGATCGCTGGTGACACAACCGGAGACTACAACAACGCTATCGCTACAGGCTTCTTTGCACTTGGTCCGAGCTATCGTTCAGACGGTGGAGATGCAGATAGCAAAGCTTCTGCTCAGATCGAAACGCTTGACGATCGCGTAGATACATTTTCGCGAGCATTTATGGCACTCACCGTCTCCTGTGCCCGTTGCCACGACCATAAATTTGATCCCATTCCAACAATGGACTACTACTCTATTGCCGGCATCTTTCAAAACAGCCCCCCACATGTAACCCCGATCGCACCGGCGGAACAAGTGAAGGTACGGAATGATGCGAAGGCGCAGGTTGACAATCTGAACAAGCAAATTGCCGCCCTCGATAAGAAGATCAAGGACGCCAAAGGCAACGCAACAGACGAAGACAAACAGGCTCTAGAAACACTCAAGTCTGAGCGTGGTCAAGCGCAGGCAAACATGCCGCCGGACTATCCGAATGCACATGTGTTACGCGAAGGTGGCAACGGCAATATGCATGTAGCCCTTCGAGGAGATTTGCGAAAACGAGGCGATATTGCACCACGACGGTTCCTTAGATTGGTGGCAGGCGCAGAACCTGCTGAATTCACCGATGGTAGCGGCCGTAAAGAACTGGCTAAGGCCGTCACAGATCGCAACAACCCACTGACCTCACGAGTAATCGTCAATCGCATTTGGATGCACCATTTCGGACGTGCTCTGGTAACCTCTCCAAGCAACTTCGGCACTCTCGGTCAGGAACCGTCACACCCCGAGTTACTTGACTGGCTGGCATCGGAATTAATGGACAACGGCTGGTCCATTAAAACACTCCACAAGGCGATCATGATGTCTTCAACCTACCGGCAGCAGAGCAGATTTCGCGAAGTAGAGTTCGCTATCGATGGAGACAATAAATACTTGTGGCGAATGTCACCACGCCGCATGACAATCGAATCATGGCGAGATGCCTTATTGCAGGCTACCGGTGAGCTTGAATGGCGTCTTCATGGCAGCTCGCATCGAGATATCGCTAACGTGCGACAACGCACGATCTATGCCGCTTCCAGTCGTAGCGGCGAGGCCTTTCCCTCTGACACGTTCCTGAGATTATTTGATTTTCCGGTCATGCGAGCCACAATCGCACAGCGCCCCTCATCCACCGTACCGCAGCAATTCCTTTTTCTCATGAACAGCGGATTCATGATTCAGCGAGCAAATCACTTTGTAGACTACCTTCATCGCCATTCCACAGAGAACAGCCAACGCATCGAGCAGGCATACCGGCTCTTATATGCCCGCCAACCTACTCAGGAAGAAATCAACCTTGGAGTTAATTTCCTTGAGGCTAGCGTAGGATCTGACGATGTGAAAATAAACAGATGGGTTCAATATGCTCAGGTCCTATTAAGCTCCAACGAACTAATGTTCGTTCGTTAATACAAACCAGACTCAGGTAGAATAAATCGACACACTGTCTCAAACAGAAATGAGTTAACATGCAGCCAATTCGTGATTTCAAACCAGAACAGTTTGGCCTAAGCCGCCGTCAAATGCTCCAAAACATGGGAGCTGGTTTTGGCTCTGTTGCATTAGCCGACATGCTCGCACCAAGTGCAAATGCAGCAACTTCCCCACTCATGCCTCGGGCACCACATTTTGCTCCTAAAGCAAAACGCATCATCCAACTGTTTATGCCGGGTGGACCATCTCAGGTTGATACGTTTGATCACAAACCTCTCATCGCCGAGAACGCCGGTCAGCGACCGGACTTGGTCAATCGTAAATCGCTACGAAACACCAAGAATGGTCTAATGCCGTCGCCGTTCGGATTCAAACAGTACGGCAAGGACGGTATGTGGATCAGTGACCTCTTTCAAAAAACAGCCAGCCACGTAGACGACCTTTGCTTCATCCACTCAATGCACACCGATATCCCTGAACATGCCGGTGCTATTCTCATGATGAATCTCGGCCATCTTCAGCCAATCCGCCCAAGCATGGGATCCTGGCTCGTTTACGGCCTCGGAAGCGACAATCAAAACCTTCCCGGCTTTGTGTCCATGAGCCCACGTGCTCAGGCACGTGGCAAAATGGCCAACTACGGAAACTCCTTCCTGCCCGGAGCCTATAGCGGTTGCTATGTAAACATCCAACAAATGCATCCCGACAGGATCATGGCTGACCTTAAAAATAATTACCTGCCACGTCTGGCTCAACGTGAACAGGCAGACCTGCTCACCCAACTGAATCGAATTGACCTAGCACGACAGGAATCCGACTCTCAACTGGAATCCAGCATCGAAGCAATGGAAATGGCGTTCCGTATGCAATTTGCGGTGCCCGAGGCCTTCGATGTGTCCACGGAGACCCAAAACACCTTGGACTTGTACGGTGACACGGAATACGCCAAAGGATGCTTGCTTGCCCGCCGACTTGTCGAACGTGGTGTCCGCATGGTTCAGTTATCTTTGTCCATCGATGGTTATGACATTGCCTGGGACACCGGTCACGGCGATATCGCTGGAGGCCATAAACGATTGGCAGATGCATGTGACCAGGGCATTTCTGCCTTGCTAACCGACCTAAAACAGCGTGGCATGTTTGAAGACACGCTTGTGATTTGGGGCGGAGAGTTTGGCCGCGCTCCAACCAGTGAAGGACAAAAGGGACGAGACCACGACCATTACGGATTCACCGTGTGGATGGCCGGCGGCGGTGTCAAGCCGGGACTCCGTTATGGTGCCACTGATGAATTCGGCTTGACGGCTGTTGAAAATAGGGTGCATGTACACGATTATCATGCAACACTACTGCACCTGATGGGGCTTGATCACGAACGCCTCACGTACCGCTATAGCGGTCGCGACTTCAGGCTTACCGACGTACACGGCGATGTCGTACATGACGTCATTGCTTAGCGATCGGTAACTAAGATCACTCATCGATCATCAGGTCGGAGAACTTTGCTCGTGCCTTAGCAACTTTTTCTCCTACAACAAACATGCAATATTGCTGGCTAGGATTTTGATTGAAGTAATTCTGATGATAAGTCTCCGCGGCATAGAAGATTCCCAGCGGTGAAATGTCCGTCACCACGGGACTTCCGTACACCTCTGACCCGTCAATATCTTCAATAACTTCTTTAGCAATGGTTTGCTGTTGTTCGTCATGGTAGTAAATGGCACTGCGATACTGCGTACCTACGTCGTTCCCCTGCCGATTCAGCGTCGTTGGATCATGGGTGAGCATAAAAACCGTAATCAACTGCCGATAGTCAATTAGCTCTTCGTCAAATTCAATTTGCACGACCTCCGCGTGGCCCGTCGTGCCAGTACATATTTCTTTATAGGACGGATTTTCAGTCTCTCCACCTGTATATCCACTCGTCACAGAGACTACGCCACGAAGCCGCTGAATGACCGCCTCGACACACCAGAAACACCCACCGCCCATCGTTGCAACTGCCACTTGTTTCACCAATTACCTTTCCAAGGCCGCACACAGACTTCAAAGCGTTATAATAACGACCCACGACCCGCATGCGAATCCGCACGCGATCGAATCCCCGTATTTTCCACGAGAATTGAACTGATACCTCTATGCTCAGCCGTATAAAACAAATCCTCTCCATTAGCCTGATTCTGACCCTTAGCACTTCCTCGGCGATCGCTGAAAATTGGCCCAGCTTCCGCGGACCTAACGCAAACGGGATCACCGCCAACAAAAACCTTCCGGTAGAGTGGAATGAAAATACAAACGTCGCATGGAAGGTTAAGACGCTCGGCTACGGTCACTCCTCACCCGTGGTTTGGAAAGACCAGATTTGGATGGGCACTGCGATGGATGAGGGCCACTCGCTTCACGCCATTTGCTATGACCGCACAGGTAAATTGCAGCACAATGTAGAACTATTCTCTGTCGATAATCTACAAGCGTCGAATGCACTGAACAGTTTCGCGTCGCCGACGCCGGCTATCGAAGATGACACAGTCTATGTCTACTTTGGCACCTACGGAGTAGCGGCCATCGACACCTCAAGTGGCCAAATTCGCTGGAAACGCACAGACATCAACCTAAACCACCAGGAAGGTCCTGGATCGTCGCCGATTTTGTACAAGGATCTTTTGATCTTTCATTGCGACGGATACGACGTGCAATATATTACCGCCCTAAACAAAAAGACTGGCAAAACCACATGGAAAACAAAGCGATCCATTGATTTATCGGGCGTTGGAAATCACGCGAGGAAAGCATTTGTTACACCTGCTATTCAGAAGATTAACAACGCAGATTTGCTCGTGAGCCCCGCTGCACAGGGCTGTTATGCATATGACCCGAATACCGGCAAAGAAGTCTGGCGGATCTCGTACAGTGGTTTCTCTGCGGTACCACAACCCGTCTTCTCCGGTGGAACCGCATTTGTGGTTACGGACTTTGGCCGGCCGGAAATCTGGGCTCTGAATTCTACTGCCAAAGGCATCCTCGCTGACGGCGACGTCAGCTGGCGGTACAGCATGTCCTGCCCTTCCACTCCATCACTTACTGTCGTAAACGGGCTGATTTACTTTGTTGCTGATAAGACGGGTGTCGCCTCATGTATTACAGCAAAAACCGGTGAACTCGTATGGCGTAGTCGCGTCGGCGGCTCGTTCAGCGCATCACCCATTGCAACAGATGAGCATATCTACTTCTTTGATCGCGATGGCACAACCACCGTCGTACGACTGGGAGATTCATACGATGTCGTCAGCCAAAACAAGCTGGACGCAGGTTGCATGGCCTCGCCGGCGGTTGCTGACGATGCAATTTACATCCGTACCACTACACATCTCTACTGCATCAAAAAATGATTTACCGATCTCTGCTTATCCTATGCGTGATAACTGCCAGTTCTTTAAATGCTGACGAGGTTAGCTTCACGGCGACCGATAGCGGCGCAACGATCCACTTGAACGGCAAACAGTTTGCCACATTTGTACACACCGAATCACCGGTTGGTAGGCCGTACATCTCCAACCTGTTTACGACTGACCATATAAAAGTCACACGAAATCATCCAACAACCAAAGACGACCCTGATGATCATCCACATCATCAGGGGATATTCTTCACGTGGGGGCAACTTAATGGCTTGGATTACTGGCATATGCGTGGCCGCACAGTGCATGACCGTTTTCTAAAGAATCCGACCAATGGCAAGATTGCCTATTTCTCAACTCGCAGCTATTACCTCGCAGATGACAACAAGTCGAGAATTGCCCGGGAAGATGCAACTTATACTTTTCGCAAAACGCCGTTCGGGATTCTCGTGACACTGCAAGCAACCGTAACCGGCGAATCTGCCGCGGCAATATTCGGATCTAAAGAAGAAGGGGGACTGGCTGTACGAATGTCCAAAGACTTAACGGTCGACGCGGGAGCATCCATGACCGACGACGAAGGACGAAACGGCGGCGGTGAGATTTGGGGCAAAGACTCCAAATGGGTAGACTACGCTGGAAAGAAGCAAGACCGATGGGTAGGTGTTACTCTGTTCACAAACCCGGCGAGCTTTCGAAAGTGCTGGTGGCACGCACGCGATTACGGTTTGTTAGCTGCCAACCCGCTAGGCCCCCTTAACGACCCGAAGCAATCGGTCGTACTCAAAAAGGGCGAATCTTTTACCGTACACTACGGTGTGATGATTCACAGTAATTCTGACCAAGCGGAATACTCTCCTGCCAAAGCCTATAAGTATTACCTCTCTCAGATGCCGAAGTAAAAAGTGCAACTGGACTACTAAGGCATTAAGTCAGGAAACGCTGAGGCCACGTCCAATTTGTCGTGCGTTGTTTTCTGCCACTCCAACAACTTCGCAAATAGCTTTTTTTGAATTCTGGTGGTCTTCTTGTTGGCAATCAAGTCTTCTTTCTCTGACGGATCCTTACCAAGGTTAAACAACCTCGCCACCTTAATCGTCGGATACACGATTAACTTGTATCCTTCGTACGTGATGCTTCGTTGAACACCCAGATATGCCCCGTAAATGGCATCGTAGTATGATTCTGTTCTGTCTCCCGCCAAAAAAGGCGTCAAACTGTTAAACTCAACATGCTCAGGCTTTTCTACTCCGGCCCATTCCAACGTCGTTGGCATAACATCCTGAAGAAAGATAGGTGCATCGAGTTTCTTTCCCGCATTGACCCCGGGACCAACAACCATGAACGGCACACGTAAGCTGTGATCATACATGTTTTGCTTACCCATCAATCCATGGTGACCGACCGCCAATCCATGATCCGCTGTGAACACGATGTACGTATTATCCAATTGATCGGATTCTTCCAACGCTTTTAGAATCCTTCCAATTTGAGCGTCCATATGCGTAATGATCGCATAGTATTCCTGACGATTAACTTTCACCGCATACTCCGTGCGAGGAAATGGAGCAAGGCTCTCATCTCGCTGCTTGGTACCTAGTGCAATGGAGTCTTTATGAGGATAAAGCGGCAAGAAGTTATCCGGCACAGCGATGGTATCGATAGGATATTTGTCTACGTACTCTTTCGGTGATTGACGCGGATCATGTGGCGCATTAAACGCTATATACATGAAGAATGGATTGTCCTGCTTCGCTGCGTCATCCAGAAATCCGATAGCATCATCAGCTACCACTTCACTCCAGTGTTTTCCGCCTTTCCAAAACCCACCCCATTGCGGGTCCCAAGGTAGCCAGGTTTTGTCGTCCTTGCTTTTGGGTCGGTAGTATCCTTCCTTTACCTGATTTGGCATTCCACCACGCACGTGAGCGGCTACATCAAATGCCTTAGTGGCATCCGCGCGCACATGCCACTTGCCCGTCATATACGTCTTGTAGCCAGCCACTTTCATGTATTCCGACCAAAATCGCCCCTCGACGCGTTCCTGTTCTGTCTTGGCAAAAACTGCATTCGCATTCCATATAAAACGACCGGTGTTGAGCATGCATCGACTTGCTACACAAACTGCACCACTCCATGACCCCATGTTGTAAGCATGCGTGAACGTCGTACCGCGCTCTACCAGCGAATCCAGATTAGGGGTCTCTATACGTTCATGACCTAGTGCGTGAATCGTCTCAAAGCTCTGATCATCCGCAAAAATAAACAGCACATTGGGTTTGTCAGCTGCCTGAAGCGGCAAACCAAACAACATCAACAGAATAAATGGAAAGCGCATAGTTCTTCCTTAAGTATTCAAAAGTTGTACATCTTTGAAGCAACCACAGCTGTGTCCAAAAAACGCTCCGGATGCGTTGCTAATTCTTAGTGAACATTGGCGATTCACTGTTACCACGGCTTAACAGAAACGCCAGCAGGTCCAGCACTTCATCCTTATTTAACTTATCGAGCAACTTGTCAGGCATAAGCGATAGTTTCGATGGCGTCATTTCATCAATGTCACCCTCATCCAACTCTGCCACCTTTGTTGCATCAACGGCGTCAAGCAGAATAGTGATTTTCCCATCGGACTCGTTAGTGACGCGACCAGTAATCACGTTTCCGTCAGTCGTCAGGATTTGCATTGCTCGGTACTGGTCCGAGATAACCTTACTCGGTACGACGATTGCCTCGGCCAGTTCTTTGTGACCAAAACGACCCGCTAGATTTGAAAGATCCGGACCCGTCGCGCCGCCATTACCTGCAAATCGGTGACATGATCCACACTTGGCAGCCGCAAACATTTTTTTACCATTTTCAAAGCTGCGGTTTACCAGTCCATTATCAACGAGGCTCACCAGATCCTCCACAGCCCATGCCTTACCAGGCCCTTCCGGCTTTGGTAAATCCTCTTCCTTCGGTGGCGGGGCAATTACACTACTGTCGAGTGCAGCTCGTTCGGCTTCACTTGCATTCGCCAACGCCTCTGACTGAATATTAAGCAAAAACCCGGTGTAACTCGCGCCACCACTCTTGGCACTTGCATCTGCGAGCCATTGGAAGTACTGGCGGCGTTGCTCCAGTGTCCATCCAAATTTCATATTTCTCAGCACCAATGCATAATGCACTTTCTGCAACTCCGGAGAATTGGCCAGCATGTTGGCGACTGTGGACCCGTACCCAGTGTTGCGAGAGAGATACTCGGGGATATTAATCTCTCCGGCCTCTGACTCCTCCGCCATCAACCGCAAGGCCTCATTAATCACAACAGGAGAATCAAGGTAGACGAGTACTCGGCTCAGTTCCCGATCTAGTTCATTATCGCCACTTGGGAAGTGCTCTTCCAATGCAGCGGCAATTTCCGACTTTACTGGAATAGATGATTCTCCCAGTCGCACAAATGTCAGAGCATAAGCTCGAAGAAGTGCAAGTTTGCCTTGTTTGCTGAGCTTTCCTATGTCGATCGCTGATAACTTCTCGATGGCTTGAGCCTGAAATTTCTCACTGCCCTGTCGCGCAATTCCTATGACGCCATTAATCACGGCAACTGGATCCTTCAAGGCCAATACACCTGTAGCCCACTGTTCAACCGGTTGTGATTCCAACGCTAACCTGGCAGCGTATCGGATAAACCGATCCTCGCTGCCTAGTTCCTTAATTGCAGCCGATACTGCTTGTGGATTCTGCACACCATGAAACGCTTCAAGTTCATGTCGTAAATCACGCATTGGCTTGTATTTATCATCATCCCAACTGGGCGCCGCCGTGGACTTCTTGCCGTGGTAAGACACTCTATACAAAGCAGATTCCGCACCTCGACCACCAATGGTGAAGTACATATGGCCATCAGGGCCGACCGCGACGTCCGTAAGTGGCAACGGTGCACGGGACACAAACTGCCGCTTTTCTGCAGTGTAGGTCGATCCATTTGGTGTGAAATGGATGGAGTAAATTGTTCCAAACGTCCAATCCAGGATATACAAAGCCTTTTGATAATCTGTCGGGAATTTTGTGCCCGTACCAAACACGACACCTACCGGAGATCCCGGACCAATGTCCACGGCCGCTGGAAGACTGTCTTCGTAATAGGAGGGCCACTTGCCGGTACCGCTACGCCATCCAAATTCGCTACCACTTGCTACATGAACAACACGAGTTGGCCGGTACCATGGTGTTCCCATATCCCATTCCATGTCGGCGTCATAAGCAAACATTTCGCCATTCGGTGCGATATCAAAGTCGTATGGATTACGGTAGCCAATACTGACCATCTCCCAATGGTCACCTTCAGGATTCGTCTTGGCAATCCAGCCACCAGGGGCGAGTTTACCTCTAGCATGACCACGCGCATCCCACTGACGCGGCAGCAAATGATCCTCTGACCAATTAAGGGGTACGCGGCTCGCATCCGGAGACCCAGGCGGATCTGTATGATTACCCGCGATAACGTAGATTGACTTACCATCAGGGCTCAATCGCAG
>Ga0114933_10006666_pt1 | contig 10196 bp, 9 predicted proteins | sample 4SBtaG_FD_89691 | JGI IMG/M metagenome (GOLD analysis project Ga0114933, IMG submission 89691) | Deep subsurface microbial communities from Kolumbo volcano to uncover new lineages of life (NeLLi) - 4SBTROV12_W25 metaG | ecosystem: Environmental > Aquatic > Marine > Volcanic | place: Kolumbo... | reverse complement strand
CCAGCAAACATATGGTGCTCTAAGTGCCAGTTCATTCGCCAATATAAAAACTCTGAAATTGGATCTAACGTAATTGAACGTACGCATTTTCGAAAATCTGCAACGTCACTGCGCAGTCCACAATGCATGGGTAACCCTACGAAGTGTTTCAACCAGTTAGCTGTGAATTGTTGGGTTGATAATACCAGTGGAAGCGCCCAGTTTTCAGAGTAGATAGCCAAAAGTAAAACACACGCGTGAAAAAAGATTATCAACCGCGCCCATTTTATTGCATGAGGGCGCTCTTTTTGGTGGGCGGTGTACAGCGCATTGCTCCATTCTCCACTTATTACCGATGCGCCGTTGCCTCCAAATGCAGTTTGAAAAGTTCCTTTAATAATTGGAATTATACCGCTGGTGACCGGTCCACCAGTAATATTAAATGTGAAGATTTGAAGCCAATAAAGCGGCTTCCCCATTAATATTTCAAGTGGAAGAACAACCTCTCTATCTCCCTCAGGATGCAACGTATATCTATGATGATATGTATGGCTCATTGCATATTCATGGTGATTATGCCAACTGATGATGCTGTATATGCGCAAGAATATTCTGTTTAGCGCCTTGGTTTTGAAAACGGTTCCATGTCCCAATTCGTGCGCGGCGATACCTTTGAAAAATGAAGCTGATGTACCATGAAGGAAAAGGAATGCCAAAAATTCTAGCCATAATTTCTCTGCCGCAAAATAGAGGGTTAACCCTCCTGTAATAAGAAAAATAAAAAGATGCCCGCCTGCTTGAATAAAACCTTGAAAATCACTTGGTTGCATTAGTTCTCTGAATGTCTTGGGATCTATTGGGCATCGATACCAATTTATCCGAAGATTTTTTCGAACTTCTGTCAGTGGGGAATAGATGTTATTCAAAGTCTCTCCTCAAATTCATCATCTTGCAGCTTGTATTGACTTTTTTACTGGCTTGCGTTTAATCGTTCTTTGATAATAATCTGCTAATTGACAAGATACTATCTTAAGTTGGTATGCATAAGCAAAAAGCCCGTTTGACCTTTCTGTTTTAAGTAAAAAGAATAAGGTGGAGACGTTGGGTGTTAGGAGGTGTTGTGATGTCTGTAAACATAGAGACGATTGAAGATATCTATTCCAGAGACGGCTTTGTTTTCCCAATAAATGCAGTCAGTGAGAACGAAGCAAAGAAAATACGAGCAGACCTTGAAAAGGCAGAGAATGAAACCGCAGATAATCCCGAAAAACTTGCTTTGATACGATCGTATCCCGATAGACTTATTCCGTCTTTCGATCAATTGATTCGCAATGAAAATCTTATTAAAGCTGTAGAGCCAATATTAGGACCTGATTTATTGGTTTGGAGTGGCGGTTTATTTATTAAGGAAGCAAATACTCCCCATGTTGTAAGTTGGCATCAGGATCTTACATATTGGGGACTCGATGATGCCGAGGAAGTTACTGCCTGGGTTGCTCTTTGTCCCTCTAATTTGCAAAGCGGTTGCATGCGGTTTGTTCCAGGTAGCCATAAAGATCAACTGGTCCCTCATAATGACACATTTGACGAGAATAATCTTTTGACGCGTGGTCAGGAGATCGCCGTGGATGTAGACGATAGCGATGGTGTCGACGTGATATTAGAGACAGGACAAGCGTCATTGCATCATGGACATCTGTTTCACGCATCAGGGCCCAATACCACGTCAGATAGACGTATCGGGGTAGCAATTAGATATATCAAACCGTCTATGAAGCAGAGAAACGGATCGGGCACCCTTGTTTCATTGGTTGCTGGAAAAGACGATTATAAAAACTTTACATCGGTGGGGTCGCCGGAAGGGTGGTTAATGGACGCAGATTTCGAACGCTGTGCTGCTGACTCGGACCTAAAACGCACTATTTTATTTGAAGGTGCGGAAAGTGATGAAGGACAGCGATACAGAAAATCATAATTTAATACTTAGTGTCTCTCGCAGATAAGATCGTAAACACCGATTGCAATATCAGGAAACTGCTTATGAAATTGTTCAGCTAGGTTCATTGCCTGCTCTCTTCGTAAAGTTTCAATAAAGATACACGACGAAATTTTTTTATCGCGCCCTCTAATGCTCTCCTCGGCCATGGCACCCGTATCGAATGCTGTATTAGCTATCCAGTTTTCCACTCGAGCTATTCCCGAAGGGTTTTTGTCATTTTCTATATTATCTAATATTAGTTCTTTTGTCTGGTTATCAGAGATTTGTATGGTTAACGCAGTTGAGCCAAACACTTCCCCGGATATGATATGTCTATGGCAAACGGTTCTGCTCGCATTCACAAATGCATTACTCATAATATCTCGTGTCCATGGAGTGGGATTTGAGAGCCGTTCCATGTAATATTCAGAGGTTAAAGTGTCTGGAAATGCGACCTCGTACCAGGTGAAAAACTTTGGTGAATCAACTAGATTTTCATAGCGACGACCTCGGATAAACCCAGGAACACCTAATCGTTCAGGTAAATGTTCGTTCTGATACCAGTTTTCATAATTAGTTTCCTCACCTTTTGCACAATCATTCCAGATGGCGAGGACGCCTTTACCACTCATATCCACCTCCAAGATTCCAAATATAATTACTGATGCTCTCAAGTTTCACTTGCCAGAGAAAGTGTGTATCACTTAACCACAAAATTCATCAGTCTTGTGTTTAGTAGACTAGTGGGTTGCCCAAATTAAGATCCTGTCAGACAATTATATTCGTGAGGGAATTGATGGCTAATAAATTGATTTGATCTGCCTGGGGACTGCCTAATAATGCCGATCCATCTAGAACAACTTGGTCCTGGTTTTGCTGCCAGCATTGACGGATTAGACCTTCGCCATCCTTTATCGGAAAACGAAATTATGACTGTTCATGATGGAATGAATAAGTATGCGGTTCTCGTATTTAGGGGGCAGACTATCACTGATGAGCAACAACTTAAATTTTCTGAGCAATTAGGCGAAATAGAACACGCCATCGGTACCAGTCTCCGCGAACCCAAAGATGTTCGCTTGCCCAGCACTTTTGCCGACGTTTCTAATTTAGATAAGGATAATAAACCTTTTGAAGCTGAAGATAGAAGGCGGCTATTTGCGATCGGTAACCGTCTTTGGCATTCAGATAGTTCTTTTAAAGTGGTGCCGGCGAAGTATTCAATTTTGCACGCGATTTCAACTCCGTCGAGCGGGGGGAATACAGAGTTTGCATATATGCCGAATGCGTATGATGAGCTTGAGAAAGATTTAAAATTAGAAATCAATGATTATGTCTGTCAGCATTCTCAAATGTTTTCGCGACAATTAGTTGGATTTACTGATTTTACTGAGGAGGAGCGTGCTCGGTTCGCTCCTGTGCGTCAGCGCCTAGTGAGACAACATGCGGGGACAGGCCGAAAATCACTATATCTCTCCTCACATGCGGGTCTGATAGATGGTCTCTCTATTCCAGAGGCACGTCTTTTATTAAGAGATCTGATGGATCATGCTACTCAACGAAACTTTGTATATGCCCATAAATGGTCCAAAGGCGATTTGGTTATGTGGGATAATCGACAAACTATGCACCGGGCGAGGCCGTTTCCTCATAATGAACCCCGTGATATGAGACGAACAACCATCGTCGGTGACGGTCCCACAGTAGAGCAGGCTGCCCCTCATAATTGAATAAAGATAGATCTGTGAGTCTAATATGAAAATAAAAAAGATAAATAAATATATCGGCGCAGAGGTCACCGGAGTAAACCTTAATAAACCGGTTTCTGAAGAAATGAAAAAAGAGCTTTATAATGCTCTTCTAGACAATGTAGCGTTGGTGATTCGTGAGCAGAGTTTTTCAGCCGAAGAATTCATGAAAGCAGTAAGCCTCTTTGGAGAATTGATGGAAGATCAAAATCGGCGCTATATCGCCGAGGGTGTACCTATGGTTAGTATCTTATCAAATCGCCATGTAGACAGCGCTGGAAAACCAGCAAAAATAGCTAATAATGCCACCTGGCATACAGATCACACCAATCAAGAATACCCACCTAAATTTACCGCACTTTATCCTGTAGCATTACCAGATACTGGGGGTGGGACCGCCCTATGTAATATGAGAGAAGCGTATTCAGCATTGTCGGACGATTGGAAAATCAAAATTGATTGGATGAAAACCGCCAATACGCTTATAAGCAGTGCTCGCGCTGCAACGGGCAATTTAGATATTGTTAGGGAGCAAAAGGAAGCAGGTACTCCACCGATGATACATCCCCTCGTTAGAACGCATCCGGAACGAGGAACTCGGTCGATTTGGTTTCACAAAGCAAAAACAGAAAATATAATTGGTATGGAATCCCAAGAAACCCAGAATTTCCTGGCGGAATTACTTGAAGAAGCAATTCGACCTGAGTTCACATATATCCATGAATATACATTGGGTGATATGCTTATTATTGATAATAGGTCTTCGATGCACAAGGCAGGTTTTGATTACGATCATAGCCAGCACCGCATGTTATATCGGGCTCTCGTTCGAGGCGATAAACCCTTTTAGACTAGTCGTTTTTCGATTTCAGGAACCGCTTATCAATATATAACCGGAACCTGTATTCTTTCTCCCTTAAAAGATAACTTAGCCGTATATAGCCTTTTCCCCTGGAGCAGGGGTCCCATTGAAACTGCCTCTTTTTAAGACCGCATCTCTGCCTCCATGCTTCTCCACCAGTGTTGCTTGATCCTTCTTTGCACGCCGATCTACTAATTCAGGGTCACAGATATGTCGTAATTCTTTTTCAAATTGTTTGATTAAAGCAACGTGCGATGGATCATTTATAAGGTCGTTTTGTTCGAGGGGATCCGATTCAAGGTCAAATAATTGTGCAGGGTAATCCACGTAATATACATATTTGAAATTTCGCTTACGTATCATAAAACATCCTGTTGCTGCACCCACAGCATGGTATTCACTAAACACAACTCTTCCAACATCATCATTCTGATCAGCAATTTTCCATAAAGATTTTCCCGGGCGCGCTTTATCATCTTTATTGGGTTCTATCCCCGCGGCATCCAGAATAGTCGGATAAAAATCTAGCAATGAGACCGGGGTTTTAATTTTTTTTGACTTTGGAATATCAGGACCCGCAGTTATCAAAGGTATACCCACGGATTCTTCATACATGTTTGATTTGCCCCAAAGGCCACGCGCACCAAGGTTATCACCATGGTCGCTTGTGTAAATAACTCGGGTTTTTGAAGATTCCCCAGAGCTGTCCAGGGCGCGCAAAATCTTACCTATATTATGATCGAGGAATGTACATAGGCCAAAATAGGAGGAGATGGCGATCCGGCGGGTTTCGTCGGTAAAAAATTGATCATACAGTTGGCATTTAGCTTGGGCATCAATCCATGGATGGCGTTCAATTCCAGTTTCAGGATGATCCCTTGGCAGGGGCATAGTCTTGGGTGGATAGAGGTCAAAGAATTCTGGTGGCGAGATTAATGGGAAATGTGGGCAAACCAATGATACAAAAAGTACCCATGAATATTTTTGTTTCGTCGCATGTTCCTTGAGCCATTTTTCTGCTTCCATAGTTATCTGGTTGTCATATTCTATGTAAGAAGAGTTTCCTGGGCCAATTCTTTCGGCCAGTGAGCTGGTTTTTGGCCGGGGTGGAAGTTTATCGCGCACTGCACCCATGATATCTCCAATACCGTCGACTACATGCATAGGTGCGATTTGTGTGTCAAAACCGGTGGGGGCCGCCTCGTCCCTGTAATGAAGTTTTCCTATCGAGAGTACGGGGGTGTTATTTTCCTGAAGCCTATGTGTCCAGCCTTTTATTCTCCCATCGTAGGGGTGGGCATTGCACCAGTAACCGGTTTGGTGTGTGTAATGGCCTGTTGCAAAAGCTGCCCTGGCCGGAACACATATAGGTGAAGGAGTGTATGCATTCGTAAACTGAGTCCCATTTTTTGCTAAGGTATCAAGATTAGGTGTTTTGACTATGGGATGGCCGGCACAACCCATCGCTCCAGTTTGATGTTCATCAGACATTATAATTAAGAGGTTGGGATTGTTTGAAGTCATCTTTATCGGCCCTTTATTTTATGGATAATTATACATTTAATAAAAAGAGTGTTTTCCATCGGATATGAGGTACTCAAATTATTACTATGGTTATCTTGTTGATCTGACAGGCGATGCTTATGCTATTGTTTTTAGGATAGTTTATGGAATTGAACAACAAAGAAACCTGCCTCTGAAGGCACTCTTATTTTTTTGTGGGGCAATAAGAAATATGTTTTTTATTGGAGTATATCAATGGCTGGTGTTTTAGACGGTGTACGTGTTCTCGATTTTGGAAGATACATTGCAGGTCCCTTTTGTGGAATGCTTTTGGGTGATATGGGAGCTGAGGTTATTAGAATAGATAAGCTCGCTGGAAGTGAAGATAGGTATCTGGTTCCGGTCGCGGAAAGTGGCGAAGGACCGCTTTTTCTAGCTTTGAATCGGAATAAAATGTCTCTTACACTTAATCCTATGAAACCTGAGGGACGGGAAGTTGTTCGCAAGCTTGTTGAAACGGCCGACGTAGTAATAGCTAACCTGCCACAGCCAACGTTAGAAGCAATGGGTATTGATTATGATAGTTTGAAAGCGATCAAACCGGATATTATTCTTACGACTGTTACCGCATATGGGAACGGCGGACCATACAGCGAGCGTGTTGGTTTTGATGGTGTAGCACAAGCATTGGCAGGGGCTACTTATATGGGCGGTCATCCCGGAGATCCTATGAAATCTTTTGTGCCATTTGCAGACTTTGGTACGGCGACAATGGCAGCCTTTGGAACCATGTCGGCTTTGCTAGATAGAGAAAAGACGGGAAAGGGACAGTTAGTAGAGGGTGCGCTGACTAGAACGGTAATGGCCTTTAATATTTCCTTGATAGCAGAAGAAGCACTAAAATCTATAGATCGCCCCGCCTATGGTAATCGAGGCTATAGTGCAGGGCCAAGTGATGTATTTAAAACTACTGATGGCGCTGTTATGGTTCAAGTTGTTGGCCAACCTCTTTTTGAGAGATGGGCAAACCTTATGGGAGAAGAGAGTTGGCTGAATGACCCGCGTTTCGCAACAGACATGGACCGCGGTGAAAATGGAGAACTTTTGAGTGCCCGCATGCAGATGTGGTGTAAAGATATGACAACAAAAGAAGTTCTTGATGCATTGGATGAGGCCCGAATTCCCTGCGGTCCTGTTCTCAGCGCAAAACAGGTTTTAGAGGATCCACATATTAAGGCGATGGACTTTTTGCAGGATATGGATTTCCCGGGGCTTGATAAGCCAATTCCGGTTACCACTACTCCAGTAAAGCTGTCGAGAACACCAGGTTCCATTAGAAAACCAACGGCTACTCTAGGGGAGCACACATACTCTATTCTAAAGGACTTGAATTATACAGATGAGCAAATTGAGAGTATGAAAAAAGCTAGGGCTGTTTGAGTCCGAGTTTAGAATTTCTGGTCCATGGACATTGCGGGTTGATCACAGAGGGACTCTCCAATTTCTGTTGCTGGAATACCTGCCACTGAGGTATTATTGGGTACATCTTTCACAACAACGCTTCCTGCACCTATTCTGCAACAGTTGCCAACGGTGATATTTCCTAATACAGCAGCTCCCGCGCCGATCATTGTTCCAGTTCCAATTTTGGGATGTCTATCTCCTCTATCTTTACCGGTCCCTCCTAGAGTGACCCCATGCAGTAATGATACACTATCTCCCAAAATGGCTGTTTCTCCAATAACTACGCCTGTGGCATGATCCAGCATAATACCCTTTCCAATTTTGGCTGCAGGGTGGATATCGACTTGAAACGTCTCGGACACTCTACTTTGTATATACTGTGCGAGCGTCTTGCGGCCTTGATGCCACATCCAGTGTGCAATTCGATAGGCTTGGACGGCTTGATAGCCTTTGTAGAAAATAAACGGTTCGAGATAACTGTTACATGCTGGGTCTCTTTCGTAGGTAGCTGACAAATCGGCGCGTGCTGACGCTATTATATCCAGGTCTTGGCTGATTGGTTCATATAATATCTGATAGAGAGACAATGGATTTATTTCGGAAGACCCAAGCTTTGCAGATAGCAGAAAAGCCAGTGCCGTTTGAAATGAGTCTTGTTCTAACACAGCTGTTTGCAACCAGCTTGCAAGCGCAGTCTCCTCAACAAGCCAATGCTCTGCATCCCGACGCATAGCCTGCCAGATTGGATCTACAGTATTTTTTGCCTCTACCTTCGTGTATGTCATTTGTTCAACCATTTATAATTCAAATTGTTCAAATTTTTCTTAAAACTAAACTGTCAAAGTGCTTAATACTTGAAAAAAGTAGGCGGTTCCTAAAGATCCCAATAAGCCCCATGAAATATAAACCAAGAAAACTGGTTTTTTTACAAGTGCAAAAACAGCCATTGCAGCAGGTATACTAGTTACTCCACCTGCAATCATAAAACCCATAGCTGCACCCGGCGCCATCCCCAAGTTTACTAAGCCGCCCACAGTGGGGATAGCTGCAAATCCATTTAAATATGCTGGTATCCCGAGCAACACAGAACCCGGTATAGCCCACCATGCGGTTCCGCCTAAATAGCGGCCTATTTCTTCGGCGGGAATGTAGGTGACCATCAAACTCTCTAGTATGAATGCTAAGGTTAACCAACGCAAAAGGAACCAACCAGTCAACCAAGCTTCGTTGATAAACAACTCGCGTCGCTCCACCTCTTTCCAAAATTGCCAAGTTATGGATGTTTGTTCCAATGATTTATTAGCTCCGCAGATGCCTGAACCGCAACCCACGGATTTAATTAATAATGGATCTTGTAATAATCTATGAGAACTAAACCCATGCAGAATAAGACCAGCTGAGGCTCCAATTAAAATTGCAGATAATAGTTTTGTAAGCGTGAATGCTACACCAAAAACAGGTAACATCAGGAAAAATATTTGTGGGTCCATTAAAGGAGATGCTAGCCAGAAGGCCATTACAGGGGCTAACGGCACTCCGGCAAGAAGTAAACCTGCTATTATTGGCACTACGCCGCAGGAACAAAAAGGGGAAATAGCTCCAAATATTGCTGCCGCTAGGATCGCTTTGATTGGGTTCCCTGAGAAAACCCTAGCAATTTGTTGATCTAATCCAGTCGCTTTTGCAAAAGCCGCCGCGCTAACAGACAAGAGTAAAAAACCAGAGATCCCAACCAGCGCATCGAGGGTGAAATTTAATGAAGCCTTAGCTTGGTCAAAATTTAAAATAACCAAAACGAATGTCAGAGCGATTATAGCCAAAACGACACGATCAAATTTTCGTGCTTGTTTTAAGATGACTGCAGAGTCAGAGAGTAAAGTCACACGTAGCCTCGCTTTATTTAAAATTAGGTGGTTTTGTGCTTTCAGGCTTATCGTCATCTTAAATGATAACAGAAGTGGGCAATTATGTTAATGTTTTTAGATCGATGCTTTTATTACAAAATTATGTCTTATTTTGCAGAAAGGTTATCTACTTCGGAGATTTGCTCGGGCGTCATTTTCCACCCAATGGCATCAACGTTGGCGTCGATTTGTTCAGGCTTGGTTGCACCAGCGATGATACTTGCTGTAGTAGGGCGCGCCGCCATCCAACTAAATGCAAGTTCTAAAAGGCTGTGTCCATGTTGTTTCGCGAAAGCATTCAATTTTTCTACAATAGAAAAATTTTCGTCTGTTACATATACCCGGTTAGCGAACGTAGGCATATCTGTAAGCCTCGCTCCTTCTGGCATTTTATTAGATTGATACTTTCCGGTTAATAATCCACTTGCCAGAGGAAAATACGGCAGCAAACCGCAACCGTATCTTTGCATTGCAGGGATCAATTCATGTTCAATTTCTCTATTTAGAATATTATATTCATCTTGGCAGGATATAAATCGGGTTATGCTCGATGATTTTGAAATCCATTGAGATTCTACCACTTGCCATGATTTCAGGTTAGAACAGCCAATATAGCGAACCTTACCTTGTGTTACTAAATCTTCTAGCGCCCGAAGTGTTTCTTCCATTGGAGTTAATGGATCTTCTTGATGAAGTTGGTACAGATCAATCCAGTCTGTCTTTAGTCGTGTTAGGCTGTCTTCCACCGCAGACATAAT
>Ga0114933_10006664_pt1 | contig 10198 bp, 9 predicted proteins | sample 4SBtaG_FD_89691 | JGI IMG/M metagenome (GOLD analysis project Ga0114933, IMG submission 89691) | Deep subsurface microbial communities from Kolumbo volcano to uncover new lineages of life (NeLLi) - 4SBTROV12_W25 metaG | ecosystem: Environmental > Aquatic > Marine > Volcanic | place: Kolumbo... | reverse complement strand
GTTGGGAGCGAGTCGCGATGGCACGGCCCTTGCTCACTATCCCCCTGGAGTTTCCGGATGCCAACGCCACCTGCCACGAATCGATCTGAACTCGGCACGACCCTCATGGAGCTCATGATGGGCCTGGTCGTGCTCATGGTCGTGATGATGATCGCCATGCCGCTTACGTCGTCGTTGTTGCGTGAACTGAACCTCCGGTCCGCGGCCGAAGACCTCGTCTATGCCGCCGAGCTCGCCCGCAGCCGTGCCCGCAGCAATCGGCGCGCGTACGGCCTCTTCGTGGGCACCGGCGGGCTGGTCGATGACAAGCTGATCGGGACCGTGTTGCAGGGCACAAGTACGGCGTGCTCTTCGGTACCGGCCGGCAAGCAAGTCCACGACTTCGACTACTCCAAGAACAACAAGTTCGGCCGCCCCGAGGTGCTCATCGCCAAGAAGGCCCCCGGCGACTTCCAAAACGCCAACGTCTTCATCTGCTTCAAGCCCGACGGACGGGTGCTCAACGGCCTCTCCGCCATGCCCTTGTCGCCCCCCAGCGGGTCTACCTTCGCGGCGGGAGAGGCCTTCTTCGAGCTCGTCCGCGTCTCCGACCAGGGCGCCAAGATCGGCAACCGCCTGCAGGTTCAGATCACCTACAGCGGCAACGCGCGCATCACGCACGGCTACAACCTCAACGACCTGAAATAGCGACAGATGAAACCCGACGTCCCCACGACTGCCTTGGCGAAGATGCGCTCCCGGATCGCAGGATTTACGACGTTTTGGCGACGAAGCCGGTCTCACAGCCCAGATTCTCGGGGTTTTTCGCTGATCGAGCTGCTCTTGTCCGCAGCGATCGCGACGACGGGCATGTACGCGAGCTTGTCGCTGTGTTTGTCGGCCCTCAAAGGCAATACGGAGATGCGCGACTCCGCGATCGCGCTGACCTACGCCGAACACCTGCTGAGCACCATCCAGGGTGAGTCGGTGATGTGGCAAACGAAGACCGACAGCGTTCCCGGCCGATTCCTGCGCCACCTGCCCGTGCCCGCCGCGACCGGCCAATCGACCGGGTGGAAAGTGCTGCAGATGAACCCGTTCGCCACCGACAAGCGGGTCGGCGACATGGGCGACGACTCGCACTTGTACGACGCCGGGATGCTCTTTGCGCTGCCCAGCGAGCAACGGCCGCGCTACTGCACGCAGTACCGGCTTACATGGGTCACGCCGGACCTTTTCCGGGCCGAGGTTCGAGTCGGATGGTCGCGCCCGCACGTGCCCGTCGATAAATACCGGGCCTGCCCAACCGCGATGTTCGATGACATCGGCAACGTCGTGTCCGTGTCGATGCCAGCGATGGTGATGAAGAATGTCTACGCGCAATAAGGCGACGCCGCCGGTGCACCGCGTTGTCGCGGCGGGAAACCCGTCCGAGCGCGGCTTCAACATGATCGAGCTGGCCATGGCGATGGGGATTGCGTCCGTCGTGTTCATGTCGATCACGGCGCTCTATGCGTACCAGGCCCAGTCGCTGCAGACGCAGGCGTCCTTGCAGTCGATGCACCGAGAGGTTCGCTTTGCGATCGACCACCTGCGGCGTGACATGGTGTCGCTGGGCAGCAACTCGACGCCCAACAGCGGGATCGACGACCTGGTCTGCCCGAAACCGGCGGTGACGCTGCGCTCGGTCGGGCTCGAGCTCGGCGACGGCTACGTCTACAACCCCTCGCTGAACCCCAACATGCAGTCGGTGTCGATCACCTTGTTTGGCAGCCTCGATATCCGCACGCGCTACCGGATCGACTCGATCGCGGGCAGCAAGGTGACGCTGCAGGCGACCGGCTTGCCGGCGACCGAAGACGAGTGGAAGCAGATCTTCACCAGCGATCGCTACTTGCGGGTGTCGACGGCGGAAGGCAAGTCGTTCTACTACCCGATCGTCGCGACGTCGTTTGGAGACAGGTCGGTCACGCTTTCGTCGGCGCCACCGCGGATCAGCGGCTCGCAGCGGTGCGGCTACCTCGGAACTGGCTACGGGATGTGGGCCGATGTGCAGGGCTTCATCCGCTACCGCGTGATCGCCGACAAGCGCCCGGGAGCGCCGACAGACGGCAGCGGCCAGGCGCAGCGCGGGTTGCTTGTTCGCGAACGACTGGCGACCGACGGCGCGACCCTGGTTTCCCAGATCGCCATCGCGGAGAACACCGTTGAGCTGGCGATCACGGACGCGGCGTTCGACCTCGACGCGCAGTCGGCCACGATCAACTTCAAGATCTACCCGGTGCAAGACCATCCTGAGCTGCTGCAGAAAGGCGGCGGAGGTCTGCTTGGTTCGAGCCCGTCGGCGCGGCCCGAGGCGCTTCGGTTCATGAGCGTGCGGCTGTCCGTCCGCGCTGAAGTGTCCGATCGCGACCTCACGCATACGCCGCGGTCGCAGGTGAATGGACCGATCTTGACGTACAAGCTCGAAAAAGACCGACCGACGACGTGCCGTGTGATCACGATGGGCACGCGCGTCTACATGCCGACGATGGTGGCGAGGAACCTGTGATGGCTGAGCACAAGTCACTGAAGTCCCGAGTCAGCGCGCGGTTGGAGCGGGACTGGCGCGACGTCAAGAAGCGCTGGGGCGCCGATCCGGACCGCCGGGGCATGGTGCTGATCATGACCATGACGATGGTGACGATCCTGACCGGCCTCGGGAGCGCCGCAGTTGTGCGGACGAGCGCCGACATTCGCGAAGGTGGTGCCTACCGCATCGAGCGCGCCGTGTTTCGGCTGTCCGAGTCCGGGACGATGGCTGCGGTCACCATGGCCGGCGAAATGCAAGCCCGGTTCGAGACGTACATCGCCAACCGCAGCAACAAGCTATCGATCACCGACACCGGCAAAGACCTGCTCGATCTCGGCGAAAAAGGCTCGTACGGCCGCGAGATCAAGGCGCTGGGCACGGCGCTGTACAACACGGAAGTCGCGCCACCGGAGCTGTCGACGGCCGTGCCCGGATATGACGCGTCCAAGTACTGCTTCCGGACCTTCCAGCTCGTGACCAAGGCGCACTTTGGCGACAGCACGTCGACCGCCCAGCGTGACATCGCCAAGATCGGTGAGGCAGGGCTGCAGGCATTCATCACGGTCGGACCGACCCGCTGCGGGAATTGAGCGATGGCGACACTGCGCAAAAAGACGCGACGGACGAGCCGCTTGATGACAGAAAAGCGGAGCGCGCAACCACTGGATACAACTGTGAAACGGCTCGTTTCGGCGATGTTCCAACGCGGCGAGGCCTTGCCAGCGTCGCGTGGCGATGCGAGCCTTCGTGCAGAGGAAAGCCAGAACCGCGGCCCGGGCACAGGTCCCGCGCGGGTTCCTCGCCGGTCGCGGTGGCCGGGGCGAAGGTTGGTATTATTGGGGGATCGATACTGGTTTTCGTTTCACCACCGCGTTTATTCTGACGGCGTTGCTTGCAGCGCCGAGCCCGTGAAAGCGGGCAACGATACCGCCGCTGAGCGCCTACTGGTTGGGGCGCTCGCGGCGGTTGTCGTTTTTGGCCTTGCGGTCGCGCCTTCCCCGGCTTTTGCCAACGTCGCGCTGCCCGAGGTCGTCATCATCACCGACGCCTCGCAGTCGATGCAGTACGTGCCCGGCAAGGACAAAGCGCCGGTCTGCGGCGGCAAATCGACCGAGCGATCGCGCTGGATCCGCACGCTCGAAGTGCTGCAGGGCGACCTGGCCAACTACGCGTGCACCCAGGCGTCGTTGCCGTCCCACCCCGACCAGACGAAGCCCCCCAAGCAGCAGCAGGGCGATCCGACGTGTATTCCCGGCGTTGCCGCGTCCCTTTTTGAGCCGCACAAACCCAAGCCGTCGAGCAACTTCGTGCAGCCGATGGGCGACTTCTCGTGGAAGAACAACGGCGCGGTCAGCAACCTCGCGCAGCTCAAGTTCCAGATGACGACGGACGACACGGTCGTGCCGTACTTCGTCTTCGACCTCAGCAAGCTCCCCGATGACAAGGACTGGGTCGCTGCGACGCTGACGATCTACACGATGGCGCCGGCCTCCAACGCTGGCGCTCCGATCGAGGCGTTCCTGGTGCGGACCGACACGTCGCCCGCGAAGGTCAAGGGCAGCAAGTTCGTGTGCGCGGTCGGCGGGCCCAGCCTCAACCCCGTGTCGCCGCCGACCAAGGTCGCCAACAAGACCGGCTTGCCGACGGTGTTTCAGTTGAACAAGGGCGACATCGACAAGCTCAAGGCGGAAAAGAAAGCCGGTCTGAAGGAGGCGTTCTTCGCGATCGTGCCGGTCGAAGGCCATTTCGACAGCAACTGCCTCAAGCGCACGAGCTACAAGAACCCGTTCGAGATCATCTTCGAAGGTCCGGCCACCAACACGCCGCCGTCGTTGGCGGTGGGAGTTGGCAAGGCCTGCAAAGCGGAAGGCCCGAACCACCACTTCGCGCCGACAGGGGCGTTTCAGCTCAATGGCGTGCTCGATATCTTTGCGCCGTCGGCCAAGTTCGGCCTGCTCGCGCCCGACAACGTGATGAGCGCCAAACCGGACGCAACCGGCGCGTATTCGTACGGACCCACGCTCCAATCGCTGTGGGGCAATATCGGGATCGGCGCGCAAAACCCGTTCAACACCAACTCGCGGTCGGTGCAGATGCCCGGCGCCGACAGCCTGGCGATTCGCAAAGCTGCGTACACGTCCATCAAGAGCTCACTCAACGCGCTTCGTCCGGTCGGTGGCACGCCCTTGGGGCAACAGCTGCAGGACGCCGTGCAGTATTTCGGGCCCAGCAAGTACATGGACAAGCACTTCCAGAGCACGCAGGACGATCCAGTGCACGGCGACCCGCTGTTTGCCTGTCGGGCGCGCATGATCGTGGTCATCAGCGATGGCGGCGCCAACCAGGCGGGGGGTGTCACGAGCGGTCGAGCCGCGGCGGTGGCCGGTGCGACCAAGCTGTTCTCGCGCGGCGTGCACGTGCACGTCTTCGACATCGGGTCGTCCAACGCGAAGGATGCGGAGTTCCTCGACGATCTGGCCAACGCGGGCGGCACGACCAAGGCCGTCAAGGTCAACACTGTCAAAGATGCGATCGACTACTTGCGGCCGGTGCTCACCGCCACAGCGGCCGTTGGCGAGGTGCTCACCCGCACCCACTACACCGAATCGACGGGCGTGGACGACGAGACCATGCACAGCTTCCAGCACAAGAGCGTCTTCAACGTCGCCGACCCGCTGCTGACGAGCGGCACCATCGAGCAGCGCATCTTCAAGTGCTCGGAAGGCTGCGTTGACGCCAAGAACAAATCCCGCAGCGGCGTGTGCAAGGTCATCGACTACGAGGAGCGGATGAAAAACCGCACCGTGCCGCGGCGTATCTTCACGATGAAGAACGGCGGTCGGGTCGAGCTGAAGGTGTCCAACATCTCGTCGGACGACATGACGATCACCAAGACAGGCCTGGCGCCCAAGCTCTTCCCCGATCCGAACACCGGCTCCTGCGCGACGCAGTCGGGAACGTTCAACCTGGCCAATTCGGTCGAGCGTGACCAGTACCGCGATCACCTCATCCAGCTGCTGCGCGGCGATGCGGGATCGTGCCGCGAGAACAAACCCCTCGGGGCTCCGTCACGTGCTCAGCCGCAGATCCTCGAGCCTGCCGCGCGCCTCGGCATTCGCGAGCCGTCGTTCCTGACGTACCGCAACACCAAGGTTGGCAACACGACCGCGCCATACGCCGAAAACAACCCGCCGGGCTCGTTCAAGCGACCGACGATGATGTTCGCGGCGACACACGACGGCTTCCTGCACGCGTTCCGAACCGACAACGATCCAGACATCGACACCAAGGGCCAGCTGACGGCCGGCGACGAGATGTGGTCATGGCTGCCGGGCTTCAACCTGCGCCGGGCTCGAGCGTTGCGCCTGGTGACCAGCGCGGACTCGTCCTACCTCGGAGCGGCGGTCGTTACCGGCCACTACCTGCTCGATCGACAAGGCAAAACCGTCAAAGAACAGGCGCTTCGGTGGCGCGCGGTTGTGATCGCGGGGGCCGGTGAGGCGGGGGCGGGCTACACGGCGCTGGACGTAACCGCGCCCGACGAACCGCGCCTGTTGTGGGAGATCACGCCCGACCGGCATTGCTGGGGCGACTCGAAGATGGGCAGCAGCAACGGACCGGTGTGCGCGGCGGTTACCACATTCGAAGAGATGGGGCGCTCGACGGCGCTGCCGGTGCTCATCAACCTGTTTTTCAAGAAGAACGGCACGACGGTTCAGCGCTCGGTTGCCGTTATCGCTGGTGGCCTCGCGCCGAAGGACTCCGACCAGCAGAACTTCGGCGTGGACGGTCTCGGCAAGCGGGTTGTGTACATCGTTGCGCTCGAAAACGGCGAACTGATCCGCAAATTCACGCTCGCGGATATCGACCTGACGGGCGCGACCACGTCGATGGCGGACACGTCCAAGATCGGCTACCACATCACCGAACCGGCCTGCTTCAACGCGGCTCCCGGTCAGCTGGCGACGCGCTGCTACCTCGGCGACAGCCGCGGCATGATGTGGCGACTCGACCTGTCGGACATCGACCCCGACAAGTGGAAGCTGCAGTTCTTCCACGACGCGTACTCCGGCAACGACACGAAATCGGCGTTCACGCTGCCCCTCGACAGCAAGAATCGGGTGCCGATCCTGACGCGTCCCAGCCTCGCCACCCGTCGCGGCGGCCAGCTTGTCGTGGTCTACGGAACGGGCAACCTCGATGACCAGCCGTCCGCCACGCGCCGTCACCTGGTGTATTCGCTCACAGAGACGTTCAAGCTCACCGCAGCCGGTGCGGCACCGCGCGCAGAGGCCGGTCACAACTGGGGCCTGCCGATGACCGACCACACGCGTTTTATCGGTCCGCCGGTCGTGTTCGGTGGCAACGCCTATTGGTCGAGTTACACGGTCAGCGCGACCGGAGCGTGCAAGGCCGGTACAGCGCGGATCTTCTCGGTCGACTTCAGCAACCGGGGCCAGATCAACGCGACGAATGCGCCGAAAGACCCGATCGGCGGCTTCCAGATCGCCAGCGACGATACGAGCAAGAGCAAACTCGTCAACCACCAGGTGCTCGGTCAGTACAAGCCTTCCGGTGTCGACATCACGCCGATTCCGGCGTGTGTTGGTGGTTGCAGTCCGGGAGACGCCAGCTGCTTTATCGGCAAGGCGTCGGCGCTGTCGGGTAGCAAACCGTCGTACGAAGTCGGTGTCGGCACAGCAGGGACGACCCAGGCCGCAAGTCAGAAGGCGCGCAAGGGTGCCAAGGCCAAGATCGGCACGATCTCCCGCAAGATCGCGGCGCCCCGGTCGACGTCGATCGTCACCGGCTGGGACCTCTTGCTCGATTGATCGTGTCGGCCCCGTTCACGCGATTCGCGCAAGCAAGTGCGCTAGTTCTCTTGGTCTTCGCCGCTTGCAGCGAGCGCCAAGTCGATGCCCCCACTCAGCCCACGGCGGTCGCTGAGCGTGCGCTCGTCCGCGCCACCGAGACGCTCACCGGTGCAGACGGGACGGAAGCGCGCTGGTGCCCGGGCGGCCTGCTTTGTGAAGACACCAAGCCCCTGCTCGGCTACCGAGTGCCGTGGGCGTGCAGCAGCCGCGAGGTGCGCACATATGTCGCGCGTTGCTCGACCGGCTACATCGCCTGGGAACACATCGTCGAGTTCTTCGAGAGCCGGTATGCGGTCATCGAGCACGAAGCAGCTGGCGGGATGTTGACGATCACCGGGCGCAGAGGCGTGGTTCACCTCGGGCGCGAATCGACCGCCACGGATGCTCCGTTCGCGCAGCCTGCCACCCTGATCGTCAAGCGCCACGGCAACGGGATCGAGTTTACGGCCACGCGCGGCGCGACGGACCGCTGATAGCGCCAAAAACGCCGAAAATGCGGAGTTTTATCCGGCGTTGGCGTGCTTGACGTGGCCGTTGGATGCGACGAACAACACGCAGCCCTTTTCGGTGTGAGGCTCGTTGGTCGACGCGGCGGGGATGAACGCGTAGGCACCCCGTTGGACCCGTAGTTCGCCCAGGATCAGCTCACCATCGACCACGTAGACGTCCTGTCCACCGTGGGTGATGTACTGCGGATAACGTGTGCCCGGGCACATATGAACCATCACGGCGCCGGTGCCGTCTTTGTCGTAGCGGAGCTGCTTGAACGAGACGCCGTGGGCGTGCGAGCAGCCCCAGGGGAGATCTTCGGCGTCGATGAAGCGGTGGCCGTCGGGCATGGTCAGGTCCGGGAAGGCAGCGCGGGTTGGAGCGGCCTACGAGAAGCTGGCTCCACATCCGCATGTGCGGGTTGCCGACGGATTATCGAAGTGAAAGCCCGAGAAGTCGAGGCTCTCCACGTAGTCGACGACGGTGCCGTCGAGGTAGCACAAGCTCATCGCGTCGACGTAGACCTCGATACCGTGCTGTTTGGCGATCTCGTCGTCGTCGCGCTTTTCGTTTTCGAAGTCCATGTCATACGTGAAGCCGGCGCATCCCCCGCCAACGACCATGACGCGCACGCCGTAGCCGGCGAACTCCTGCTCGGACGCCATTTCGCGGATCTTGTCGACTGCGTTTGCCGTGAACTGGACCATGTCGGGACTCCTCTTTCGCGCACGATTGCGTTCGTGCAGGTGCAGAATAGTCTCGGCCCCCCGCGAGTCAATCGAAGACGCGAAAGGTTGCCTGCTGTCTTGCAGTTGCGCGTGTCGGGGCGGGACGTGTTAAGATCGCCAACATCGGTTTGACCCGTGCTTTTCGTCGGCCGGGCAGGGAGCGGAAATGGCGCGCGATTCTGGAAGCAACAGTGGCTTGATGGGCATCGGCATGGAGAAGGTGACCCGCTCCGGTCGCCAGCTCCTGCGCGTGATGGAAGAGATGCCGCTGCTAGCGATGATGCACGACCGCGAGCGGGCTGAGCTCGGCGAGATCGCCGACATCGTGCGTTGTCCGGGCGGCACGGTCGTCTACGAGGACCGGGAAGAGGGTGAGTACGTCTATTTCATCATCCAGGGGTCGGTCGAGCTGCGGACGCGCGTCGGTCCGGGCATGGCGCACACGGTCCGCGACTTCAAAGACGAGGGGATCATCGGTCTCGGTGTCGCGCTCGGCGCCGAGGGCTACCACTTGCAGTGTTACGCCCGCGACAAGACGGCCGCGCTGCGCTTCAAGAAGTCTGACCTCGAACGCATCTTGCGGACGGGTCGACCGTCGGCGGTCAAGCTTTTCACGGCCATGGGTCTCGAGCTGGGGCGGCAGATCCGCAACGCGACCAACGAAGTCGTCTACATGCTCGAAAAGACGTCGATGATGCCCCAGGGGCGCTCCGGCGGTGGCGACGATATGTCGTCCATCCTCGGCGGTTGATCGCCTTCGAATCGCGAGCCCGAACAGGCAGACAAGCATAAGTCCCATGAATCCGTCCGGGTTCCCGGTCGTCGATGCCGTGCAGCCGCCATCGTCGCCGCCGGACGTCGTCTTCGTCGGCGATTCAGAGCCGCCGTCCGCCGCCGTCCCGTCAGTGTGCCCAGCAACGTCACCTTCGCCTCCGCCTGCACCCGCGTCGCCAGCTGGCTTGGGTTTGGTGAACCCCTCGGCGAGCTCGATGGTCTGCCCAACCGCGACGCTCTTCTTCGTCTCCACCTCGCCACCGGGCCAATGCACGTGCAGCGCATCGACTTTTTTCGCCGTCCCGAGGCCGAAATGCAGCACCAGTCCGGATTGCCCGCTGAGCGCGTCCCCGCATGAGACGTGCCGGGTGACGCGCCTTCCATCGCTGAGCTCGGCCACGACCCATGCGCCGATCGCCGCTCGATTGACCTTGCCGCCGATGCCTGCGCCGCCGATTAGACGAACCTTGAGCCAGTTGCCCGACTTGCCGGTCACGGTGTCGTAGTCGTTGCGCATCAGTCGGTTGGCCACGTAATCCACGTCGCCGTCGCCGTCGATATCGGGCCACGCGCTGCCCCAACCGTTGTCGATGAGTATCCCTGAGACGTACGTAACATCTTCAAATCGTAGCCATTTCGACTTTCCTGTCTTGTCGATGCCGCGGTTATGCCAGATGCGTCCCTTGCGGTTCTTGTAGACGTTGGTGATCGCGAGGTCGGGCAGGCCGTCGTTGTCGAAGTCGCCAAATCGCGCGTCGCTGTTGGTTTCCTGGAAGCTGATG
>Ga0114933_10006662_pt1 | contig 10199 bp, 6 predicted proteins | sample 4SBtaG_FD_89691 | JGI IMG/M metagenome (GOLD analysis project Ga0114933, IMG submission 89691) | Deep subsurface microbial communities from Kolumbo volcano to uncover new lineages of life (NeLLi) - 4SBTROV12_W25 metaG | ecosystem: Environmental > Aquatic > Marine > Volcanic | place: Kolumbo... | reverse complement strand
GTGGTGGAAGGCCACGGCCAGGTAGTCGCCCAGCCGCTCGCGCATCTGGGGATCCTCGGGCAGCAGCTCGCCGAGCAGGCGCCAGCCGAAGTTCGCGTGCCCGCACTCGTCCGCGTAGATCTCCGTCAACAGCTCTCGCAGCTCGCCGTCGGGCATCTCCAGCCGCTCCGCACCGATCAGCGCGACGGCGACGGTCTCGGACAGGCAGCAGATGGACAGCATGTTGCGAAGGGCCGCCTCGAGGGGCCCGACGTCCTCGTGAGCCGGGTAGTCGGCGAGCGGGAGCCCCTTCGCCCGAGCCTCGCCGCCGAGGGCCTCGACGACGGCACCGCAGAGCGCTCCGTGGCGGCGCTCCTCGCGGGCGAACTCGCGACAGCGCTCGACCTCGGCTCGGTCCACGCCGGCGGCCTCGAGCTGCTCGGCCAGGCCCTCGAAGACCCTGGCGCTGCCGTGCTCGTTGACCATGCGTCCGGTCCAGGTGCGAACTGCCGCCTCGCGCAGGTGCGGGTGGTCCGGCACGAGCGGTCGGACGGTCGCGGCCTCGCGGCGGAGGTCCAGCATCAGGACACCATCTTCGGCGGACAGGGCGGTCCCCAGGGCGTGCACGCCATCGAGCCGCTCCAGCCCAGGACCTCGCAGCACTCACCGCGCTGCTCCCACTCGCCGAGTCCGTCCAGGTCGGCCTCGTCGATGGCCTCGGCCACCAGCTGGCAGCAGTCCTCGGTCTTCTGGGTGGCCAGTCCGGGCACGATCACGGCGCTCTCCAGGTGCTGCTCGCACTCCTCGAGCTCGCTCAGCTCGCAGTCGGTGGTCGCGGTGTCCTCGGCGGCCGGAGCCGAGCTGTCGACGACGTAGTCGGCGCCGGTGCACCCCACCAAGGCCGCGCAGCAGGCCACGCGGGCCGTCGCCATGAGGGCTTCGTTGAAGATTGCGCTTCTCATCGTGAGATCCTCCGAGTACGTCACTTCTTCTGCCTGTTTCCTTGCCCGGGTCGGAAGCAGGATGTTTCGAACCAAATTGTTTTGATGTTCCTAGCAATCTCTTTCGCGCTGGCGCACAAGGACCTCGAGGTCCAGGTCGCCGACCTGACGGCCCTGCTCCAGGCGGAGCCGAGCGCCGAGCTGCACGTGCGGCGGGCGGACCTGCTCGCGCGGCTGGAGCGGCCCGACGAGGCCCTCGCGGACCTGGCCTCGGCCGAGGGGCTGGGCGAGGACGTGGACCTGGAGCGAGCCCTGGTGCTGTCGGAGTCCGGCCGGACGAGCGAAGCCCTGGCCTTGCTGGACGAGGTGCTCGGCGAGGATCCCCACTGGGAGGGGCATCGCGCCCGGGCGCGCATCCGCCTGCAAGCCGGGGACGAGGCCGGCGCGCTCCAGGACTTCGACGCCGCGGAGGCCGCCCACTCGGAGCCGGATCTGGTGCTGGAGCGGGGGCGCGCGACCACGGACGTCACCCGGCGGGCCGACGGCTACCTGACGGCGCTCGAGGCCCTGGGGCCTGCGGTCGTGATCGAGCTCGCGGCCGCCGAGGCGCTGGCCGAGGACGACCGACCGGCTGAGGCCCACGCGGTGTTGTCGACCTTGATCGAGCGCAGCGGCCCCCAGCCTTCCTGGTTGCTCCGGCGCGCCGCCGTGGCCGCCGATCCGGACGATGCCCACGCGGACCGTGAAGCAGCGCTGGAGCTGGCGCGCAGCCGCTTGGAGAAGAAGCCGAACGATCTCAACCAACTGGCCGTTGAAGAGGCCTCTGCGGCCCTCGCGGCCGAGCCAGGCGGTTGCTCCCACGGTCCCCGCGGTGGTCTCATCGCCGCCTTCCTGCTGCTCTGGAGACGACGATGCTGATCCTTGCCCTCGCCTCCGCAGCCGATCTCGACCGGTACCCCTACCTCCAGAGCACGACGACGGACTCGACCACGGTCTTGTGGTGGACCTTCGAGGACAGCGACGGGAGCGTCTCCTGGGGCCCTTCCGGCGAGGCCCTCGACCAGTCGGCTTCGAGCACCACGGGGACTGCGCACGCGGTGGCCCTGACCGGCCTGGAGGCCTCGACCGCGTACGACTACCGGGTCGAGGACGGCGACGGCGAGCTTCTCGGCGAGGGCACCTTCACGACCCATCCGCCGGTAGGCGAGCCGGCGCGGGTGCGGCTGTGGGCCATCGGCGACTCCGGCACCGGCAACCCGCCCCAGTTCGACAACTACGAGACCTTCCAGTCGGCGACCGAGGCCGAGCGGCCGCTCGCGATGCTCCACCTCGGCGACATCGCCTACCACGTGGGCAGCCACGAGGAGTTCAGCCACAACTTCTTCGCCGTCTACGCGGACTTCCTGGCCGAGCAGACGGTCTACCCGACCATCGGCAACCACGAGGCCTTCACCTCGACCTCCGAGGACCAGAGCGGACCCTACTTCGAGGCCTTCGTGCTCCCGACCGCCGGAGAGCTCGGTGGCGTCGCCAGCGGGACCGAGGCCTACTACTCCTTCGATCTCGCGAACATGCACGTGATCGTGCTCGACTCGGCGGACACCGACCGGGCCGCCGACGGCGCGATGGCGCTGTGGCTCGAGCAGGACCTGGCCGCGACCACCCAGGACTGGATCGTCGCGACCTGGCACCACCCCCCCTATTCCAAGGGCACGCACGACTCGGACATGGACATCCACCACATCGAGATGCGGGAGCACATGGTGCCCCTCCTCGAGGCTGGCGGCGTCGACCTCGTGCTCTCCGGGCACAGTCACATCTACGAGCGCAGCTACCTGCTCGACGGCGCCTACGACACCCCGACGACCGACGCCGGGGTGCTCGACAACACCGACGGTGCGCTCGAGGGCGACGGCCCCTACCAGAAGCCCGAGGGCATCACCGCGAACAACGGCGCGGTCTATGTCGTCGCCGGACACGGCGGCACCGGCGTCGGAGGCGAGGGCGGCCACCCGGTGATGTACATGCACGAGGTCGAGTGGGGGAACGTGCTCATCGACCTGGACGACGACCACCTGACCCTGCGGAACCTCCGCATCGATGGGACCTACACCGACGAGTTCACCCTGGTGAAGGGCGACGACCTCGTCTTGAACGGTCCGGACGGCGAGGCGGACTTCGCGCCGGGCGACACCGTCGACATCTCATGGACGATGATCGGGGACCTGGGGCCCGTCGACATCGAGTGGACCTGTGACGGCGAGACCTGGGAGCCCCTGGCCGAGGACCTCGAGGACGCCACGTCGTGGACCTGGAGCGCGCCGGAGATCCAGACCCGCACCGGCCGCGTGCGGGTCTCCGCCGGGGACGAGTCCGACGTCAGCGACGCGCCCTTCGGCATCGTGAAGACCCACTCCGAGATGCTCGTGGACTGGGGATCCACCTGGAAGTACTCGGACACCGACGGCGAGCTGCCCGAGGACTGGATGGGCAACGGCTTCGACGACAGCGCGTGGAAGGAGGGCCCCGCAGAGCTGGGCACCGGGGACGGCGACGAGGCCACCGAGGTCACCCTGGGCCAGCCGACCTTCTACTTCCGGCTGCACTTCGAGAACGACCAGCAGCTCGAGAACGCCGAGCTCGACATCCTCTACGACGACGCCGCGGCGGTCTGGCTGAATGGGGAGTTCGTCGTCTTCACGCCGAACATGGGCAGCACCGACTACGACGCCTACGCGAACTACGCTTCGGCCGACAACAAGGTCCTGGAGTTCCCCTTGAACGCGGACCTCATCCGGGACGGGGACAACGTGCTGGCCGTGCTGGTGAAGCAAGCCGACGAGGACAGCACGGATCTCTCCTTCGACCTCTCGCTCGAGGTCGACGTCATCGACGAGCTCGACCGCTGCGACGGGGTCGAGGACACCGGCGGGGACAGCGACCCGCCGACCGACAGCGGACCCACCGAGTCCGACACCCAGCCCGACTCCGTCGGCGACTCCGAGGACGACCGCAAGCCCTACGATCCGGGCTGCTGTGGGGGCCGGTGCGGCGGAGGCGGCTCGGCGGCGCTGATCCTGCTCTTGCTTCCCTTCGTTCTCCGGCGTCGATGATCTTGATATCGTTGGCTTTTGCCTCGGAAGAGGGCTTCCTGCGGGAGCCCTATCTCCAGTCCATGACCCCCTCGGAGGTCACGGTCGTCTGGATGCAGGACACCGAGCACGATGCGCGCCTGTGCTGGGGTAGAAACAAGAACGATCTCGACCGGATCAAGACCTTCAACAAGGAGAAGGTGCAGTTCGAGGCGGTGCTGAAGGACCTGGAGCCCGACACGGTCTACCACTACCAGGTCGAGGACCTCTCTCGCGGTTTCACCACCGATCTCAAGACGTTCCGGACGCCACCCGAGGTCGGGACGAAGGCGCGGACGCGCTTCTGGGTGGTGGGCGACTCCGGCAACGGCAGCCTGGACCAGCGCGAGGTCTTCGCGGTGATGCAGGAACACACCCGCTACCGCGAGCCTGACCACTTCCTGCACGTCGGGGACATGGCCTACGGCAGCGGGCTGGAGGTGGAGTTCACGCTCTTCTTCTACTGGGTCTACGAGGAGCTCATCGACGAGGTCCCCGTCTGGCCCGCGATGGGAAACCACGAGGGCTACACCTCGAACTCCCAGAAGCAGGCCGGGCCTTACTACGAGGGCTACGTGCTGCCCAAGGACGGGCGGGCCGGGGGCGTCGCCAGCGGGACCGAGGCCTACTACAGCTTCGACATCGCGAACGTGCACTTCGTGGTCCTGGACTCCTACGAGACCTCGCGGGAGCCCGAGGACGCGATGCTGACCTGGATGGTCGAGGACCTGGCCGCGACCGAGCAGGACTGGGTCATCGCCTTCTGGCACCACCCCGCCTACAGCAAGGGCTCGCACGACTCGGACACCGAGCGCAACCTGATCGAGATGCGCGAGAACGCGGTCCCCCTGCTCGAGGCCGCCGGGGTCGACCTGGTGCTCGCTGGCCACAGCCATGTCTACGAGCGCAGCTACCTGCTCGACGGGGCCTACGAGACGCCGACAACCGACGCGGGCATCCGCGATGGGGGCATGGGCCAGCTGCCCGATCCCTACACCAAGCCCCTGGGTCTCTTCGCGAATCGGGGCGCGGTCTATGTCACCGCAGGCCACGGCGGCGCGAGCGTGCGGGCCCAGGCGCGCCACCCTGTGATGGCGAGCGTGGAGGCCGAGCACGGCAGCGTCCTGTTGGACGTGCAGGGTCCGGTCCTGAGGCTGCGCAACCTCCGCATCGACGGCGCCCTCAGCGACACGATGACGCTGGTCAAGGGGCCGGCGGTGGTCTTCGAGGGACCGGATGACGGCGACCTGGAGGCCGGGCAGGTGCTCGAGCTGAGCGCCACCCGGGTCGGCATCGACGAGGAGGTGCGCTTCGAGTGGTCCTGCAACGGCGGCCACGACTGGCTCCCCATCGAGTCGCCGTGGACGGTGCCCGACATCGCGAGCGATCGGGTGCTGCTGCGGGCCCTGGCCGGCTTCGGCGAGGACTGGAGCGACGGCGGCCTGGCCATCGATGGGAGCGAGCCCTGCCCGACGCCCTTGGCGGACACGGGTCTGGACGGCGGGGACGAGGATCCGACTGGATGTGCAGTCGCGCCAGGGGCCGCCTGGCTGCTTGCTTTGGGGCTCTTGTGGCGCCGCTCGACCTGAACGATCTCGAGGCCTTGGCCCGAGAAGCGCTGCCCGAGATGGCTTGGGGCTACTACGCCTCGGGGGCTGGCTCGGAGAGCACGGTGCGGGCGAATCGCGCTGCCTGGGCCGAGGTCGAGTTGGCCTACCGCGTCCTGGTCGATGTCTCGCAGCGCACGATGGCGAGGACCGTATTGGGCCAGTCCGTACCGGCCCCCATCTTCGGTGCCCCGACCGCCTTCCACGGCCTGGCGCACCCGGACGCCGAGCTCGCCACAGCCCGAGGCACCGACTCGGTGATGTGCCTGAGCACGCTGTCCAACACCGCGGTGGAGGAGGTGGTCGCAGCCGCCGCCGGCCAGGTGTGGTTCCAGCTCTACGTCTACCGGGATCGCGGCGCTGCCAAGGCGCTCGTGGAGCGGGTCGAGGCGGCCGGTTGCAGTGCCCTGGTCGTGACCGTCGACGCCCCCGTCATCGGGCAGCGCAAGGCCGATGTGCGGAACCGCTTCCACCTGCCGGAGGGCCTGACCATGCCCAACGTCGGCGTGGACCTGCCGCCGGTCAACGGGAGCGCGCTCCAGGCGCACTTCGTCTCGCTGCTCGACCAGAGTCTGGAGTGGAACGATCTCGACTGGTTGGCCTCGATCACTCGGCTGCCCATCCTGCTCAAGGGCGTCGTTCGCGCGGACGATGCGCTGCGCGCGAGAGACCACGGGATGGCCGGCGTCGTGGTCAGCAATCACGGCGGACGCCAGCTGGACGGAGCCGTCGCCACCGCCCGGGCGCTGCCCTCGATCGCCCAGGCGGTCGGCGGTGACCTCGAGGTCTTCGTCGACGGGGGCATCCGGAGCGGCCACGACGTGCTGCGTGCCCTCGCCCTGGGGGCCGGCGGAGTCTTCGTCGGCCGACCCGTCCTGCACGGCCTCGCCTGGCGCGGCCAGCAAGGCGTCGCCTGGGTCCACGACACCCTTCGGCGGGAGCTGGACGAGGCCATGGCGCTCGCCGGCTGCCCGAGAATCGAGGCCATCGGACCGTGGCTGATCGCCTGACCGGCCCCTTCGAGGTCCTTCATCCGCTCGCCTCGGGAGGGCTGAGCGACGTCTTCGTTGCCCAGCACGGTCCGACGGGGCAGAAGGTCGCGCTCAAGGTCCTACGCGAGGACGCGCGTCCCTTCTGGGAGTCGATCGAGCACGAGGTGCGCGCGGCTGCCGCCCTGGACCACCCCAACCTGGTCCGCCTCTACGACTCCGGGGTCGTGCCTCAGGACGGCGAGGGCTTCGTAGCCGGCGCCCCGTGGGTCGCCATGGAGCTCTGTGCGGAGGGCTCGCTCCGGCGCCGCAGCCGGAGCCTGGACTGGGCCCAGGCCCGCCACGTCCTGCTTCAGCTGCTCGACGGGCTCGCCCACGCCCACGGTCGAGGGGTGCTGCACCGCGACGTGAAGGCCGCCAACGTCGTCTTTGACGAGGACCGGGCGGTGCTGACGGACTTCGGTCTGGCCTACTACCAGGTCGGCCACCTGGAGGGCGAGGGCGGGGTCCCGCTGCGAGGAGGCACGCCCTCCTACATCGCGCCGGAGCAGATCCGAGGGCACTGGCATCGGCAGGGGCCCTGGACGGACCTCTACGCGCTGGGCGCGATGGCCTGGACGATGCTGACCGGCGTGGCGCCTTACCGAGGGTCCCGCGACGACAAGCTCCGCGCCCACCTGAAGGGGGAGCTCCCGGACTTCCGGCCTCGCTACGCCGTGCCCGGGGGGGTCGAGCCCTGGCTTCGAAGCCTGCTGGCGCTGGCGCCGCGCGATCGGCCGCGCTCGGCGGCTTCAGCGCGGCAGGGCCTGGAGCGGCTGGGCCCTCGCGTCGCCCCGCGAACTCCCACGAGGCGGCCAGAGCTGGGACTCGGATTGGTCGCCGCCCGCCACCGGCCACTGGTCGGACGGGGCCGGGCCCAGGAGCGACTTCGGACCCTGCTCGACGAGGTCCGCGAGAGCGGTCTGGGCCGCGCGGTGGTCATCGAAGGCCCCTCCGGGGTCGGAAAGGCCGCCCTCGGAGGCTGGCTGCTGGAGCACGCTCGGGCCACCGGCAACGCCGAGGCATCAAGGGGCTCATACGACCCCGGACCGGGGCGACGCGCCGGCCTGGCCCAGGCCCTCGCAGGCCTCGTCCGTGCGCCCGCCGGAGCCCACGAGGTCCTGGTGGAGCGAGCCACCGGCTGGCTCGAGGAGCACGACGGCGACCCCCTCGACGCGATCGGCATCGCCCAGGTCGTCGCACCTCGGCCCGAGGTCCGCCAGGTCGAGACCCCCGCCGCCCGCTTCGCCCTGGCTCGACGGGTCATGAGCCTGGGTGGGCCGGCGGTCGTCGTGCTGGAGCAGGCCCACTGGGGCGTCGAGGCCTTCCGCTTCGCGCGGAACATCGCGGACGCGCCGATCCTGCTCGTGCTCACCTACGACCCGGATCGGGCCGGAGACGTCGAGCGAAACGCCCGCCGCGCGCTCCAGGCGGAGACGCTCTCCCTCTCTGCGCTCGAGGACCCGGCCGAGCTCGTCGAAGCGCTGGGACTGCGGCCCGGCATCGCGCTGCCAGGGCACCCTCTGTTCGCGGTCGAGACGGTGCGCTGGTGGCTACAGCGCGGGCTGCTCCAGACCGGGCCCGAGGGCCTCGAGGTCGCAGCGGACGCTCCCACACCGGTCGACCTCTCCGAGCTGTGGAGGAGGCGCTGCGAGGCCGTCTGGGCGGAGCGCTCCTCGTGGAGAGGGCCGCTCGAACTGTTGGCGGTGCTGGGCGTCGAGGTCGAGCTGCGGGTGTGGCGCGAGGCGTGCGTGCGGGCCGGCCTCGACCCCGCTGGCGCCCTGCTCCGTGCGCTCGACGCCTCGGGCCTGGCGCGGGTCGCCCAGGGGCATGTCCGGTTGGCCCACCCGACGCTCCGTCAGGCCCTGCTCGAGGGCTGCGGCGACCTCGACGCGCTGCACGCGGCGGCGGCGGAGGCCAGCTGGGATCCGGCCGTCCAGGGCCGACACCTCCTCGCCGCCGGTCGCCTCGAGGACGCCCTTGAACCCCTCTTCGAGGCCAGCGAGCTGGCCCGCCGGCGGGGGGAGTACGACGCCTCCGAGCAGCTCCTCGGCCTCTACGACCGCGCGCTCCGCTCACAGCCCGCCTCGGATGCGCGCTGGGGCGAGGGCTGGGTGCGCCGCTCCACGCTGTGCCAGGTCAAGAAGGACGTCGCCGGCATGGAGCTGTGGGCCGGCCAGGCCTTGGAGTCCGCCCAGATCCACACCTGGGTGGTGGTCGAGGCCTCGGCGCGCTTGAAGCTGAGCGCTGCCCATCGGCTGCGCGGCCGTCTCACCGAGGCCTGGAACGAGGCGAAGATCGCCGGCTCGCTGGCCGAGCACCTCGACGACGCCTCGCTTCGGGACCGGGTCATCTACGAGAAGATCCAGGTCACCGCGCGGCTGGGACGCCTGGAGGACAGCCTGCTCCTGTCCAGGCGGTACCTGGAGAACTCGCAGCGGCGGCTCACACCGAGCGGCTCGATCGCCCGGGCCTGGCTGCTGGTCGCGAGCGCTCATGCCCGCCTCGAAGAGCACGAGGCCACTCTCGAGGCCCTGGACGCGGCCGGAGACGCCGCCCGTCGCAGCGGGGAGCGCTTCATCCTTGCCAGCTGTGCGGTGGTCCGCGGCGAGCTGCTGCGCAAGCGCGGAGACCCCGAAGCGGCCATCCCCCACTACCGCGAGGCGGAACGGACCCTCGACCTGCTCGGCCACGGGGACGCCGACATCGCGCGGCTGAACCTGGCCTGCTGTGAGCTGGATCTCGGCGGTCGGCCCGAGGCTCTCGCCCGCAAGCTGTTGGCGGTCGAGGCCGGCGTGCTGTTGGCGATGGGGGCGCGGGTGTGCCTGTTGCCCTGCGTCGCGGACCGTCCGGACGGCGAGGCCGAGCGGCTGCTCGAGGCCCTGGAGGGCTCGACGGTGACCGACGCGGACTTCGCCCGCTATGCCGAGCTGGCGGCCGAGCGAGCCGTGGGGGATCGACGTCGGCAGCGGCTGCTGGCCTACGCGAAGAAGCAGCGCGCGCGCCTCGCCAAGTGAAGGTCTGTGTCGTCGGCGCTGGCGCCATCGGTGGAGGGGTCGGCGGGCTCCTCCACCGGGCTGGCCACGAGGTGACGCTGGTCGCTCGCGGGGCGCACCTCGAGGCCCTCGGTCGAGGACTTCGGCTGTGCACGCCCCAGGGTGTCGAGCTCCGGTCGGTCCCGACCTCGCCGGTGCCGCTCCCCGCTGACCTGCAGCTCCTCTGCGTGAAGTCCCAGGACACCGCCGAGGCGCTCGAGGTCATGCCCCCTCGTTCTCGGGTCGCCACGCTGCAGAACGGCATCGAGAACGAGGCCCTCGTCGAGGCCGCCGGCCACACGGTCCTTCCGGTGGTCGTCTTCGTGCCGGCGACCCACCTCGTGCCCGGCGAGGTCCGCCTGCACGGCGCGCCCCACCCCGGCTACCTCGACACGGGAGACGAAGATCTGGCCGAGCTGTTCCGCCAGGCCGGCTTCCGCGCGAGGGTGCGAAGGGACGTGATGGCCTGGAAGCGGGG
>Ga0114933_10006659_pt1 | contig 10199 bp, 12 predicted proteins | sample 4SBtaG_FD_89691 | JGI IMG/M metagenome (GOLD analysis project Ga0114933, IMG submission 89691) | Deep subsurface microbial communities from Kolumbo volcano to uncover new lineages of life (NeLLi) - 4SBTROV12_W25 metaG | ecosystem: Environmental > Aquatic > Marine > Volcanic | place: Kolumbo... | reverse complement strand
GTCAAATCAACATAAAATTTACTGGACCTTTCAAGTAACAGTCAAGACTATTTGGTTTGTTTTTGAAGATGATTAGTAGTTCCTATGTAAAACCACATTAAACCAATAGATGGTTCAAGTCCTATCCTTTCGTGTCCCAACGTTGGTCCACTACAGTCCTCTAGAAACCCAGATAGGTTTTTAAGGATATTAAAAATAATGTCAAATTAACATGAAATTTACTGGATATTATCAAACAAAAAAAATAACAAAAAAATTTGTGGTAGTTTTATCAAATGTGGTTCCTATCCTCCATTCACTTTATGACATGTTTCATCACCCAAATTTGCTAGTTCATGTAACCAAAACTTTTAGGAAAATTACGATCCTTAACCAAAATATTCATCAGAATCAGAATCAGAATCAGAATCAGAATCAGAATCAAAATCAAACTCTTCTCTATCTGGATAATCTTCATCATGAAAATACACAAGATTATCAGTGTCCCATTGAGATATATCTCCTTTGAATCTTGAACCAACGAACATTTTGTACATGTATCTCATATTTGAAGTGTTCCATTCTGATATATCCCCATTGAATTCAGATTGGAAAAACATTTTCATCATGTGAGTAACATTTGACACATCCCACCGAGAAATGTCTCCGTTGAATTTTGAGTTCTCAAACATACCACTCATTCTAACAACTTTTGAAACATTCCATTGGGATATATCTTTATTGAAAATAGAATTGTTGAACATGTCAATCATGAAAAAAACTTTTGAAGTGTTCCATCCAGAAATATCTCTGTTAAATTTAGAACTTTGGAACATTCCACTCATTGTTTCTACATTTGAAGTGTTCCATTGAGAAATGTTTCCATTAAATCTTGATTTGTGAAACATTAGACCTGTGATTTTGACATGGGATATATCCCATTCTGAAATATCTCCATTAAATTCGGATTCACTGAACATTGCCATCATATCAGTGACTTTTGAAGTGTTCCATCTAGAAATACCACGGTTAAACTTTGACCCTGAAAACATAAATTTCATTTTGACAACATTTGAGGTGTCCCAATCTGAAATATCTTTATTGAATATTGACTTTTGAAACATTTGGGTCATGTTAGTAACACTCGATGTGTTCCATTTTGATACATCCCTGTTAAATCGTGAATCATGGAACATTCTCGCCATATCAGTGACATTTGAAGTGTTCCAATTTGAAATATCTCCATTGAATATTGACCGTAAAAACATAGATCCCATATGAGTAACACTTGATATGTTCCACCCAGAAATATCACTATCAAATCTTGTTTCGGAAAACATATGAGCCATGTTGGTAACACTGGACACGTCCCATTCTGAAATATCTCCAATGAATTGTGACTCTTGGAACATTGCCATCATATCAGTCACGTTTGACGTGTTCCATTTTGATATGTTTCCATTAAAATTTGAATAATCGAACAAAAATCTCATGTTACGGACATTTGATGTGTCCCATTTTGAAATATCTTGGCCGAAAATATTTTTCCCATAAAACAATCTTTCCATGTTGGTGACATAAAAAGTATCCCATTCTGATATTTTCCCGAATAATTCAATACATTCTTTGGTTTTAAAATGATTTATTACTTCATGGATTTTGTGGAATTCTATGTTTGGCCAATATTCATTTGTCTCAAAATCTTCACTGACCAAAATATGGTGTGTTTGTGGATTGTTTCTCACTGTTGACAATTCAGAGTGTAATCTGGATATTGCAGCTATTGTTCGGATATTTAGTGTTCGTATTCTGACTAATCTTTTCAGAATATTAATGCTTGGAACAGTCGTTGGATCTTCCACAATGGTAATTGATTCATGTTTATTCGATCCTTTTTCAATGAAATAATTCTCCTTGGATATCCGATTGATATCTTTGATGGATAAGTCATTTTCTATTCTCATTATTGTTCTAATTTCTTCCGTTGATTTTCCATTCAACACACTATGTATAAAATCAAAACATTCGTTGGTCAAAGAAGCAATGTCAAAATATTCAGACAACATGAACACTTGAACCATGTTATTTATCGTGAGTTGATTTTGTCCCAAATAAAATGATATTATTAATTCTATATCTTCTTTAGATTGGATTAGTTCCACAATTTCAGAATCATCAATATATTGGTTGACAAATTTGGCATATTTGCTAAACCCATTATCAACAACAAATTTATCTCCACTGTTAGAAATTAAAGTAACCATAGTAAAACTGCAAATCATTTTGGCAAAAAAAAACAAATTTTTTCCCCACTTGTTCTATTCGAGGTTCAATTGACATGTTCCATCCAGAAATATCCCCATTGAATTTTGAACCCCAAAACATTCCTTCCATATTAGTATCTTTTGATGTGTCCCATCAGGAAATCTTTCCATTGAACATTGAATAACGAAACATTCTACTCATGTTAGTTACATTTGACATGTTCCATCCAGAAATATCCCCATTGAATTTTGAACCCCAAAACATTCTTTCCATTGTGGTAACATTTGATGTGTTCCATCCAGAAATATCCCCATTAAATTTTGAACCCCAAAACATGCTTTCCATTGTGGTAACATTTGATGTGTTCCATCCAGAAATATCTCCATTGAATGTTGAATCCCAAAACATGCTTTTCATCGTGGTAACTTTTGATGTGTCCCATTCGGAAATGTTTCCATTGAATGTTGAATGTTGAAATATTTTTTTCATGTTAGTTACATTTGATGTGTTCCATCCAGAAATGTCCCCATCAAATTTTGAATTACAAAACATTCTTTCCATTGTGGTAACATTTGATGTATCCCATCCAGAAATATCCCCATTAAATTTTGACCAACCAAACATTTCTCTCATGTTGGTAACATTTGATGTGTTCCATTTAGAAATATCCCCATCAAATTTTGAACCCCAAAACGTGTTTTCCATGTTAGTAACATTTGATGTATCCCATCCGGAAATATCCCCATTGAATATTGACCATCCAAACATTTTTTCAATGGTGGTAACTTTTGATGTGTCCCATTCGGAAATATCTCCATTGAATATTGAATAACGAAACATGCTTGTCATGGTAACAACTTTTGATGTGTTCCATCCAGAAATATCCCCATTGAATTTTGAATATTTAAACAGTTTTTCCATGGTAGTAACTTTTGATGTGTTCCATCCAGAAATATCTCCATTAAATTTTGAACCCTGAAACGTGCTTTCCATGTTAGTAACATTTGATGTGTTCCATCCAGAAATATCCCCCTTAAATTTTGACCAACCAAACATTTCTTTCATGTTAGTAACATTTGATGTGTTCCATTCAGAAATATCTCCATTGAATATTGAATAACGAAACATTTCTTCCATGTCGGTTACGCCCGATACATCCCATTTAGAAATATCTCCATTGAATGTTGATTCCCAAAACATTTTTGTCATAGTAACAACTTTTGATGTGTCCCATCCAGAAATATCCCCATCGAATGTTGAATGTTGGAACAGTTTTTCCATGGTAGTAACATTTGATGTGTCCCATTCAGATATTGTTCCCAATGCTTTGATACACTCTTCTGTTTCGAAACGTTTTGATTTCACTATATCATGAATATTATAAATTGTTATGTTGGGCCATTTTTCATTTTTTTTTAAAATTGTGGGATCTGTACCACTCAACAGGACGTTTCGGTTAATATTTCTCACTGTTGACAATTCAGAGTGTAATCTGGATATTGCAGCTATTGTTCGGATGTTTAGTGTTCGTATTCTGACTAATCTTTTTAGAATATTAATGCTTGGAACAGTCGTTGGATTTTCCACAATGGTAATTGATTCATGTTTATAAGATCCTTTTTCAATGAAATAATTCTCCTTGGATATCCGACCAATATCTTTGATGGATAAGTCATTTTCTATTCTCATTATTGTTCTAATTTCTTCCGTTGATTTTCCATTCAACACACTCTGTATAAAATCAAAACATTCGTTGGTCAAAGACGCAATATCAAAATATTCAGATAACATGAACACTTGAACCATGTTATTTATTGTGAGCTGATTTTGTCCCAAATAAAATGATATTATTAATTCTATATCTTCTTTAGATTGAATTAGTTCCACAATTTCAGAATCATCAATATATTGGTTAACAAATTTGGCATATTTGCTAAACCCATTATCAACAACAAATTTATCTCCACGATTAGAAATTAAAGTAACCATAGTAAAACTGTAAATTATTTTTACAAAAAAAACAAATTTTTTTCCCGCTTGTCATATTCAAGGTTCAATTGCCATGTTCCATTCGAAAATATCTTGGTTGAATTTTTAATAACATTCCTTCCATATTAGTAACTTTTGATGTGTCCCATTTGAAAATATCTTGGTTGAATGTTGAATTACAAAACATTTCTGTTATGTTGGTAACATTTGATGTGTTCCATTCAGAAATATCCCCATCAAATTTTGAACCCCAAAACGTGTTTTCCATGTTAGTAACATTTGATGTGTCCCACTCAGATATTGTTCCCAGTGTTTTGACACACTCTCATGTTTCGAAACAGTTTGATTTCGCTATACCATGAATATTATAAATTGTTATGTTGGGCCATTTTTCAATTTTTTTTTAAATTGTGGAACATGTACCACTGAACAGGACATTTTGGTTGATGTTTCTCACCATTGACAATTCAGAGCGTAATTTGGATATTTACAGCTATTGTTCTGATATTTAATTTTTGTGTTTTAACCAGTCTTCCCAGAATATCAATGCGAACAGTTGTTGGATTTTCCACAATGGTAATCGATTCATGTTTATTCGATCCTTTTTCAATGAAATAATTCTACATGGACATCCGACTAACATCTTTAATATACAAATCATTTTCTATCCTCATGATCATTATAATTTCTTCTGTGAACTTTTTATCTGGGACTGATTGTAGAAAATCAAGACAATTATTTGTCAAAGAATCAATGTCAAAATATTCGGATAGCAATAACATTTTAACTATCATTTAATGGACTGAATTATTAAAATATATTTTTGTTTTGATTTATGACCATACAAGAAGCCTTAAATAAATATATTTTTCAATGAATATTGATTGAAACCATTATATGAACATACTAAAGTCTGTTAAAGGATATTTCGAATTTCCAATCTGTTTTTACCCAAATAAAATGACACAATTAATTTGATATCTCTTGTGGATTGAACCAGTCTCACAATTCCACTTTTGTTGATTTGGTTGTTGAATTAATCCAGAATACTCAACAAAACCACCATCCACAATTATTTAATTTCCACTGTGAGAAATAAGAGAAATCGATTTTCCAGAAAACTAAAATCTTCACTGCTACTGTTACTGCCAAATCCTCCATCATCTCCGCTACCATCTGATTTAGTGAATTTGACACCACCATCGAATATTTCAACATATTTTTTTAGAGGTTTTTTTCCATTTTTTTCATAAATAGAAAATTGTTTTTTGTTGAGAGGATCAATGATTATTTTGTTCATTGTGACACCCCAATATTTTTTGGCCAAAAATTAAATTTATGAGTGTTAAACAGTAAAAATAGTAAGGATGGTGCAAACAGTCAAAATAGTTAGTTGGACCAAAAATCATAATTTGAGCAAAAGAAAACACGGACACAACCACAGTGTGATTTTTAGAAAACAAACAAAATGATAGTCATTAGTCTTGAATTTATTTTTGGACAGCAAAATAAAATTTGATAAAATATTTTTAATAAAAAGAATAGTACAATGAAGTTTTTTATCAAATCAACTGTGGACCCAAAGTATTTTCAAATAGAGAATGTTGATGATGATAATGCTTGTTTGTACAGAGCATTGGCAAATGGTCTAAATTACAGAACTAAAAGTAATAAATTTATTAGTTGTGAAGATAAGGTGTCTAACATTGATTGTTCTGAAGTTTATGGAAATGAGGATTGGGGTTCATCTGGTGATAAACAAGATAAATTGGCCAGACAACTTCAAAATGAAATGAGATGTTGGTTAAATGAAAATAAAAATATCATAAGTAATTTTGGGATGACATTTAAGGATTTGGTAGAAACAGAACATGAAATAAATTTTATTGAATATTTGGAACTTTACAAATATTTTGCAGGTGATGAATATACTTACATGGAGAATACTAAATATAAATATAAATCTGGACCTAAAAAAGGTCAATTTAAACAAAAAAAACAAATATTAGATAATAGATGGGGTGGAACACCAGAAATAATGGCTCTTAGTCATATTATAAAATGTCCTATTATTGTTTATACTAGTCAAGGGATCAGAAAAGGAAAAATAATAACTGGAAGAATACGTAATGACAAACCAGAAAAAAATGTTCGTCTAAAAGTTTATCAAATAATTGGACAAGAATACTTGATCAAAGGGAGACCATCATTGTTTTTGATTTGGAAAAAAACCACGCGTGGACCTCATTATTTGAGCATGTACTTGAAAAATCCAAAAACTAAAATAGATTTTTATGGAAGACCAGAGCAAATTTGACAAATAATGATTATTAAAAAATTTGAAAAATCATTAAAACATTTTTTGTTGTAAATGAATATGGCATCAACCAATTTAAACCTATACAAATTTAAGAAAATTTTTCTTGATTTGTTAAAATTTGATTCAGCCAAAAAAAAAACCTCTTTTAACATGATTTCAAAATTAAAAAAAAATATTGAAGATTTGAAAAATGAAATGATTTTTTTGAAAAATAAAATAACAAATTTAGAAACCGAGTGTGAATATCATAAAAATTGTGAGCTAAAAAATAAAGAAAAATTTGAATTATTAATTGAACTAAACAAAGAATATGAACGATATTTCTTAGATGGTTTTAGACTTTCAACCAAATTTAAGCACCAATATTGATAGCAACAGCAACAATAATCGGATTACTATTTCTCTGTGTAGTTTTTATGTTAAATTTGATTTATCAAAGTTTTTTTTTCGTGGTGAAAATGACCAGTACAAATGGCAAAGTGTACATAGGTAGTATGAACATGAGAGGTGAATGGGCATCTTTGATAAATAAAAACTCAAAAAGAATAAATGTAACGTCAGCACAATCCAAAAAATCTAAATATCGGTTAGCATTTAGCCCAATGACACCAATTAAAGAAGGCTACAAAGGTTATTATTGTTTTGAAAATTATTGGCAATCAGGTAAACGATATGAAGGTATTGATGATATCACTGTAACATCTTGGTGGAAAAAACAAAAAAAAGGACGTCGAAGATATCCAAAAGGAAAAGGAAAATTAATTAAATATGCTGAATTTCCAGGATTCAGTAAAGCTTTAGACTATATTCCATCCAGAAAATTGGTATATGTACCAGAGTATTTTAATCTTATTCATGATTTACCATTGGTCAAACAATTAAAACAAGATGTAAGTGATGGCATGTCTTATTCTATTTATGATTTTGATGGTCCAAGAACATTTGATGGAAATCCAACAATAAAAGAAGTTACAGTTGATTTTTTGAGAAAAATGATAAATAATCCAAAATATCCATTTGGACATGGTTATGTAGTTGCAGCAATAATTTCTGGGATTGAACCAGAACAATACATAAAATAATTATTGAAACCAGAACATTATTTATTTTTCCAAGATGTGTTACAATTAGTACACAAATACAGATATTTCATATTTACATTGTCATATTTAATGAATATCACATCTTGCGTGGAAGTTATTACGTTTGACACATCAAATGAAGATTTTTTATCAATATAATTTCTAACAGCTTTTAATTTTTCATTTAATTCTTTTTTATTTTTGATATTTAGTGATAATACAAATATACCATTTTTTTCAACGTCTGCCATTCCCACTAATATTTCTGAATCTTCTAACATGTCTGGAATTTCTTTGTTTAAATTATCTATGAAAAGTGATTTGTCTAATTCACTATTAGTGTCAACAATCAAATATTTTCCAAAAAATTTATTTGTGACACATTCTGGATTGATACATTTGATATTTTTGAGTCTTGGAAGTGTTGGATCATTAATCAATTGTTTATTGTTGGAGTATTTATGAACATAATCATCATGGAAATATTTGATATTATAAACACATTTATTAATTTTAACATTTTTGTTAACTTCACCACAATTTCTACAAAAATACACTAAATTTCCTTTGCTGTCATTTTTAAGGTACAACATATTTTCGCAATTCTCACAAAATTTAAACATACTCATTTGTACTATTATAATATAATATTAATATTCAAATATCATATTCAAATTTTTTAATTGAATTAAATATCAATGATGGAAATGAGTAATTTTACAGAAACAAGAAAAATGACATATCACAACACTTGAAATTTTAGCAAAAATTGTTGTTATTTTGTTGCTATCCCACTTAAAAAATAATTTTGATATTTTAAATAATGGGTTTAAAATGGCTTAATCTAAAAAAAATTTACAGCTTGAATTATGGTGACCAAATAATTAAATCTTTTATAGTTTCTTCATATGCTAAAAAAAAACTAAACATATTAATGATGATGTTAGTAACCATTATAATAAGATGTATTTTATGTTCTTTTCTAACTTTTATATTTAGTTATAATTGTTATATTGATTTTTTTATCCATTCATTTGTATCAGTTGTTGTTGTCTTAAAATCACATTGGATTTATGATATTATTGAAAAAAGACACAAGTATTTCTATTCATATACTAAATATATCATTAATAACTATACTGCTGAAAATTACAGACGATGGAAAAGAAATATTGTTCTTGGGATATCTTTATATCTAATAATATTGTTACTTATTTTCAAAATTAACAACCAAATATTAATTATTTATATTGTTCAATATATATTTACTTACTTTGTAATAGACATTATTGAACACAACAAAATAGAAACTTTTATCAATAAAATAAAAAATAAACCTAAAAACATGTTATTTAATGAAATAGAAATTTTGGATGATTATTGTAAAATTACAGAAAACAAAATTCTAAAAAAAAATAAATCTGACGAATATAATAAATTTAACAAATCTATCAAACATAACAAATTAAATATAAAAAAAAACAAATTTGTAATGGTAAAGACAAAATAAATCATTGGGGTTAATTAGATTTGCCAGGTTTATTAAAATAAAAAAATATAACATAAATAATTAATGGCTTATGAAATGTTACCTGGACTTTGGGTAGGAGACAAAGAAACTAATTCTTCGTCAGGATTTTATATTGAAAAAAATATAGATTTGTCTATTAATTGTAATTTTAAGAATTCAAATTCTCAAGGTTACACAAAATTCCAAAAATTTTTAACAAGAGTTATTTCATTGATTCATAATAATGTTACAAATTTAAAAAATATATTAGTTCACAGTGATAATTATAACATGGCGTTAATATCATTAGTGGCATACATGATTAAATATGCCAAAATAACAGCTAATTGTGCTATCAAATTAATTAAATCTAAACATCCCTATGCTTTTAGTGATGGAGTTTATTATGTGAAATATCTAATTCAATTTGAAAAAGAACAAAAAGAAGATTTCTAAAAAAAATCAAATAATTTGGTCAATTATGTTAAATTCCAACTGCTTCGTTCTTGTTGATCATTTCTGAACAAAATGTAAGTCTATCCATCAATAAATCAAGATGATTAATAAATTTCATTCCTGTTGTTAGATCAATTTTTTCTTCGATGGTGTGTTGTTGTAATGAAACCAATGCTTGATTAACATCTGTTTTGGCTGCTTGTCCACCTCTGACATTTGTGTAAACTTCACGATAAAAATCAGCAATTGCGTCATTGGTACAAGCTCTCATATTATTAATCACAAATGTACTAGTTCCACATTTAGTTTTATCTGTTCTTTTTTCTTTTTTCAAACATTTCTTTAATTCAATGTTTTTTTCCATAAATGTCTTTCTGTAAACCAGGTAATCATTTGAATGATCAAACACAGATTTTATTGATTCAAAATTATGTTTGTAGCAATTATCTAATGGCATTTCTGAGTTTAAAATACACATTACTCTTATCGAGTCATATGATTTATAATTATTGCGGATGGTAACATGATTTGTTTCCACTTTAATAATTTTTTTGAATTTGTTAAATGTATCTTCATTACATGTTTCGTAAGAATGTTC
>Ga0114933_10006658_pt1 | contig 10201 bp, 7 predicted proteins | sample 4SBtaG_FD_89691 | JGI IMG/M metagenome (GOLD analysis project Ga0114933, IMG submission 89691) | Deep subsurface microbial communities from Kolumbo volcano to uncover new lineages of life (NeLLi) - 4SBTROV12_W25 metaG | ecosystem: Environmental > Aquatic > Marine > Volcanic | place: Kolumbo... | reverse complement strand
TGTTAGGTGCCGCGGATAACCTATTAGAGATAAAGCTTGAGGGCAGAGAATACAATGTTGTTGATCCTATCAGACGTGGCGAAGTTCTCAGATTCAAAGTTGTGGACGATCAGATATGAAACCAAGAACGATAAGAGGAGTTAATGATCTCTTGCCAGATAATCTAGGCACCTGGAAATACCTAGAAGAAAAAGTTATCCGAATTGTTGAATCCTATGGTTTTAATGAAATTAGATTGCCCATTATGGAGAGAACGGAGCTATTCAAAAGGTCAATTGGTGAGGGTACTGATATCGTTGAGAAAGAAATGTATACCTTTAATGATCGAAATGAGGAAAGCATAACTCTGAGGCCTGAAGCAACCGCCTCATTGGCTAGGGCTGGCATTACTAATGGATTATTACACAATCAACAACAAAAATTATGGACGATGGGACCAATGTTTAGGTACGAAAAGCCTCAAAAGGGCCGCTATCGTCAGTTCTATCAGTTTAATATTGAAGCCATGGGGTTTGAGGGTCCTGATGCGGATGCTGAAATAATAATTTTATGCCAAAGAATGTGGAAGCAACTTAATATTAATAAAATATCCTTGAAAATAAACTCTCTTGGGGATAAAAAAACAAGATCTGATTATAGAAAAGACCTGATCAATTACTTTTCGTCACATGAAGGACAATTAGATCAGAACAGTAAAAACAGATTGCATCAAAATCCATTAAGGATATTAGACAGTAAGAATCCAGAAATGAGTATGCTGATAGATAACGCACCATTGCTTTCAGACTACTTAGATTCAGCCTCTAAAGATCATTTTGAAAAATTCAAAGAAATTATTAGTTCCGCTGGTATTGAATTTGAGGTAAACCCGAAGCTTGTTAGAGGATTAGATTATTATAATCGAACGGTCTTTGAATGGGAGACAGATGCCCTAGGATCTCAAGGTGCTGTATGCTCGGGAGGAAGATATGACGGTCTCATTGAGAAAATAGGTGGCCGACCAACACCCGCAATTGGTTGGGCAATGGGTATGGAGCGATTGGTTAGTTTGTTTGAACTTTCTAATGAAAAAATCTCAAAAGTTTCTCCTCATATTTATATCGTGGTAGACGGAGAGAAATCTCAACAAAAAGCGTACAAAATATCTGAAGAGTTACGTGATCTTAATCCAAGCATTAGGATACAATTGAACATGAGTGGCGGTAGTTTTAAGTCGCAATTAAAACGTGCAGACAAAAGTAATGCAGATTATGCGATAATTATCGGGAATGATGAATTAGAGAATAGATATTTAAGTATTAAATTTCTTAGAAAAAACCAAGATCAAATTCAAGTTCCTATTGGGAATTACAAACAAATCGTTGATTTGGTATTGAATTGATCAAAAAAAACAAACAGGTGAGTTGTGGACGAATTTCTATCAGAAAAAGAGCAAATTCAATATATACGTGAATGGTGGCAAGAAAATAGATCATATATCTTTATTGTTATATTAGTGGTAGTAGGCGGTATAACCGGAAATAATGCTTGGAAATCAAGCATTGCAGAAAAGCAATTATCTGCATCATCCCTCTATGAGAGCTTAGCTGTGGGAGTCTCTGATAATAATTCTGAGACCGCTGAGGAGATTGCGGATCAAATATTCAACGGGTATAAAGACACCATATATTTTGATAAAGCAAAACTTGCCATGGCTTATTTCTATATGAGCCAGAGCAGAGATGAGGATGCTGCAAATTCACTCAGGGATATTTTGCAAAAATCTGAAGATCACGAGATCTCATTAATAGCAGAATATCGTCTTGCAAAGATAATGCTTTACCAGAAAAAATATCAGGAAGTGATCGATATGCTTACAGATAATATTGGGCATGCATTTGAAACAAAATATAGTGAATTACTTGGAGATGCTTATTATAGCCTTCAAGAATACGATGCTGCTGAAGCAGCGTACCTTGCAGCATTGAGAACGACCAATCAACCTCAAGTGGTAGATGCTGCGCTTATTCAAATGAAGATTAATGATTTACCCGATACAAATGACAGCACCATAATTCCAGAAGATGAGATAGAGATTACCTCTCAATGAGTTTTAGAAAATTTAACTGTTTCATTCTTTTTATAAGCACTTTTCTTGGCGGCTGTACTTTTTTTCAGGATCAAGATGAAGAATTGCTTCCAGCAGAGCTGGTTAAGTATGACGAATTGCTGAACATTAAGAAGGTATGGGGAAAAGGTATTGGTAAGGGATCTGAACAGCTTCACCTTTCTCTTAAGCCGAGTGGAAATAGCGAAGTAATTTATACAGCCAGTCACGATGGAAAGGTCTCGTCCGTAGAAGCTGTATCCGGAAGAGTATTTTGGAGAAAAGATTTAAGTACAAATTTAACAGCTGGGCCAGCAATAACCGATACAAGATTGGTTGTCTTTGGCTTGGATGGTGATTTAATTTGCCTCAGAACTGGTGATGGATCAGAGGCATGGAGAACCTCAATCAAAGGCGAATCAATAGCTACGCCCGTCATAGCGAACGACAACGTAATCATACATACTATTGATGGCCAGTTGAGAAGTTTTTCTATTTTTGATGGAACCGAAAGGTGGAGCCTAAGCCAGGATATACCCTCACTAACTTTAAGAGGTTCTTCTTCGCCGGTTATTCTTGGTAATAATGTTGTCTCAGCTTTTGATAATGGAAGGGTTATTCTAGTTAATATTGAAACTGGCATGGTGATATGGGAAGCAATGCTTTCACCTCCTACAGGAAGAAGTGCGCTAGAGAGATTAATTGATATAGATGGAACAATTAAAACTTTCGGTCAAGATATCTATTTAGCTGGATATCAGAGTAAGTTGGTCAGTCTGGCGGCAGAATCAGGTCAAATTATATGGTCTAAAGATTTGTCTACACAGGCAGGCATAGACATCGATGATGAGCATATCGTTGTTACTTCAGAAGAGGGTTTTGTTCTCGGTTTATCCAGAGATGACGGTAGTGAGATTTGGCGAAATGAAATACTTATCAGAAGAGAAGTCACGGCTCCAGTAATATTTGATTCAACGGTTGTGGTGGGGGATCTAGAAGGCTATGTTCATTTTTTTGATATTTCAACAGGTGATCTCCTCTCAAGAAGACGAGCTGGCAAAGGAGCAATATCTGGACATCCAGTGGTAATCGAGGGTTATTTATATGTTCAAAATGAAACAGGTGAGCTAACGGTTTTTTCGTCGCCAGATGCTGAGGATGCACCATCAAGACGTTTCAAATTTTGGGGGACCTAAGCCATTATGGCGAGGTTGAAATTATATGCTTCCAGTTATAGCGTTAATCGGTTCTCCGAACGTTGGCAAATCAACACTTTTTAATCGTCTAACCAAATCTCGTGATGCCATCGTGGCTGATTTTCCTGGTCTTACTAGAGACCGTCAATACGGTTATGGAAAGATAGGTTCTATTCCTTATCTTGTCATTGATACTGGAGGAATTACTGGAGACGAAGAAGGCATCAATGAATTGATGGTACAGCAAACCTCCGAGGCTATAAGAGAGGCAGACACCCTTATTGTTATGGTTGATGGTAGAGCAGGACCCTCAGCTTCTGATCAGCATATTATTGAAATAACTCGAAAATATTCAAACAAAATCTGGTTTGTAGTTAATAAAACTGAAGGCCTGGATTGTGATATTGCTGTTTCAGAATTTCAAAATTTTGGTTTCTCCAGAACAGCTGCAATATCCGCATCTCACGGCGATCAGGTCTCATCAATGATGGATGAGGTTCTTAAACCATTTGTTGATGAAGCAGACCTTCAAGATATTGATAGTCCAAATAACGATGAGAACAAATCACTCAGTATTGCGATTATTGGTAGACCCAATGTTGGGAAATCAACTTTGATAAACCGGTTAATTGGAGAAGATAGATTGGTGGTTTACGATCAACCTGGTACAACAAGAGATACAATAAAAATTGATATTCAAAAAGATGACGAAAACTTTACTCTCTTTGATACAGCAGGGGTTCGGCGAAAAGCCAAAGTAAAGCAAAATATCGAGAAGTTCAGTGTCATCAAGTCGATGCATGCTATTGAGAAATGCAATGTCGTATTCGCTGTCATTGATGCTTCAGAGGGCATAACAGAACAAGATATCAGTCTCATGGGTTTATCAATAGATCGAGGCAGAGCCCTCGTTCTCTTATTAAATAAATGGGACGGATTAGATAAAGAACAGAAAAAAAATATTAATAATCAAATTGATAGACGTCTCCCATTTCTAGATTTTGCAGATAAACATGCCATCTCAGCACTTCATGGAACAGGAGTAGGCAATTTACTGCGAGCAGCAAAAAAAGCATACAAGGCAGCCACTCGAAATATTTCAACCAATTTACTCACTAGCGAACTTGAAGATGCTGTGATTGAGCATGCTCCGCCGCTCGTTAGGGGAAGAAGGATTAGATTGAGGTATGCACATCAGGGGGGTAAAAATCCACCAACAATAGTTGTTCATGGAAACCAAACTGAGAGACTTCCACTGGCATACAAGCGTTATTTAATGAATCGATTCAGGAAGAGATTCAAACTTCAGGGCACACCAGTTAGATTAGTTTTTAAAACCAGTGACAATCCATTTAAGGGGAGAAGAAATAAACTTACGCCGAGACAAGCACGAAAGAAAAAGCGACTCATGAAGTTCACAAAAAAGAAAAAATGAAACCAATTTTCTTGAACACTTCACTTATAAGTTCTCCAAAAGTACACAGCATTAAAAAATTTTATTGATCGCTTGTTACTTTATGTGTTTAATTTCTCATGTATTTAAGTAAATATAAGTGATCAATGAAGGCAACGAAATACATAAAAATTGATGGTAAATTTAAAATGCACCGAGGTGGTGAGCTCGAGTCGCCTTCCATAGCCTATGAAACATGGGGTGAATGCAAGGGGGATGGAGAGAATGCTGTTATAATTTTTACGGGACTGTCTCCATCTGCACACGCTTCTTCATCAGCAAAAGACCCTACCAGCGGCTGGTGGGAGGATATGATCGGCTCAGGCTTGCCACTTGATACAGATAAATTTTTTATTATATGTATAAATTCTTTAGGTAGCTGTTTTGGTTCAACTGGGCCAAATTCATTAGATCCATTAACAGGTAAGCGCTATAAGCTTTCATTTCCTGTTCTATCTCTTGAGGATGTGGCTAAGGGTGGGTTCGAAGTTACTAAGGCTTTGGGTTTAAAGAAAATACATACGACAATTGGATGCTCAATGGGAGGAATGACAGCATTGTCGTTCTGTGTGCAATTTCCCAGCATAAGCGAGCGGTTAGTATCTATCTCTTCTTCAGCAAGGGCACTGCCATTTTCCATCGCAATCAGATCTCTTCAGAGAGAGATGATAAGACGGGACCCAAAATGGAACGACGGTAATTATGACCCTAAAGACCCTCCTGTAATGGGCGCAAGATTGGCGAGAAAGCTTGGAATGATTACATATCGCTCTGCACGTGAGTGGGAAATTCGATTTGCCAGAGAAAGGAATACCTTTGAAAAAGATGAGAATGAAAAATTTATTGGTGATTTTGCCGTAGAGTCCTATTTGCAAAATCACGCAGAGAAATTTACTGGTCAATTCGATGCGAATTGTTATTTATATTTATCACGTGCATCGGACTTATTCGATTTTAATGAAAATGGCGGTTCATTATCATCTGCTTGCGAAAAATTGAAATTGAAATCTGCTCTTGTTATTGGTGTTGAAAGTGATTTTTTATTTCCCATTCACCAACAAAAAGAACTGGCTGATCATTTGAAAAAATCAATCAATAATACAGAGTTTGTGGCATTAGATTGCATTAAGGGACATGATTCTTTCTTGGTTGAAATGGATGCTTTTCGTCCTGTTATTAGTAAGTTTATGCAATAAACAAACAGTCAATCCTTTCTTTCTGTGACTTTTGCTATTATTTCACCTTTAGCCAATTTAATGTCAATTTGACTGTTAATACATACTTTTTCACTGTTCGAGATAATTTTTTTTGTTTTTGAATCCCTTGCTACAGCATAACCTCTATCGAGAGTTTTAAGTGGGCTAAGTGAATCTAATGTTTTTCCTAGGGTGGTTAACTGGCTATTAAGATTTGTTACTGAGCTTTTTGTAGATGTTGTAATCTTTAATTGCATTTCACTAAGATGGGAAATTGCTTTTTGAATTTTAAGTTTTGGTGAGGAGCTATTTAAACTAAATTTTAAGCTATCAACTGCCTTACTGTGTAAGGATAAATTACGACTTATTGAACTAAAAAGTAATTTTCTTAAATTACCTGATATCTCAATTTGTTTTCTAACAGTCATAATAGGGCTGCTCTGAGAAAGTCTTTTACTGAGCCAATCCATAGATTGAGATTTAGAATTGATATATTGATTTGTCTCGTGCTCAATCCTTTCAAACAGTGTCTTTAGTAATTTTAATAGTTCGTTCTGATCTGGAGTGACAATTTCAGCTGCACCTGAAGGTGTAGGTGCCCTAATATCAGAGACAAAGTCAGCTATAGTTGTGTCCGTTTCATGACCAATAGCGCTAATTATTGGAATTTTGCTCTCATGAATCGCGCGCGCAACAATTTCTTCATTAAAAGCCCATAAATCTTCGAGGGAACCCCCACCTCTGGCCAGTATTAATACGTCACAATCTGCGCGATGATTGGCTTTTTTCAGCGCAATTTCAATATCAGGGGCCGCATTATCACCCTGAACGGTTACGGGAAAAATAACAATAGGTAACAGTGGAAACCTTCTTTTAAGAATGCTTAGTACATCTCTGATAGCTGCACCGGAAGGCGAAGTAATCACTCCAATCTTTTTTGGCAGTTTTGGAATTTGTAATTTTTTCTCTCTATCAAATAATCCTTCATTGAATAATTTTTGTTTTAATTCTTCATATTTTCTTTTTAAATCTCCTTCGCCGGCTGTTTCCATTTTTTCAATAATGAATTGATATTCACCACGAGGCTGATAAAGACTGATTTTTCCTAATGCCAGCATTTTCATACCATTGGAGATATCGTTTGCATTAATCGATTGCCTCTGTTTAAACCAAGCACATCGAATTTGCGACGTCTCATCTTTTAAACTGAAATAAATGTGTCCTGATGCCGGTCTTGCTAAATTTGATATTTCTCCTTCGATCCATAACTTTGGTATGCCATTTTCGAGAAGAGATTTTGCAAGTTTATTTAATTCCGTGACGGAAATAATTTTGATTTCTTTATTATCTGCAATAGGGTCATTCATTTTTTTAGTATATATAAGCGCCGCTAAAAAAGAGGATTATTTTTATAAAAAAATTAAATCAGTTGTTTACCAGAAAAAAATGAAAGAGTAGAATTGCGTGGTTACAGTAACTGAATTGTAACGGAAGATTGTATGAGAATAACTAATGAGGCGCTTACATTCGATGACGTCCTCCTGCGGCCCGCATATTCTGACGTCATGCCGAAAGATGTCGATATCAAAACAGCACTAACCACCGATATTAAACTAAATATCCCACTTTTGTCTGCAGCAATGGACACAGTTACAGAGTCTGCGATGTCTATTGCATTGGCTCAGGAAGGGGGAATGGGTATTATCCATAAGAACATGTCAATTTCTGATCAAGCCAAAGAAGTTTTGAAGGTAAAGAAATTCGAGAGCGGTATTGTTAAAGACCCAATCACTGTATCTTCTGACGTAACGATACAAGAGGTAATTGATCTTACCAGAGCAAAAGGTATTTCAGGAGTGCCGGTGGTTGATGATAATGAAACTGTTGGGATTGTTACACATAGAGACTGGCGATATGAGAACGATCTTGATGCATCGGTTTCAAAGATCATGACACCAAAGGAAAAGCTGGTTACAGTTTCAGAAGATGCATCTGAGGAAGAGGTTTTATCCCTTCTGCATAAACACCGAATTGAGAAAGTGCTCGTGGTTGATAATGACTTTTCACTTAAAGGTTTAATTACTGCCAAAGATTTCCAAAAGGCTACCGATTTTCCAAATGCATGCAAAGACAATGAAGGGGCCTTGAGGGTTGGAGCAGCTGTTGGTACATCTGACGATACTGACGAAAGGGTCAGCAAACTGGTTCAAGCGGGTGTTGATGTCATTGTAATTGATACTTCTCATGGTTTTTCGAAAGGTGTTATAGATACAATAACCAGAGTAAGAAAACAGCATCCAGATATACAAATAATTGCTGGGAACATCGTTACATTGGATGCAGCTCAGGCATTGATAAAAGCAGGGGCAAATGCTGTAAAAGTAGGAATTGGACCTGGATCAATATGCACCACAAGAATCATTGCTGGTGTTGGATTGCCTCAGATTACAGCAATAGATGAAGTTGCTGAGGGTATGAAAAAATCAGGTGTACCAGTTATTGCAGATGGTGGTATTAGATATTCTGGCGATATAGCAAAAGCGATAGCGGCAGGTGGCCATGCTGTTATGCTGGGAAGTTTATTTGCAGGCACAGAAGAGTCACCAGGTGAAGTGGTAATTTTTCAGGGCAGATCATTCAAGTCTTATCGTGGTATGGGTTCTGTGGGTGCGATGAGTCAGACACATGGATCATCTGACAGGTATTTTCAAGACAGTGAGAACGGATTAGATAAACTTGTGCCAGAAGGAATCGAGGGCAGAGTGGCTTACAAAGGTTCTGTGATTACTATAATCAATCAAATGGTTGGGGGACTTCGATCTGCAATGGGCTATACTGGTTGTGCAACAATCTCAGAAATGAGAACAAAACCTCAATTTGTTAAGATAACCCCAGCAGGTATGAAAGAAAGCCATGTCCATGACGTGGCGATTACTAAAGAAGCACCTAATTACAGAAGCACAACATAGAACATATTCATCAAGGCGAGTCTATGGATATTCATGTTAATCAAATTTTAATACTTGATTTTGGAAGCCAATACACACAACTGATTGCCAGAAGAGTTAGAGAGAGCGGTGTCTATTGTGAGATACACCCATGGGATCAAGACGAAAAGATACTACAGAATTTTAAACCAGCAGGAATTATTCTTTCTGGAGGCCCAGAATCCGTCAATCTAGACAATCCACCAACTGCACCAGAATTTTTATTTAATCTCTCAATACCTATCCTTGGGATTTGCTATGGAATGCAAACGATGGCTAAGCAACTTGGAGGAAAGGTTGAGGCATCCAGTGAGCGAGAATACGGATATGCAGAAGTTGAACCATCGAACTCATTTCTCCTTAATGGTTTGAGTGATAACGATACAGGTTTATTGAAAGTATGGATGAGTCACGGTGACCGGGTAGAGTCGATTCCAAAGGGTTTTGTAGCATCAGCGAGCAGTAAAAACTCTCCATTTGCTGTTATGGAAGATACCAAACGTAAATTTTTTGGCCTGCAATTTCATCCCGAGGTTACTCACACACTCAAGGGCAGAGAAATAATTGATAGGTTTGTACATGAAATTTGTGGTTGTTTACACGAATGGACCCCATCAAATATTGCTTCAGAAGCCATCAAAGAAGTAAAAGAAAAAGTCGGTGATGGCGAGGTGCTCCTGGGCTTGTCAGGAGGTGTTGATTCTTCGGTAGTTGCGGCAATTCTTCATAAGGCAATTGGTTCCCAGCTAACATGCGTTTTTGTCGATCACGGTCTTTTGAGATTCAATGAGGGCGACCAAGTAATGAAAACCTTCAAAGAAAATCTTGGGGTGAATGTTATTCGAGTGAATGCAGCCGATCGTTTTTTTGAAGCATTGAAAGGCATTGAAGATCCTGAGGAAAAAAGAAAAATAATAGGACGATTATTTGTCGAGGTATTTGATGAAGAAGCTAAAAAACTCAATCATATCGAATATCTTGCTCAAGGAACGATTTATCCTGATGTCATTGAATCTGCCGGAGCTTCAACTGGTAAAGCGCATGTGATTAAGTCACATCATAATGTAGGAGGATTACCTAAGAATATGCGAATGAAGCTGATAGAGCCTCTCAGAGAGCTTTTCAAAGATGAGGTGAGAAAAATTGGCATAGAACTTGGATTACCAGAAAAGATGGTCTACAGACATCCATTTCCTGGACCAGGATTGGGTGTACGTGTTCTTGGGGAGGTTCTTCCAGAGCACGTAAAACTACTTCAATTGGCTGATGACATATTTATAAAT
>Ga0114933_10006657_pt1 | contig 10202 bp, 9 predicted proteins | sample 4SBtaG_FD_89691 | JGI IMG/M metagenome (GOLD analysis project Ga0114933, IMG submission 89691) | Deep subsurface microbial communities from Kolumbo volcano to uncover new lineages of life (NeLLi) - 4SBTROV12_W25 metaG | ecosystem: Environmental > Aquatic > Marine > Volcanic | place: Kolumbo... | reverse complement strand
GACACCGCGACCCAGGGTGAGACAAGTTGAGTCCCGCAGGCAAACGATAGACGACCACATTCATGAAACTTCCCACGAACGCGCCGGTCAATGTCATCCAAACCAACAGCAACGAACGCATCACCAGCGTGCCATGCTGCACCCAGTCGAAGCTGCCGATCAGCAGGAATCCAATTTGAAGGGAGTCATCACTCATGAAGCAAAAACTAACAGCGCTCGGTCAACTCACACCCTGTAGTTCGACCGTCGGTTTATGGATCCGCACGAGAACACCCTTGAACGCAGGTGTCTTTGATTTGGCATCGGCCGCACGGGAGACCAATACATTGGCCTCAGGAAAATACATCAAGGCATTTCCAGCACGAATTCCTTCAAAAGGCCGCACGAGAATCCCAGGCAGAGTTCCGGTTTCGCTAGAGACTTCCACACGATCGTTTTCCGCCAGCCCCAGACGCTGAACGTCGTCCGGGTGCAGCAAAATCACATCGCGACGATCCTGCCCACGATAAATGTCCGTTTCTTCGTACACCACGGTATTGAACTGACCTTCACTACGAACCGTCATCAACCGGAGTTCATCTTCCTCGCCACGCAACTCCGGAAGCCGGTGCACATGCAACACAGCGCGTCCGGAGGGCGTTGAGAACTGAGGCTGATGAAACGTCCTGCCGCCGATCTGAAACTCGGTCTTCGACGACGCAATATCAGCAATCTGCTCATAACCGGGTATCACGCGAGCAATCATCCCCCGAATCTGATTGGTATCGGCCATCGATTGCCAATCGACCGGCCCGGATTCCCCCAGGACCTGTGCGGCAATTTGAGCGATGACTTCGACTTCTCCACGCGGACCGTCATGCCGGCGCGGGCCTCCGTCACTGAGCCGCACATAATTGAACATCGATTCCTGAGTCGTGGTGTAGGCCTCCTCGTCCCGTGCCAAAACCGGCAAGACGATCGTTTCCTTGGCCAAACCATTGGCATGCCCCGTATTCAAAGTCGTATTGAGCATTACCAGCGTGTCCAAGCTTTCCAGGGCTTCGGCAGCGTACCGTGAATCCGGATTGGACCCGAACAAGTTCCCCCCCAGACAGAAACCGAATTTGAGCCGACCGGCATGTGCTGCCTCCATACAACCCAACGTATCCAGGCCTGGAGTTGTGGGGAGCGTGAGTTCGTAATGCGACTGCAATCGCTCGAAGATTGCTGCTTTCAACTGCGGTGTGACCCCCACCGAACCAATCCCCTGCACATTGGAATGTCCGCGAATGGGCAACAACCCGGCATGCGGGCGTCCGACCATACCGCGCATCAGCGCCAGGTTCGCGATGGCCTGCACGTTGTCTACGCCATGCTCGTGGTGCGTGATCCCCATCGTCCAACTGAACACCACGTTCTTGGCAGCGGCATACTTTTCCGCCATCTCGTCGATCTCTGCGCGCGAGACACCCGACTTGCGTTGAATCTCGCCCCAGTCCGTTTGACGCAACTCCGCCAACCACGCTTCGTGACCTTCACAAAACTGTTCAAGAAACGCGGCATCCTGTGCCCCCATTTCATCGATGCGTTTTGCGATCCCGGTGAGCAGCGCCAGATCGCCACCGATATGGGGCTGGACATAGGTGGTGGCAATCTTGGTTCCCCACAGCAAGCTCCGCACATTGCTGGGCACACGAAAATTGACCAACCCTTTTTCGATCACCGGGTTGACCACGACAACTTCCCCTCCGCGTTGCCGCACGTGCATCAAAGTCGTCATCAGCCGCGGATGATTGCTCGGTGGATTACCACCGATGACAAACACCAGGTCCGCATGCTCAACGTCATCCAAGACGACACTGGCGGTCCCACTGCCGATCGCACTGGTCAACCCAACACCACTCGCCTGATGACAATAGTAGCTGCAATTATTGACGTTGTTCGTGCCCAACAGACGGGCAAACAATTGCAGCGAAAATCCAGCTTCATTCGAACTGCGTCCACTGAAGTACCAAAACGTCTCGTCCGCAGACAAGCCGCTCAAACGGCGGGTAATGCGCTGTAGCGCGTCTTCCCACGAGATCGGACGGTAGTAATCCTGGCCCTGTTCGTACAGCAACGGCTTGACGATCCGCCCGGCGGACTCCATTTGTAGCGGGGAGAACTTCTGTAGCTGCGGCACGGAGTAGGTCGACCAGAATTCGTCGGGAATCCCCGCTTGCATATCTGCCGCCATCGCTTGCAACGATTTCTTACAGACTTCGGGCCAGCCTCCCACTTCATTGACCATGCCACCTTTTTGGCCCCCCATGCCCAGCGCACAGGTCTTGCAGGCATTCTTGCTCTGCAAGGCCTTCCACATTTTGAAGATACCGCCCGCTTCACGTGCTTTGCGAAGCGTGTACCACACTGCCGGCCATCCACCACCGCTCTTGGGATATCTCATCATCGGTCCCTCGGGGGAAACTTCGCTCCAACCAACGCCATCCACCAGGTGGACACGAGCGTGGGGTTGACTTGAGCACCCGAGCAGACTCGTGTCGCGATCCGGCACCGCCAGTCCGACGGTAAACGCGGGTTACCGCATGCGCTGGGGTTCCTTCCAACGCGCGGCTACCAGCTACAAAGCTCCCGCCACCGCCAGTGAATTTTTGCGAATGGTGTGTTGCAGCATTCGGTTGGAGCAGGCAGAAAAGGGACGATATTCGCCGTTTCCGCCATGCACTCCCGTTACCGGATGGGTGGGTGGCTTGTAGAATATGACTATCGTAGCCCGAACCCGGAATGAAGACGAGCCACATGAACGAGATTCCGACCGACCTGAAGATCATCGGCGACAAACTACAGATTTCCTGGAGTGACGGCGCGTCACATCAATACGGGTTTTCTCAGCTCCGCAGTGCTTGCCCCTGTGCCACCTGCCGTGAGAAACGCAAAGAGGAAACAGCCCCGACGGCAGCCGATTCGCTGGCACTTCCGGTGCTTTCCGCGGCCGAAGCGCAACCGCTGACCATTCAAGGGATGCAGCCGGTGGGAAATTATGCCTATTCCATTAACTTCAGCGACGGCCACGATACGGGCATTTACACCTTTGAATTCTTGCGCCAGCTTGGCAGCTGACCGGCGATTGAAACGTCCCGCCTCGAATCCCTCAGCACCACCTTCGACGAGCAAAACAAGCCATGGCACGCTGGCCTCGTAAAACCTGGACGACGCTGTTCACCTACGGCACCATTTTCCTGCTCTTTCCCGTCCTGTGCCTCTTGGCGTATGCTTACGTCTACGGATGGTTTTTTTGATTGCGATACGGCAGGCGGCTCACGGATGGTAGAGACAACGGACTCACGCGAGGCACTCGCCGCCCTCCTCGAGCCCTGCGGACAACAACATCTTCTGCAGTTCTGGGATCAGCTTGACAGTCAGCAACGGGAGCGGTTGACGGCAAGCATTCGGGACATCGACTTTGAGCAGTTACAGTCGCTCACTCTGGGCAAACAAACCACCACCGACTGGGAGGCACTTGCTGCACGCGCCGATGCTCCCCCTGCAGTTCCTGTGGATGGGATCGCCAAACCAACGGTCGAAGAAGCTCGGGAATGCGGCGCAGCAGCGCTCAGCCAAGGCAAGGTCGGGATGGTGCTGGTAGCCGGAGGGCAGGGCACGCGACTGGGGTTCCCTCACCCCAAAGGTATGTTCCCTCTCGGGCCGGTCTCCAAGCGACCTCTCTTTCAACTGCTCATCGACCAGCTACTCGCACGAGGCCAGAGGCACGGGGTCCGCATCCCACTGTATCTGATGACCAGCCCTGCGACGCACGACGCCACCGTCGCCTACTTTCACGCACACCATCGCTGTGGGCTGGCAGAAGACGACCTGACAATCTTCTGCCAAGGCACCATGCCCGCAGTCGACGCCGCCACCGGCAAAGTACTGCTGGCAGCACCCGATCAACTGTTTCTCAGCCCCGACGGGCACGGAGGCATGCCTGCCGCATTTGCTGAACATGGCTGCCTGACACACGCCCGCAAGCGAGGTATCCAACAGCTCTACTACTGCCAAATCGACAACCCACTGGCCCAGGTCTGCGATCCGACGCTGCTGGGATACCACTTGCTGGCCAGCTCGGACATGACGACGCAGGTGGTGCGCAAACAAGTCGCATCGGAGCGGGTGGGCAACGTGGTATCGATCGATGACCAGATACGAATCATCGAATACAGTGACCTGCCACCTGCGATAGCAGAGCGCCGTCGAGACGATGGGTCGCTAACATTCTGGGCTGGCAATATTGCAATCCATGTCATGCAGCTCGAATTTCTCGCTCAGATGACGGAAAACCGTGCCGCCTTGCCTTTCCACCACGCTCGCAAGTGCGTCCCTTACATCGACACCACAGGGCAGGAAGTCACTCCGGAAGCCGCCAACGCGATCAAGTTCGAGCGTTTCATCTTTGACTTGTTGCCCTGGGCACGTCATGCCATCGTGGTGGAGGGACATAAGTCAGACGTCTTCTCTCCTGTGAAAAACCAGGACGGCTCACCCACCGACACCCCCACGAGCTCACGTCAAGCGATGATCCAACTTCACCAGCGTTGGCTCCGCGAAGCCGGCATCGATGTGGACGATGGCGTGGCGGTCGAAATCAACCCACGGTTTGCACTCGACGTAGACGAGTTGCGAGCGAAGCTACCTTCCACGACGTCCATTACCCAACCCACCTACTTTTGTCAGGCACTTCTCGACGGGAAATAAACCATGCTACACGCTGTGATTATGGCTGGCGGATCAGGCACTCGATTCTGGCCAGCCAGTCGCTCCTCAATGCCCAAACAACTACTCGATCTTGCCGGTGACCGCACGATGATCCAGCAGACAGTCGACCGGCTCGCCGGGCTGACAGACAGCGGCAATGTGATGATCATCACCAATCAGAACCAATTGGATACCATCGCGCAACAGTTACCGGCGCTGTCAACCGACTCGTTGATCGGAGAACCGTGCAAACGTGACACCGCCCCCTGTGTCGGGCTGGCAGCCAGCCTGGTGCACGCTAAAGATCCGGATGCCGTCATGGCCGTCATGCCGGCTGACCATGTGATCCATCCGGCGGAGGAATTCCAACGCGCTCTCCAACACGCAGCCGATCTGGTAACCGCCGACCCAGAGCGGATCGTTACCTTTGGCATTCGCCCCAGCTATGCAGCGGAATCGTTCGGCTACATCGAGCGCGGTAATCCACTCACGGACAATCAGACCGACATCCCGTCATTCGCGGTCTCGCGGTTTCGCGAAAAACCTTCACAAACGGTCGCCCAACAGTATCTCGAATCCGGCAATTACTACTGGGACGCAGGGATCTTTGTCTGGAAAGCGCAAACGATCCTAGACGCCTTGGCGAAATACGAACCACAAATGCGACAACACTTACAGACGATCGCCGAGAGTCTCGGGACGGACCAATACCACGACACACTGCAAACCGAATTCGCCGCGATTGAGGGCAAAAGCATCGACTACGCGGTGATGGAACATTACGACAATGCCGTAGTCGTCGAAGCACCTTTTCAGTGGGACGATGTCGGTAGCTGGCAGTCCCTCGCCCGCCTTCGCGGCACAGATGACCACGGCAACACGCTGGTCGGAAAACATCTGGAAATCCGTACCGAAGGCTCCATTGTGAAGACGAGCGACGACCATTTAGTCGTCACGCTGGGCATGAAAGACTGCATCGTCGTCCACACCGAAAATGCCACCCTGGTTGCAAACAAGCACGACGAAGAAGCCATCCGCGAAGTGGTTGCCCAGCTGAAAGAAAAGAACTGGAAAGAGTATTTGTGAACGTCAGAGGCAAACGCTTGCCGAGAAACAAGGCAAGGGATCCGAACGAGCTGCCCCCCGCAGCAAGCAACTTGTCTGTGTTGACAGGACTGCTAGGATTCAAGTCAGACTGTGAACTCCCACACCTCGCGCATCGGTCTTGATGAACGTGCCCTTGTTAACCTTTCCCTGGACGGCCAAGACACTCGGCGGCATCCAGCTATGGACAGACGAATGGCTCCATCGCGGATGGCGGATCCAGCGGCATGCGTGGACGGGACGGTATCGTCTCTTGGACGAGGCGAATTGTCGTCGCGCCGCGGGAACGGAAGCTGAATGCCAGGCCGCCGTTGCCAAACTCCAAGACCAGGGTTGTCTGCCCGAAATCTCTTCGCGCATCGTCATCCTCCTGCACGGGATTGCACGCTCGCGACGCTGCATGTCGCGTCTGGCAAGCTATCTGCGCGACCATAGCGATTACACCATCTTCAACATGGGATACGCCAGCACCCGCTTCCCCTTAAAACATCATGCTGCCGCGTTGGCACGGGTGGTGAACAACATCGGATCCGAAGTTGAGGAAATCCATTTCGTCACACACAGCATGGGCGGCCTCGTAGTACGGCATTTCCTGGCAGACACTGCGGCAAACCAAACTTCCGATCCGCGCATCGGACGCCTGGTGATGATTGGACCTCCCAATCATGGATCGCGCATGGCCCATCTGCTCGACTACTGCCCGGCCTTTGGCTGGATCTGGGGATCCAGCGGTCGCCAAATGGCGCGGTGGCAGGAAATACAATCTGACTTGGCGACTCCTCCGTTGGAATTCGGCATCGTCGCAGGTGGGACTGGAAAACCACGGGGACGCAATCCCTTGCTGCCAGGGGATGACGATCTCACTGTGAGCATCGAGGAAACCAGATTGGCGGGAGCTCGCGACTTCATCGTACTCCCATTCATCCACAGCCTATTTTCCAGTCCGCAGATATGCCGCGCCGTGCTCCACTTTCTCGACCACGGCCATTTTGTCAGTGAATCCGCCCGGCAACCGATCCCCAATCAACCCGCTGACGATTCCGATTGACTTCTGCGTCCGCGCTCCTCGTCGCTCTCCGATCTGCTCGCCCATCTTCCGCGGGCCCGCGTCCCGCTCGATTTTCTTTTGTTCACCACCACAAAGTGGTTGGCATCCCAACGCAAAGGCGCGTATTATGTCGTCTTATCCCACCCCGAGGTCGACATGCCCAATTCTCCCCACCCCACCACTGATCCGCATGCGCTGGATCCCGTTTATCTGCATTCGCGTCGTGAAGCGATTGTGATCATCTGCTTGTTTGCTGGATTTTTGACTTGGTCCATCACAACGTGCTATTCCCTTGGCTATACGTTACCCACCGAGTCAGAACCGCTTTCAACGACTCTGGGGATGCCAACCTGGGTGTTCTGGGGAATCTTCCTACCCTGGATCGCTGTCGACATCGTCGCTGTCTGGTTTTGTTTCTTCTTCATGAAGGACGATGACCTGGGAGAAAACGACACGGACGCCAATTCCGTGGAACCGGAGGTGGATCATGCCTGAAACCAACTTCTTACTACTGGCGGCGGCGAATGGCTCCAATGCCGCGCTCGTGTCGTTCACCATCTATATCGTTGGCGTTTTCGTCTTGGCGTGGCTTTCCAACCGCGTGCTGCAATCCAAGTCGTTTCTATCGGAATACTTTCTGGGCAGCCGTTCGCTCGGCGTCTGGGCGTTTGCTTTGACATTTGCCGCCACCAGTTCCTCCGGCGGCAGCTTTATCGGCTTTCCTTCCCTGGTCTATTCACACGGCTGGATCGTGGCCTTGTGGATCGCCAGTTACATGATTGTCCCTATCGTTTCGATGGGGTTACTTGCGAAACGCATCAATCAGGTCGCTCGCAAGACAGGTGCCATTACGATTCCGGATCTCATCCGCGACCGGTTGAACAGTCCCGCCGTAGGCACGTTGGCCACCATTCTGATCGTATTTTTTATGTCCGTTAACCTGATCAGTCAGTTCAAAGCAGGCAGCGTCATCCTGCAAACACTTTTGGACGACGTTCCCGCTTTTTCCATGCTCAGCAATTCGCTGGCCGATTCCTTAGCCGGCCTGCCCATTGTGGGTTCTTCGGAAGACAAACCGGGGTACTTGCTGTGCTTGATCGTGTTTTCGGTCGCCGTGGTGGTCTACACCACCTATGGTGGATTTCGAGCGGTCGTGTGGACCGATGTGATGCAAGGATTCGTGATGGTCGGCGGCGTCATCATCATGCTGCCTCTCACGCTGATGGCAGTGGGCGGACTCGAAAATGCAACGCGCCAGATGGCGGAAATGACACCGCCGAAAGAGGTCGCCTTGAAAATTACCACTCCGGCAGCAGTCACCAAAGAAATCAATATCGACAACAATACGTGGCTTGTTTCTGAGGGAGAATCTGGTCGCCATGTCTTCCGCACTTCCGCCCGCTGCAAGATCCTCGTTGGCGAAACGATCGCCACGCGGCAAGACAATGCCATTCGCACCAGCAAGATCTTGGCGATCGAGCTGACCTATCAGCCTCACATCGACCAACAAGAAGCCACCGAACTTGACATTCCCGTTTCTGTTTCTGTCCAGGAGGCAACGGCATACGCATCCGGAGCTGACCAACCTGGCACCTATGTCACGGGTCCTGGTCCCAGCGCTAGCAAAAACGGCGGTTTCCTTCCAATCACACTCGCCATTTCCTTTTTCTGCATGTGGACGTTTTCCGGAGCAGGTCAGCCGAGCAACATGGTGCGTCTGATGGCGTTCAAAGAATCGAAGACACTGCGCCGCGCGATCTTCACCGTGTCGATCTACTACACGTTGATCTACTTCCCACTGGTCATCATTTTCTGCTGTGCCCGCGTGCTGCTGCCTGGCTGGGAATCGCAATCCGATCGGATCATGCCTGAAATGGCGAAATTTGTCACGCTCGCGATCAACAGCCCGTGGCTGGCAGGCTTACTCGTCGCGGCACCCTTCGCCGCCGTGATGTCGACCATGGACAGTTTCCTGCTGATGATCTCATCGGCCGTGGTGCGCGACATCTATCAACGCAACATCAACCCGCAAGCCACTGAAAAACAGATCAAACGGCTGACCTACATCGCCACCATCACGGTCGGTGTCGCAGCGGTCCTGGCGGCGGCGAATCCACCGCAGTTTCTTCAAGATCTGATCGTATTCACCGGCAGCGGACTTTCGACCAGCTTCCTGGTACCAGTCGGTCTGGCGATGTACTGGCGACGATATAACGCAGCTGGTGCCGTCGGATCGATGTTGAGTGGCTTTGCCTGGCTGGTCGCCACTTACGCCATCGGCTACATGAAGACCGGAAAAATGGACGCGATCCAACCAGGTGGTTTTCACCCCTTCATGCTCGGTATCGCCATCAGCCTTGTGGTGGGTGTTGCCTGCACGCTGGTGACAGCACCTCCTGATCCCAAGGTGGTCAAGAAGTTCTTCTACGCCGAGAAATGAGAGTCACCATCGGACGCTGCAAGCGAGACTAAGTATCGCTAAGAAGGCCGCAAAATTCAGGGTCTGGTGATACCGAATCTCGACATGACGCGAAGTTAAAACAAATCGTGAAAACGACTTAGATTCGTCTAGACTTGGCTAAAGAAGCGGCTATCATTCCAACGAAACAAGTTCACCGGAATGCACAACGTCGCTTTAATTGAACGGAGAATTAGCCATGGATAACACACCAGCAATCAATATTCTGAACGATATTCTGCGCCACGAATGGACGGGAGTCGCCCAATACGCACAAGCAGGCTTTGTCGTCAGCGGCCTGTGGCGTGAAGTCTACTCGAAGATGTTTTTCGAAAGCGCTGAAGAGTCGTTTGGCCACGCCAAGCAGATCGGCGACAAGATCGTTTCTCTGAATGGCGTTCCCACCGTCGAGCGCAATCCCATCAAACAAACGAACGACATCGGAGAGATGCTAGAAAACGCGTTGGAGTTTGAATCGAAAGCGGTTCAACTTTACACCGAAGCGCTCGAAGTCTGCTCCGGAGATCGCGCCTTAGTGGTTCTGCTCGAAGATATCCTGCTGGAAGAGCAGGAAGGTGTCGACCACATCAGCAAACTGCTACGAGACCATGCTGCGAGCGGTGCCGCTGCCGGTTCCGCGACGAAAGCCGGTTAGTCGTCGTTACGGACGCACGTCGCTGCCCGCTCATAAGCGGAGCGGCGTCGAGCGACCACGTGACATCCTTCCAAGCCACTCCGCCCGTCTTGAACCGCACACATGATGAACGCTGAGCGTTTTCGTGAGGTTGTCAGCGGTCAACGGCGGGGGCTGGTGGCTGCGTGCCAGCGGCTCGCCTTTGCCGGCATCTCGGTGCCGTACCT
>Ga0114933_10006655_pt1 | contig 10203 bp, 5 predicted proteins | sample 4SBtaG_FD_89691 | JGI IMG/M metagenome (GOLD analysis project Ga0114933, IMG submission 89691) | Deep subsurface microbial communities from Kolumbo volcano to uncover new lineages of life (NeLLi) - 4SBTROV12_W25 metaG | ecosystem: Environmental > Aquatic > Marine > Volcanic | place: Kolumbo... | reverse complement strand
TCGTCGAGGAGATGCAGGACAAGTTCGACATGCGGATGTCCTCGGCGAACGACGTCCAGGTCGCCCACACGCTCAAGGCCATCGACGAGACCCTCGGCCAGCAGTCCAAGTCCAAGGATCCCTACGGCTTCGAGGTCGGAACCGTTCCGGACAGCGACACCGACGTGAACGAAGGGGATCGCGACGCGGTCCTGGCCGCCCTTCGCAACTCCCTCGCCGCGCGGAGAGAGCGCGACGCCCTGCGCCCCCAGGCCGCCGCCCGACCGGTCGCCGCAGTCGCCGCCGCGCCACCCGAGTCCGACGAGAGCTGGTTGGACGATCTGGGCGGCAGCCTCGACAGCATCGACATGGGCCTCGACGAGGACGAGGGCGGGCTCGACGAGGACGCCTTCGACTCGCTCATCGAGGAAGGCGGAGTCCTCGAAGACATCATCGAGGACGACGACGACGACGACTCCTTCATCGAGGTCGTTGCCGACTCCGACTCCTTCGACGGCGTGCAGTACGAGGAGCTCGTGGACGACGACGAGTTCGATGACGACGACGTCGACGACCTGCGCCCGCCGCCCTTCCGGGACGACAGCGACGTGCCCCGAGCGGAGGTAGCGGCCGACGAGGTCGTGCAGCCCCCGCCCGCCGTGGACGACACGCCCACCATCGACATGGACCCCTCCGGCGAGTCCGACGAGGACATCGAGGACATCGAGGACGTCGACGACGACCCGACCGACGAGGTCATCGCCGACGCCCCGACGCCCGTCGACGACGACATCCTGACCGCAGGCGGGGAGACGCTGGTCCCGCAGATTCCGCCCGAGGACCCCGAGGAGCCCGACTTCTCGAACCTGGAGATCCCGGAAGACCTGCTGGCCGACGACCCGGTCGACGAGGAGCCCGACACCGACGAGGCGCCCCTCGTCGAGGCCGCACCGGAGCCGGAGCCCGAAGCCGAGCCGGAGGCCGAGCCGGAGCCGGTCGCAGCGAGCGAGCCCGAGAGCGTCGAAGAGCCCGAGCCAGTCGAAGAGCCCGAGCCGGTCGAAGAGCCCGAGCCGGTCGAGGACGAGGACTCCTCGACCTCCGGCGGCCCCTCTGTCCGTAGCGACGGCGACACCTGGACGGTTCGTTGGCGGAGCCAGCCCGACTTCGCCGACTCCTGGGAGGCGGGACTCAAGAAGAAGAAGCTGGTGCTCGGCACCACAGCGGTCGCGCCGCCGAAGGGCGAGCGAGTGAACCTGCGCCTCGAGCTCCACGACGGCCAGATCATCGCGCTGAAGGCGTCGCTGTCGGACCAGGACACCGGTGGGTTCACGCTGGCCGTCGAGCTGGGCTTCGCGGCGAAGACCAAGCTGAAGCGAGCGGCGAAGCGGCCCGGCTGAATCCCTGGGAGCCCCGCGCTTCTACGAAGCACGGGTTCCTGAAGTCCCCGCCGCCTCAGCGCGGCAACCCCCAGCGCAGCATGCGAGCCAGGTCCGGTTGAGGGCCGAGCTGCTCTGCCCCCTCCCCTTGCGGGTTGCCCGTCGAGATCATCAGCGCTCGCAGGTCCCGCGGCGCCCAGGGACTCCCCGTGAGCTCGATCGCCGCGGACTGGAAGGCTGCGGCCACGCCCGCGACCATGGCCGCCGCGCCGGAGGTGCCCCCGAACTGGGTGGTGTAGGCCTGTCGGTCATCGCTGTCGCCGTAGAAGAGGTCGGGCAGATAGGCGCCCGTCGTCGCCGACACCGTGGTGTAGGAGTACCAGCCCTGCACGTCGACGCGGCCCCCGTAGTTCGACCCGCCGGTCCAGCTGCGCAGCGCGTAGTCGCCGTCCAGCGGCGAGGCGCCACCGCCGACCAGGATCCCTCCGTGGTCGCGCTGCGCGCGATCGAACCAGCCCTCGAAGCCCTCGTCGTCCAGGCTCTGCCCCCCGTTTCCGGCGGCCTCGACGACCACGATGCCCTGGTCGACCAGCCACTCGATGGCGTCGTGGATCACGGGCTCGACGGACACCGGCGCGTAGTTGCCGTTCGCCCAGGCCTGCTGCTCGATCAGCAGCACGTCCCCCGGCTCGAGGACCTCGGCCGAGGCAGCGATCTGCACGGCCAGGTCGTAGTCGTCCTCGGCGGCGTAGGGAAAGACGACCACCGGCTCGGCCTCGGGCGCGATGCCGGTGATCCCGTAGCCGTTGTCCTGTGCGAGCACGACACCCAGGACCGCGTTCCCGTGGAAGGCCCAGGTCTCGCTGTTCCACCCGAGCGTCACCGCGTCCACGGTCGAGCCGAGGTCCTCGTGCTCCGGATCCCAGCTGTACTCCAGGTCGGCGACGCGCACGTTGCGGCCGGTCACCCCCGGCCACGGCTGGGCGGCGAGCACGCCCAGGCCGGGATCCGCGCCCAGGTAGAGCTGCTCCCCCGTCAGGTCCGGGGTCGTGGGCGGCAGGTCCTCGGGCGGCGGAAGAGGAGCCATGGCCGGGCGGATGTCCGCCACCCAGGGCTGCTCCTTCAAGCCCTCGAGGGAGGCCCCGGCATCGCTCACATCGACGCGCACCCAGGCCGATCCTGGCCAGAGCGGCCGGGTGAGCTTCGCCAGTCCGGCCGGCGGGTCGGCCACGCGGAGGTGAACCAGGTCGCTGCGGTGCGTGGCGGCGTGGACGGTGCCGAGGAGGAGCAGCATGGCGCCGCTACTGTAGCCGCCATCCGTTAGGACCCGAGGCATGAGCCTCCGACCCGCCGCGACCGTGGTCGTCCTGAGGGACAGCGACCACGGGCCCGAGATCTTCCTCGTCAAGCGCAGCCGAAAGTCCGGCTTCATGCCCAACGCCCACGTCTTCCCGGGCGGGCGCGTCGATCCCGAGGACCACGGCGTGGCCGTCGAAGGAGGCGAGGCGGATCGACTGCGCATGGGCCTCGGCGCTGCGGGGGCCGCCTACCAGGTCGCCGCCGCGCGGGAGTGCATGGAAGAGGCGGGAGTCGCGCTCGATCCCGCAGCGATGGTCTATTGGGCCCACTGGATCACGCCGAAGGCTGAGCCTCGCCGGTATGACACGCGCTTCTTCGTCGCCAAGGTGCCCCGTGACCAGGCCGCCCGGCACGATGGCTTCGAGGTCGTCGACAGCGACTGGTGGACCGCCGCCGACGCCCTCCGCCGCTTCGAGGTGGGCAGCGTTCAGCTCGCCCCGCCTACCTGGAGGACACTCTGGGAGCTCAAGGACTTCGGCTCGGTGGACCAGGTCCTGGAGCACGGCCGGACCCGCCCGACGCCGGCGATCGAACCGAACGCCGAGATCATCGACGGCTGCATCACGGTCATCCTGCCCGAGGGCGTCCCGGAGCCCCGCAAGCACGTCTTCGAGGACGGACGCTGGTTCGTGCGTCGCTGACCCGGCCCTTACGCAGGTCTTGACATGCAAAACCCTCAATTCAGGTGATACTTCAGGGCTACGGAGCCCTCCATGTTGATCCTGCTGTCGCTGCCCGCCTTCGCCTGGCCCACGGACTCGGACTGGGTCCCGCTCACTCAGAGCGGAGTCGATCTGGTCGACGAGCGCGACGACCACCAGCACGACGACGACTCCGTCGACCTGGTCGGGACCGCAGCGTCCCCCGCCGGGTACTGGGCGACTGATGGCGACACCCTCTGGTTCCGCATGCGCCTGGACGACGACCCCTGGTCGGACGGCTCGCAGACGACGCTGATCCCCGGGGGCTGGGCTGTGCTCTTCGAGCTGGACGGCGACCTCTCGACCTTCGAGTACGCGCTGGGTGTCAGCGGTCCCCCACCCTACGTGGCACTGGCCGTGAACGAGGACGGCAACGCCGGCGTGGACGCCACGATGACGACCGTGTCGATCCTCAGCACCAGCGCCGAAGACGACGGGTTCGCTCGCTTCTCCGAGAGCTCGAGCAGCATCGGCGGAGGGGCCGACTGGTTCATCGACGTGGCCATCGACGTCGCCGATCTCCAGGCCGAGACGGGCTTGACCGAAGCCGACGGCTTCCAGGTGGCGCTGGCCACCGAGGGCGCCTACGGCCTGCAGAACCTCGACGCCGACCTCGCCGGACACGACGACTCCGCCGGCCTCGGCGCGATGCCCGACGGCTGGTGCGACGTCTTCGCGATCGACACGGACGGCGATGGCCTCACCGACAGCGAGGAGGCGGTCGCGGGCACCGGCGCCGACGACGCCGACTCCGACGACGACGGCCTCGACGACGCCCGCGAGCTGGAACTCTCGACCGATCCGCTGGCTTGTGACACGGACGAAGACGGCCTCCCGGACGGCCTGGAGCGCTCGGTCGAGGAGCCCGGAGAAGACACGGACGAGTCGGCGGGCTGCTTCAAGCCCGACCTCGACCCGGACACCCGGACCAACGCCAACAAGGAGGACTCGGACGGCGGGGGCGTCTCCGACGGCGACGAGGACTGGAACACCGACGGCGCCGTCGGAGAGTGGGAGATCAACCCGAACTCCGGCGATGACGACGTGGACACCGACGGCGACGGCATCTGGGACGTGCTCGAGGAGAAGTGCGAGCTCGACGGGGGCGAGGTCGACGACGCCGACAGCGACGCCGACACCATCGACGACTCGATCGAGTGGCTCGAGGACACGGACGAGGACGGGTGGCCGGACTTCTGCGACGACGACGCGGACGGTGACGGCATCCCCGACATCGACGAGGGCACCGACGACACCGATGGCGACGGCATCCCCGACTACAAGGACCCGGATCCCGACGCGGACGGAGACGGCCTCGACAACGAAGCCGAAGGGGACTGCGGGACCGACCCGCTGAACCCGGACACCGACGGGGACGGCATCCTGGACGGCGAGGAAGGCCCCTGCGACGAGGACTCGGACTGCGACGGCACGCCCAACGTGCTCGACCCGACCGACGACGGCTTGTGCCCGGACGACTCCGGCGGCGACGACACGGGCCTGGGCGGAGATCCCCTGTTTGCCGGAGGCGAGTTCACCGGCGGGTCCTGCTCAACCGGTGCCGCGGCGCCCGCGCTGTTCACCGCGCTCTTGGCCGCCCTCGGGCTTCGACGGCGGAGGACGGCAGCAGTGCTCCTTGCGTGCCTGCCCGGAACCGCACTGGCCCAGGACGCTCCCCAGTCCCTCGACGCGCAGCGCCTCCGCCCCGCCCTCGGTTCGGACGACCTGCTCGCCGTCCAGGACACCGTCGTCGGGCCGGCCTTCACAGCCGGCGGCGCGCTGGTGCTCAGCTACGCGAACGACCCCTTCGTCTACCGCTACGACGACGGCCGTGACGAGCTCAAGCTGGTCGAACACCTGACGACCATGAACGCCCAGGCCTGGGTGAACCTGCCCCGGGCGCGCATCGGCGTGGACGTCCCGATGCACCTCTCCGCCAGCGGCTACCACGTCGGCGGCTTCAACGCCGTCGGAGACGCCCGGCTCGCCGGCAGCGGGGAGCTCCTCGAGCGACGCGGCGACGGACTCGGGCTGGGCGTGCACGGGCACCTCGACCTGCCGACCGGCAACGAGGGCTCCTGGTTGGGCGAGTCGGCCTCGACCGCCGGAGGAGGCCTGTCGGGCTCCTTCGCCACCGGGCCGGTGCTGGTTGCTGCAGACCTCGGCGCGTCCACCGGCACGGGCCAGCAGTTCGGCCCCTCGCTGAAGTGGGGGCCCACCCTCGACTACGGACTGGGCGCCGCCTTGCGAGCCAACGCGCTCTTGGGACTGTCCGCCGAGCTCGACGGCGAGATGGTGCTGGGTCAGAGCGCCGCCGGAGCGCGTCCCCTCGAGGTCCTCGGCGGCATCCACTTGCACCCCTGGCGCTCCGTCGTCGTGCACGCCGGCGCCGGCACCGGCCTGACCCAAGGGGTGGGGGCGCCCGACTACCGCATCTTCGCGGGCGTGGCCTGGTCCCCCCAGATCCCCGAGGTCGTCGAGGCCGCACCCGTCGAGGTCGTCGAGAGCCCGCCCGTCGATCCGGGACCGGGCCAGGTCATCGTCATGGCCAAGGACCCCGAGGGCCTGCCCGTCACCTGCCGCGTGCGGGTGCTCGGCATGCCGACCGTCCTGGACGGCGGCGAGGACGGCATCACGGAGCTGGAGCTCGAGCCGGGCGAGTACAGCCTGCTCATCAGCGCCAACGGCTTCCGCAGCGTGGAGAACGCGGTCACGGTCGAGGGTGGCAGCACCGCCCGGGTCGAGGTCGTCCTGCAGTCCGGGCGCGTTGTCGTCGAAGGCGACCGCGTGCTCATCCTCGACAAGGTCTTCTTCGAGCTGGACAAGGACATCATCGCCAAGGAGTCCTTCTCGCTCCTGGACGAGGTCGTGGAGACGCTCTTGAACCACCCCGAGATCACGCTGGTCGAGATCCAGGGCCACACAGACGATCAGGGCGACGACGACTACAACCTGGACCTGTCGATGCGCCGCGCGAAGTCGGTGCGAACCTACCTGGTCCAGTCCGGCGTCGAGGAGTCCAGGCTCCTCGCCCAGGGCTACGGCGAGTCGGCCCCCCTTCAGCCAGGGACCTCGGAGGAGGCCCGCGCGGCAAATCGCCGAGTCGAATTCCACATCCGCGAGCGCCGTTAGGACACCCGCCGGAAACCTGCGCCGCTTGGCGCTTCGCGGCCTCTCGCGGTAGCCTCTGCGCCCATGGCACATCGTGGCGACAGCTCGCGCCCCGACGCGGGCTTCGATGACCTCTCCGAGGTCACGATGAAGTTGTCTCTGCCGCGGCAGAGGCGACTCCGACGTGTCGCGATTCCCACCATTCGCGTTGTTGCGGGCCAGGACATGCTCCGCTTCGCGTCGCTCTCGGGCGGCGAGGAGTTCGTCGTCGGTCGCGACGAGAGCGCCGGCCTGCAGCTCGAGGACGCCTCCGTGTCACGGGCCCATGCGCTGATCAGCTGCGACGAGCGCGGCGAGGTCACCGTCCAGGACCTGGGCTCGACGAACGGCACACGGGTCAACGACCAGAGCGTCAGTCGAGCGCTGCTGCGACCCGGCGACCACCTCGAGATCGGCGCCGTCTCGCTCCGCCTCGACCTGCTGGGCCTGGACGAACTCGCCCACCTCGGACGCGTCATGGAGCGGCTCCAACAGGTCGGTCGCGACCCCTTGACCGGTCTCCACACGCGCGCCTACCTGGAAGACGAGCTGCCGGACCTGTGCGAGCGCTGCCTCGAGGCCAGCGTTCCGATCAGCATCATCTTCGCGGACGTGGACCACTTCAAGGCCGTGAACGACACCTACGGCCACTCGGTCGGCGACGAGGTCCTCACGGGCATCTCGCGCCTGGTCATGCTGGGTGTGCGTGACACCGACCCGGTCGTCCGCTACGGCGGCGAGGAGATCGTGGTCTTCCTCCCCGGCTCCGACGAAGCCGGCGCCCTCGAGGTCTCCGAGCGCATCCGCCGCGCAATCGCGGGCCACGACTGGGGGCGCACCGCGACAGGCCTGAAGGTGACGACGAGCTTCGGCGTGTGTCAGCGCCACAAGGACGAGTCCAGGAAGGACTGGATCGCTCGCTCCGACCGCGCGCTCTACGCCGCCAAGGCCCAGGGCCGGAACAAGGTCGTCCGCGCCGAGCCGTACGACCCCTTCGACGGGGACACCGAGGAGCCCGCGGACTCCGACTGAGTCCGCGGCTCAGAGAGCGTCGAGCAGCCCGGCGCGCGCCTTGACACGCAGGATGCGGTGCACGCTGTCGTCCACCCGCGCGACCAGCTCCGGACGAGCCGCGACGAGGTCCTTGACGATGCCGCGGTAGTCCAGGGCCTTGTCCCAGTCGATCGGCGCCGTCGTGAGGAGGATGTCGTTTCCGGCCAGGAACGCGCGCCGAACGACCTCGTCCTTGTCGCCTCCGGTCGCCTCGGCGAGGGCATCGATCGCCAGATCGTCCGTGATCGTGAGCCAGCCCTGTCGATGCGCCGAGCGAACCAGGTCCGTGCTCAGGATGGCGGGCACGCTGCCGTAGCTGTCGTAGCCGACGTTCGCGAGCATTACGCCGACGATGGCGTCGCCGCATCCCACGAAGGCCTGGGCCTGGCGGTCGACCTCGCCCGTGGTGCGCTCGGTCACGACGAAGTGGTGATCGGTGTTGGCCTCGAGGTCCCCGTACCCGGGCCAGTGCTTGCCGACGGCGACCACGTCCGACTCGGCGAGCCCCTGGCTGTAGGCCTGGCCGAGCGCCGCGGCGACGGAGGGATCCGCGCCGAAGCTGCGGCCGCTCTCGAACATCATCCCTTTGGCCGCGACGTCGAGAACCGGCGCGAGCGCCATGTTGATGCCCAGATGCCGCATGCCCGCGCCGACCTTGCGCCCCCACTGCCGCGCCACCTCTTCGCCGCCGCGCGCGAGCTCGCGGTTGCTCGGGACGTCCTCGAGGCCGGGCAGAAAGGACAGCTTGTTGAGCGTTCCACCTTCGACGTCGGCGGCGATCAAGAGCGGGATCCGCGCGCGCGACTGGAGCGAGGTGATGCGCTCCAAGACGGCGCTCTCCGACTTCAACAGGTTGCCGACGAAGATCACCGACCCGATGGGCACAGGCCCCGTCTTGTCCAGCGGGGGGTAGGACATCATCATCTGCCCGATCTTCTCGTCCAGGCTCAGCTGGCCGAGCAGGCGCTCGACGGTCGCGAGGCGGTCGACGTCATCGGCGCCCGCGATGCGAGGGAGGGCCAGTCCGGTGCCCGCCAGGGCCGTCAGCTTCAGCAGCTCGCGTCGCTTCATCGCCGCCTCCTTAACTTGCCGGAACGACCCGCGGCGTGGTCGCATTCCGCATCCAACGCGTCACAGCCAACTCCATTCGTCGCATCTCGTACTGGGCGCTCGGCGTCGCCCTCCTCCTGCTCGTCGCCATGGGAGGCTGGCAGGCGTGGCGTCTCCAGAAGGACCTGGAGTCGCGGGAGATCGACCGTGCGACTCGAGACCTCGAACGCCAGGCCCGGGCCTGGGACGATCGCGTCGGTGACCGCGCCGAGGACTGGCTCCAGGACATCGGCGAACGGGACGAGCTGGCGCCCCGGCAGCGCTACTACCGCGAGACCGTCAGCTGGTTCGACAGCATCTACAAGTGGGAGCTCGTCTCCGGAGAGCTCGGGGCGACGCTGCTCTTCCCACAGCCCGCCCCCGTCGAGAACCTCCCGGAGCTGAACGCCCACCCCTGCATCCACGACGCTCGCATGGCGGATCGCCCCGATCCGGCGCTGCTCGCGGGCTGCATCGACCGGACCGACAGCGCGACGGCGCTCTTCGCTGCGACCGAGGCGGCCAGCCAGTACCTCGCCAACGGACGAGCAGACGACGCGGTCGCCGCCCTCGACCGGACCGGCATCCCGGAGAACCTGGGCTTCGAGCGGGCGGTGGCCTCGGGGCTGCCCCCACGCCGGGTGGCCATCCGACGACTGCTGCACGCCGAGGCCCTCCAGATGGCCGACCGGGACAAGTACGCGGTCGCCCTGCTCAGCGAACTCGGTCACGAGATCGTCGTTCAGGACGGTCCCGTCCTGGAGCAGACCCTCGACTTCGTACGCTTCCCCATCCTCGATCAGCTCGAGCTACTCGGCGCGGACACCCAGGACATCGCCGCCGGGCTGGAGAGCGCCGAGCGCCGTCGCGCCGCGTGGAACGAGGTCCGCGGCGAGCTGTCGCTGCGGGCAGAGCGCGGCGCGGACCGAAGGGTGGTTCACGACCAGTACGGCAGCCACTTCCTGCTGGTCTACAGCGAGATCTCTCCGGCCACCTTTGCGGCCGTTCAGCTGAACGAGGCCGTCCTGCTCGAGGAGCTCGTCTCCGGGGCCGCGGACCGCGACAGTCTGGTCGTCACCGACCGGAGCGGCGAGCAGATCTACGGCTCGGGGCGCGCCGCGACGAGCGTCAGCTTCCCCCGCATCCTGAGCCACCTCCAGCTGGGCTTCATCCCCGAGTACCTGCTGGCGGTGAAGTCCGAGTACCGAGCTCAATTCCTCAGCCAGCTCCTGCCCATCCTGGTCGGCGGCATCATCGGCGTGGCCGCCCTCGCCGCCCGTGTCACGGCCGACCGCCGCGAGCAGGAGCTGCTCGACCGGCAGCGTGAGTTCGCGACGCGGGTGACCCACGAGCTCAAGACTCCCCTCGCCGGCATTCGCGTCATGGCAGAGAACCTCGAGCTCGGCGCGGTCGACCCCCGCATGGTCGAGGCCTTCGCCGGACGCATCATCTCCGAGTCCGACAAGCTGACCGAGCGCATCGAGGAGATCCTCGCG